>Ga0193716_1000696_pt1 | contig 20244 bp, 11 predicted proteins | sample U2c1metaG_FD_145901 | JGI IMG/M metagenome (GOLD analysis project Ga0193716, IMG submission 145901) | Soil microbial communities from a riparian zone of the East river system, Colorado, United States - U2c1 | ecosystem: Environmental > Terrestrial > Soil > Riparian zone | place: USA: East River...
ATGAAGATATACTCTATTTGTGCGGCGGGGTAGTCCTGCAGGAGTGAATTGTCTATTTTGGCGCGGATGCAGTCCTGTTCGTTATAGGCGGCTACGATGAAGCTGATGGATGGAGTGGAGGTGCCGGGAAGCGGGGGGCGTCGCCGTCGTAAACGGTTGAGGATAAGGACGATCAATGCATATCCCCCATAATTATAAAACACGATGAACAGGCTCAGCGCCAGTAAGATTTTCCAAAAGCCCATTTAGTACGATTGAGCGATAAAAATAGCAATCAAATCAGGGATTTTATATTAATATTGTTATCAAATATCAGGGAAGTTAGAAATGGTCATTACAATATTGTTTATTCTTTTCTTGGTGTTATTTGTCTACTGGGCTCTTTCGGTGATCTATCTTCTTCTTCTGTCTGTTTGGGGGCGTTGTTTTTACCGGCAGCTGCCTTTTCCTCCCGCGTCTTTAGCCGATGTTCCATATAACCGGATCGCTGTGCTGGTTCCTTCGTTCAAGGAGGATGGTATTATTTTGTCCACGGCGCAGAATCTACTGGAACTGGATTATCCTGCGACTTCTTATGGCATTTACATCATAGCCGATTCTTTGCAGGAGGAGACGCTTCGTCAGTTGCGGGCGCTGCCGATACATGTGGTGGAGGTTTCATTCACGAAGAGCACCAAGACCAAGAGTCTTAATGAGGCCTTTAGCCGGATCACGGCGGAGTATGATGTTGCGCTGATCTGCGATGCTGATAATATGCTGGCGTCCGACTTTTTGCAAAAGATCAATTACGCTTTTGTACGGGGTGCGCGTGCCGTGCAGGGGCGTCGGGTGGCCAAGAACCTGGATACTTCTTTTGCTATACTTGATGCCTGCAGCGAGGGGATCAATAACAATATTTTTAGAAAGGGCACATATGCCATGGGGCTTTCGTCGGCGGTGATCGGGTCGGGAATGGCCTTTGAATACGGCACTATAAAAGCTATCCTTGGCGAAATACAGGCTGTAGGTGGGTTTGACAAGATATTGCAGCTGAAAGTAGTCGAACAGGGCAATCGTATCCACTACCTGGAGAATGCCCTTATTTTTGATGAAAAGGTAGACTCATCGCATGCATTCCAGCAGCAAAGAACGCGTTGGGTGAGCAGTCAGTTCATCTACCTGCGGCGATTCTTCGTGCCGGCGTGTCGACATCTGCTGAAAGGGCAGATCAGCTATTTCAACCTGGCTGTTGTCAATAACCTGGTGTTGCCCCGGGCCTTTCTCATGGCGGGTGGTCCTGTGATGGTTGTTGCGGGGTGGCTGTTCGGTCCGTTCTGGGGGGAACTAAGCCTGGCCGTTCTTTTGGGGTATGGGTTAGCATTGTTGCTGGCATTGCCGCGGGACCTGATCAATAAGGATCTTTTCCGGGCGGTCCTTAGTTTGCCAAGGGCGATATGGAATATGGTCGGTGCGCTGTTCCAGTTAAAAAAGGCAAAGCAGCAGTTTATCCACACTGTCCATACAAAAACGGAAGTGACCAATCCGGCGTTCAAAAATCGTAATAAATAACGTTTCCTGATGGGCCCTCTACCTGTTTCCCGTCCAGATCGTCCGGCTCCGAAGCTATTAGCCGGGATCTTGATCCTGGGTCTTCTGTTGAGGATCTGGGTTTCTTTTTTTAGCCATCTTCCAAATCTGCACCGGGATTCGCAGGAGTATATCAAACAGGCGGATGCTATTTTGAGCGGGGGGTATATTAATTTCTTTCCCAATGGGTATCCATTTATCATTGCGGGGGTGAAGGCTCTTTTTCCTGCGCAGTCGATTTCCATATTGGTCTGGATGCAGGTATTGATGTCGACTGCGATAATTTATTTCGGGTATGGCATAACGAAGCTTGTTGCTAAAAATGAAAGGGCTGCGTTGTTGGCTGCGGTGATCCTGGCGATCTTTCCTTCCCAGATCAACTATACCCGCTGGTTGATAACGGAGATGCCTACGGGCTTTTTCCTGTTTGGGGCATATTTCTTTTTTTACAGGGGATGGCGATGGTGGAGTGGTCTTTTTTTTGGGATTGCCATTGTCATCCGCACGGAGATGTTGCCGGTGCTGATACTGATCTTTTTGTTGCAATTGTTCTGGAAAGGGTCCCGGGGTCTGCTGGCGGGCCGGAAAAGATGGGATCTGCTGTTTTGGGTGGGGGTCCTGGTGCCTATTCTTTTTACGGGGGGGTATTGTTATGAGAAGACGGGGCATTTCTCGCTGGCCGGCAACGGGCAGATCAATATGGTATTATCCGTAACGGCGTCAGGCTCCTATATCGACTGGTCTTATCCCGATCATCATCCGGAGATCAATACCAGCGGGAAGGCTCTGGAGTCTTATTTTAGTGGTCTTCGGACGGACCCTGGCGGGTTCATAAAAAGACGGTGGGCGAATTTTTGGGAGCTCTGGGGATTTTATCCTTCTTCTGCCGACGGGACGCGGGGGATGGGGGCGCGGCTGGTCATAGGGTTTGGCAATTTATTTCTTGTTGTCTGTGGTTTTGCCGGCTGGTGGCCGCGTCGCGGGGATCTGTCTGTTTTTATCCTGTTGCTTCCTTTTTTGCTGGTTACGGGGATTCATATCTTTTTGTTTGCGATGCAGCGGTACACGAGTCCGGTGGAGCCTTATAATATTGTGCTTGCCAGTGTTTTTTTGGCGTCTTTGGTGGGGAGGGTGCGTTCCGGGGTGAGAGGGGTGGGTGCGGCCGGTGAGGCGCGTTAGTGGGGGGTAGACGGGCGCGTTAGGGGATGAGTAAACGAGCTTCTAATTTGTCAAGGATATGTCCGTCCTTTTCTGCATCAAATTTTCTGACGAAAAATTTTACTGAGGTCATTAGTTTATCCCAGTCTTCGAGGGTGAGTATTTTGGGGTTTGGTTTGCCTTCGGACCAGTCTGTATACATCAGGTTGTCGGAGATCTGTTTGCGGAAGGGGGAGTTGTAGAGGACTGTGGAAAAGATGAATTCGTCGCAACCCCATACGTATTTAAAGTATCGGACGAGTTTGGGGTGTTCCCGGAGGAATTGCAGGATATAGGCGGCGGCGGTGGTGGTAATGCTGAACCACTGTGAACGGCCGGCTACCGTATAGCCCAGGGGAAAGGTGCGTTCCGGCAGGATGCGGTTCAGGAGGAACTGAAGCCGGTATTTACCGGGGATAGACCAGTTCTCGAGGTGATATTTTTTTATTCTTACAGAATTTTCCTTCCACCATTCATTTGTTCCGTCGTCTACCCAGCAGGTGATAAATTCTTTTCCCTGGTGGGTGCGGAAGAATTCGAGGATGGCTGACGCGGGTTGCAGGGGAAAGTCCTGGGCGGATAGTAGATTGATATAGTCGTATTGTCCTGTCCCGATGATCTCTTCCATGCCATTGATGGTTGCCTGGACCAGGCTATAGCCGGCCCAGCGGACGCGGACCCGGCGGCGGACGAAGTATACGCCGGGGATGGTGCGGAGGTAATCAAACTCCGGCATGGGGGATTTTGCATCCAGATGGATAAAGAAATGAAAAGAGGGGTGGTCCAGGGAGCGGATGAGACGCTCCAGCTGTTTTGGATTTTTATGCGCCAGGATGAGGCAGGCTATTTTCACCCCGCAATATTTTTTTGTTTGTAAATAATTTTTATCGCCCGGGTGTAGACCATCTTATAAAATCCGAAAAGATAGTGGGGGATGCTGGTCAGGCTAACGCCTACCTGGCGCCGGATCACGAAGTACCAGGTCCAGAAGCAAAGGATGGCTGTCAGCAGCGAGCCGACGGCTGCCCCATAAAGTGTGATATTAGTGATGCAGACATAGGTGATCCCCAGCCGGCAGGCCATGCAAAAGGCATTGACATAAAAGCTAAGGGAGGGTTTGCCGATGCTGTTGAGTACATTGGCGGCCTGGTTCTGGATCGGTCCGATAATGCTGGCCACCATGTAAAGCTGAAGGATGGGGGCTGCCGGTTCATATTGCGAGCCGGCTATGATATTGATGATCAGTTTGGGGAAAATGATAACGAATAAGGCTATGGGTATGATCAGGGCCAGGAGGAGGGAGACCATCCGTTCATAGAGATATTTTACTTTGCCGTGGCCTTCCTCGGCAAGGGCCTGGGACATCTTCGGGAAGATGATCTCCGAGGCGGCATAGGTCGGGATATCGATGAAGCCGTTGATCCGAAGGCCGACGTTGTAATAGGCCACGGCTACGGGGCTGGTAATAAAGGCAGCCGTCATGATCTGATCCAGATTGGTTGCGATGTTGGAGATGAGTCCGGACCCGAAGGTAAATCCTCCGAAGCCGATGATCCGTTTGGTCCAGCTCCTGGTGGGATTGAATTTATGATGTAGATATTTGCGGCTGAACAGGTAGATGACGAGGGTACCGAGAGCTATGCTTATGGATTGATAGATGGCCAGCTGCGTGAAGGTGGGGACTATATGGAATACGAAGTGGAAAAGGATGATAAAAAAGAAGGTCAGCTGGCGGATGAGCTGTCCGGCGAAGACGCCTTTAAAGTCAAAATGTGACTGTTGAATGGCTTCAAAGTGCGAGAAGAAGACGGTGAAAACGAGTCCGGGAATAAAGGCCGTGAGCATGGCCAGGAGGTCTCCGCTGAAGTGGTGCCATTGGCGTATCAGGTCCGAAAAGAAAAGGATGACAACAATAAAGATGAGGCTGATGAGGCTGTTGATGAGCAAGGAGGAGGAGGCGATGATCGATTTTTCCTGCGATCCAAGGCTTCCGCTTACGTATTTGATGTGAGCATTCTTTAAAAGACTGCTCTTGGAAGTCTCAAATATAGTTGTGATGCTCAAAAATAAAGCCCATACTCCCATCTGCGGCTTCGAAAGAAGACGGATCAGGAGCATAAAATTGGCCAGACCGAGTACGATGAGCGAAAAACGTTGTAAAAACGAATAGAACGCGGATCGCACCCAATAGGACGAAAAGTATTTCTTTAATGATTGGAGGGGAATCAATTTTTTGATGAAAAAGGGGTAAGGGAGATAATTTAATACACTGATTATCGGGTCTTAAACGGATTAGGTAAAGATAATAAAAAAAAGGTAGGGTTAGTACGTATTTTTCCTAATCACTACAGTTTTGACGTATCAACTATGCACAGGTTTACGCTTTAGTGTAGCGGATGTTTGATTATTGTGGGAATAACGCCACATATTTAATTTCGGTTTAATTTATAAGTGATACTGCAGGCAATTGGCATAGAATTTGATTTTCCGAGGAGGACCTTTTTTATGAAAATATTCTGTACCTAAATAATCCGAATGCAAAAATTCTAATACTAACGTCCAATGTCGCTGTTTATGTGCAAGTATCATTTAAGGTTTAGTAGCGTTGCACAAAACACGATTGATCCAAATCCAAGTCTGATATCCTGAAAAAGTACAACTATGAAAACCAAAAGCTGGGCTCTTTTGATTACGCTGGCATGCGTGTCCTTCTTTTCTAACCTGAAAGCGCAAACAAGCGTACCGGTGGGTAAGGTTGTCAATGTACCGGTGACGGCCAATGGAAGTTCTACTTTCCATGCCATTCTCAATCTTCCGGACGACTACAATACCACTTCGGGAAGTTATCCCCTGCTTATTTTTTGTCATGGTGTCGGTGAGGCGGGAACCGATCTCTCCACGGAGTATAACAGTACCAATGCCGGTGGTGTTTCCTATTTCCTGGAGCATAATCTTTTTCCTACTTCTTTTACCGGGCCTACAGACGGAAAAACGTATAAATTTATTGTGCTTTGTCCGCAGGCGCCGACTTTCTCTACTTCTGGCCAGCAGCTGGATTACATGATCAAATATATGATCGCGAACTACCGGGTCGATACGACCCGCCTGTACCTGACGGCACTGAGTGCCGGTGGGGCGGGTATTTTCGATTATACCACTCACAATGGATTTACGCCTTCGCGTAATCCTACGGCTATAGTTCCTATGTCTATGGATATCGGTGTGCCTCAGCAGTCTATGGAAAATCAGGTGAAAACCGACAATGTGCATGTGTGGGGATTTGGCTCTGAAACAGACATATTGGGGATCAATACTCATTTGTTTGTGACAGGCGCCTATGGGGGTAATGGGGGCAGTCTCGTTGGTCTTGGCACCCTGGGTCGTTTCACCTCCTATACAGGGGGGCATTGCTGTTGGAATCAATTCTATGATCCTACCTATAAGGAAACCATTAACGGGAAGCAGATGAATATATATGAGTGGATGCTGCAATTTGCCAAACCGGTAAACGGCACAACCACTCCTCCTCCGACTGTTACTCCGCCCACGGCCAACGCGGGTGCGGATCAGACCCTGACATTACCGGTGAGCATGCTTACGTTGAATGCGAGCGGCTCGAAGGCTGCGACGGGGCATACCATCAGCAGCTATAGCTGGAAGGAGACCTCGGGTCCTGCCGGTGCGGTGCTGCTGAGCACTGGAAGCGCGTCGACCTCTGTGACGGCGCTTGCCCAGGGTACCTATGTATTTACGGTGACGGTGACCGATGACCAGGGGAAGACGGCGAGTGATGACGTGCAGGTGACGATCAATGCGGCTACGACCGCTCCGCCTGTTGCCACGCCGCCCGCTACGACTCCGCCCACTACCACTACTGGTTCTGGCTCTGGCGCTCCGGGTTCACCTGTAGCGGCAGGGGGTAAGAATATCGTGAAAGTGGGGACCGGTGAGTATTTTACTTCATTCCTTACCGATGAGAACAAGATCTATGCTACCCTGTGGAACAACACCGCATATGCCAGTCAATTCATAGCGTTCCCGCTCAGCAACATCGTTGATGTGGACGGGGCTCAGTATACGAATATTTGTCGCAGCAGCACCGGTGCCGTGTATGTCATCGGCAAGGCGCAGGCTGGCGGCGGTCCATCTGTAACGAACTACAGCACGGACGTATTTGGACGGCCTTTTACGGGTAACACGAAGGCATATGGATGGTTCCAGTCCTATCTGACCATCCGCAACGATAGTATTTATTATTTTGGGCTTGACAACCTGGCGGTCAATGGCGGCGCAGCCATCACGGCTCCTATTCCTTTGATCCAGCCTCCCGGCAAGAAGGTAGCGAAGATCACTGTCATGGATATCAGCCCGGATATCAAAGCCCTGATCATGGTGATGTGTACCGATGGTACAGTGTGGCAATACAATCGTGGGAGCAAGACTCCCGTGCAGATTGCGCTGCCGGCTCCGGCTGTGGATATCACCAGCATTGGCAGGGCTGCCTATATAGTAGCGACGGCTTCCGACCTGCTTGCCTGGGGACCTTATACTTCCTATGTGGGTCTTGCGGATGGTGTCACCAAACCGACTTCCATACTGTCCAAGTGGACGGGTGTCGGGGCGAAATTCCCATTCAAGCAGCTGGTTGGCAGCTGGAATGACCTGCACATTATCGATGGCAACGATCATATGTTTGCCTGTGGCGACAATATGCAGGGTGAGATCGGCAACGGCATCCAGTATAATAACTGGAAGGGCTATACTTATAATGGGGCCCCTGCTGCTTTTGCCTGGAGCTGGCTGAAAGGACAGCTGATGCAGTCGCCCGTGCAGATACCCGGAAATTTTACCAACCTTTGCGGGGGGAATTCCATTGCTTTCTATTATTATGTCCAGGATCAGTGCCAAACCAACTGGTACTCCTGGGGACGTAACAAACAATATGCGCTGGCGAACGGTCACCGGATGAGCAATGATGATGTTTATGCCGACTGGGGTTGCGTACCTGCGCCGACACTGGTCAGACCTTCTACGGTGAAGTGGATCCCGGATGCTATCTTTAATCCCAATGCCATACAGGCGCCATATGCCAATGCGGGCATTGGTCAGTGTATCAATACCAGCACGGTCAATCTTTCTGCTGCGCTGAGCTTCCAGCAAGCGGGTACCATTACCTCCTACAAGTGGACGATGGTCAGCGGCACCGGTGGTACGATAACTACCCCCAACAGCGCCAAAACTACTGTAACCGGTCTTACTTCGGGCTTATATGCATTCCAGGTGGCTGTGACAAACAGTGCGGGAATGACTTCCACCGATATTGTCTATATTACCGTTACAGTAGCGCCGAATAAGGCGCCAGTCGCCAATGGGGGGAGCGACCAGACCATTACCCTGCCCATCAACAGCGTTACATTAACTGGTAGTGGGACAGACGCAGACGGTACTATTGCGTCTTTTTTTTGGACAAAACTGAGTGGCCCGGCCCAGTTTGCCATCGTTTCGTCTGACAAGGCGCAGACGGCCGTCAACAATCTGACTGCCGGGGTTTATACTTTTCAGCTAGCGGTAACTGATAACCAGGGAGCCAGCAGTACGGCCACCGTAAAAGTGACCGTCAACGCGGCGCCTATCGTGCCCGGGCCACCCAGTGCGGTCGCCGGCGCCGGCAAGATCATCACCCTGCCAACGAATTCCGTGAATCTTACTGGTTCGGGATCAGAGACCAATGGTACGATAACCGGTTACAAATGGACTCAGCTGACGGGGCCTACAACTGCTTCGATCGGGACTTCCGGTCAGGCTGCCACGACTGTGAGCGCGCTGGTGCAGGGCGTGTATGTCTTTCAGCTGACCGTAACAGATAAATTGGGTGTTACCGCTACAGATGCGGTGAAAGTGACCGTTAACCCGGCACCTATCGTTCCAGGTACCCCCATTGCCGCCGCCGGCGCCGATCAGATCATCGTCCTGCCAGCGAATTCCGTCAGTCTTGCCGGTTCGGGATCAGAGACCAATGGTACGATAACGGGTTACAAATGGACTCAGCTGGGCGGGCCCACAACTGCTACGATCGGGACTTCCGGTCAGGCTGCCACGACTGTGAGCGGGCTGGTGCAGGGAGTGTATACGTTTCAGTTGACAGTAACGGATAATTTGGGTGTTACTGCTATAGATGCGGTGAAAGTGACCGTCAACCCTGCTGTGGTAGTTCCGGGTACGCCGGTAGTCGATGCGGGGGCCAACCAGGTCATTACCTTGCCGATCAATAGTGCTTCGCTGAATGCAACGGCTTCCGAGACGAATGGCACCATCAAGACCTACAACTGGATCCAGCTGAGCGGGCCTGCTACTTCCACCATAACGACGGCTGGTCAGGCCGCTACGACGGTGAGCGGGCTGGCGCAAGGCGTATATACTTACCAGATAACAGTAACCGATAATTCCGGTGTCACTGCTACCGACGTAGTGAAAGTGACCGTCAACGCTGCTGTGGTAGTTCCAGGTACGCCGGTAGTCGAAGCGGGGGCCAACCAGGTCATTACTTTGCCGACCAATAGTGCTTCGCTGAATGCAACGGCTTCCGAGACCAATGGCACCATCAAGACCTACAAGTGGATCCAGCTGAGCGGGCCTGCTACTTCCACCATAACGACGGCCGGTCAGGCCGCTACGACGGTGAGCGGGCTGGCGCAAGGCGTCTATACTTACCAGATAACAGTAACCGATAATTCCGGCGTCACGGCTACCGACGTAGTGAAAGTGACCGTCAATGCTGCACCTGTCGTGGCCGGGCCGCCTGCCGCCAATGCCGGGGGTGATAAGTCAGTGACCCTGCCGACGAACACCGTAACGCTTACGGGTATTGGCAGCGAGACCAATGGAACCATTACATCCTATGCGTGGGCGCAGGTGAGTGGTCCTGCCAAGGCGACTATAGCCGCGCCTGATCAGGCGCAGATATCTGTCTCCGGTCTTGCTGAGGGCACCTATGTCTTCAAGCTGACCGTAACTGATAATGCCGGCGTCACGGCTACCGACCAGGTTACTGTGACCGTAAAGCCCGTGCCTACGGGGCCTCTTTCTGCCAGTGCCGGAACAGACCAGGTTATCGCCTTACCCACCAGCAGCACTACGCTGTATGGCGGTGGTGCCGAGACCAACGGCACTATTACGGGGTACAAGTGGGTCCAGCTGAGTGGTCCTTCCACTTCGACGATAACAACGTCCACCCAGGCCAGTACCACTGTCACCGGCCTGGTGCAGGGAGTATATAATTTCCAGCTGACCGTGACCGATAAAGCGGGGGCTACTGCTACTGCAACCGTACAGGTTACAGTCAATGCCGCCGTGGCTCCTCCGCCTCCGGCCAATAAGCCGCCTGTGGCCAATGCGGGTGGTGATAAGACCATCGCGGAAGGGATCAATCTGAAACTGGATGGCAGTGCTTCCTACGATCCTGATGGCACGATCGTTCAATACTCCTGGTTGCAGCTATCCGGTAAAGGCGGTGTGACCATTTCGAATGCGAACTCGGCTACCCCGACCCTTTATGGGCTTACGCAAGGTACTTTTGTCTTCCAGCTGACCGTAACCGATAACCAGGGGGCAAAGGCCACCGATAAGGCTACGATCCAGGTCACAGCGGCTGTTACGCCGCCTCCTGCTACGCCTACACCGCAATTGCCGGTAGCCAATGCTGGTAAGGACACAACGGTGACCTATCCGGGTGGAAATTCGGCTCTCCTCAACGGCAGCGCATCTTATGCGACCGCAGGCCAACTGGTCAGCTATGTCTGGAGACAGCTAAGCGGACCGACTACGGCTCCGATGAGCAATGCATCGTCGGTGTTGGACCTTGTGTCCGGATTGGCAGTTGGTGATTACAGCTTTGTGCTGACGGTGACCGATGGCAACAACCAGTCGGCGTCTGATACGGTGGTTGTGCATGTGAAGAATTTCCAGCGGGATCCGCATGGTAGTTATCAATTCAGTCTTTATCCTAACCCGGTGTTGTCCGGCCAGAACATTACCATCCATGGTACAAGAAATGTGACGGGCAAGATGTGGTTCAATGTAATAGATCTGAAGGGAAGGGTCATCAAGGAAATACAATTGGATAATCAGTCTATGGATTTCCAGCAGGTGATAGGAACGACGGGGTTATCGAGGGGAATGTATGTGGTTGTGATCACGCTGGCCACGGGGCAGAAGGCAGCAGTATTACCTTTTGTGGTCAACTAGGACGGAAGAGTAAAAGTTAGATCTACTCATAGCAAAGAGCCGCTTCTTAAACAGAAGCGGCTCTTAATTTTTCTTTAGTTTTTTTTCCATCGCCTGGTAGAGCTCGTTCACGCTATTCTCCCAGGAGTGTGTCCTGGCAAAGCCGATCCTGTCGGTAATTGCCGAGGGACTTGTATCTGCCAGGGCTTTTTCGATCAGGGGTATGTAGTCTTCCGGCTTATCGGCCAGCCATGTATAGTCTGCAAAGAGTTCCATCGTTGGGGTGCGGGTGGCTACCACGGGCTTACCGATGGCGAGGTATTCGTCGATCTTGAGGGGATAGTTGCCTTCCGTCACGTTGTTTTTCTGCTGGGGGTTGATGCAGACCGTGAAGGCATTGATGTAATCGGGAAGGGCGTTCATTGGTTTCCGGCCGAGGAAATATACGTTTGGCAACTGGTGCAATCGGCTTTGTTTGAATTTTTCGTCTTCCGGTCCCACCATTACAATGCTCCACCCCGGGCGTGCAAGGGCGAGTGATTCGATGAGTCCGATGTCCAGTCGGATCGACTCGATGGCGCCTACGTAGCCGATGAGGGGGGCGGGCAGGTTTGCGACGTCCTCCGGAATGGGGCCTGTCCTTGCGGCGTCAAAGACCTCCAGGTTACAGCCCTGGCCGATGTAAAAGGAGTCGGGATTGTATCTCTTGCTGTAGTCGCGGTAAAATATGGAGTTGGTTGCGACGAGGTCGGCTTTTTTTATGAGTACCGGTTCCAGCTTTGTCGTGTGTTTTTTCCAGTAGTCAAAACCCTGGAGGAAATCGCGCATATAGTAGACATACAGGGCAGGGGAAAGGAGCTCTTTTAAAAAATAGCCGTTGAAAATGTCGTTGTCATTGAACAGAATGATGTCTGTGAAGCCCAGCCGGGATATGGCATTTCGAAGATCTTTTGCAAAGGACCGGTTGTTGAAATAGTTGACGGCGCTGAAAAGGGCAGTGGAGGGGAGAAAGTTGATGGATTCTACTACTGTGGGCGGGTAGTACTCCCACATATTCTCTTTTATGGGAAAAATATTTTCTCCTTTGGTGCGGATGATCCCACAGTGGCGTTCGATGCCTTTGTTCTTTTCTTTTGCATAATAGGTTTTTCTGTTGATGGGAAGATTGACGTAGAGTACCCTATTTTGCTGTGATAATTGCAGGGCTATGTTCTTACAATTACTTCCGATCTCGTAGTACCAGGGTTGCAGGCCGATGATGACGATGTCTTTTCCTTTCATATATTACCGGAATGGTTTCATAAAGGATTTACCTGCGAGGGCCAGCATGGGCAGGTCGCCGCTGGTATCGCCGTAGGCATAAATTTCTTCGTACTCATCAAGTGGGTAGGTTTCGTGGATGCGTCTTACTTTTTCTTTGCCGTGGCAGTTGTGGCCGAGGATCCTGCCGGTGAGGCGGATGTTCGTGTCGTCGGGGCCGGGGCCGGAGTCCTTGCCGGGTTTTGTCTGAAGCCTGGTTGCGAGCAGTGCGACGTGCATCTTTTCGGTCCATTGGCGGAGCCAGTTCTCGGGTGAGGCGCTGACGATGACAACGGTGAAGTCTTTTTCCTGTAATTGTTGTATTTCGAGGAGGGCCTTATGGCGGATCAGCGCCGGGATCTGTGTTGTTGCAAAATCGTCGCAGAGTTGCTGGAAGGCGGACAGTGGCATATTCCGGTAAAACCAGGTGAGAATTCTTTCTTTACCAGCCTGGTTGGAAATGAGTTTTAGCCGGTAGGCGACGAGCCAGGGGCTATTGAGGGCAAAGCCAAGGTAAAAGGGCAGCTTACCTTTGCTGAATTTAATAAATTCCAGTAAGGTATCCTTTGTCGTGATCGTTCCGTCAAAATCGAAAAAGGCGATGCGTTGGTTCATAACTTCATTTTCTTGAACATAGATTCCGGTACGGATTTGATGATGAGCATGATCCAGCGCCAGAACCATTTTACGTAGAGGACGTTCTTCTTTTTTTCGACGGCGGTGTAGATGGCGGCTGCTACCTGTTCCGGTGTGGCGGTGAGCAGGGCTGGCAGGGGCATGTCCTCCGTCATCTTTGTATAGACGAAACCGGGTTTTACGGTGAGCACGTGAACATTTTTTGAGAAGAGGCGGTTGCGCATCCCGGCCAGGTAGGCCGTAAAGCCTGCCTTGGCGCTGCCGTAGAAATAGTTGCTTTGCCTGCCTCGTTCGCCTGCGACCGAGCTGATGCCTACGATGGTCCCTTTTCCCTGCGCGGCGTATTCATTAGCTACGAGGTTGAGGATGCTGACGGCTCCGACATAATTGACCTGCAGCATACGGAGGCATTCTGTCCAGTTGTTTTCCGCGCCGGTCTGGTCGGACATATAGCCGAATACGCTGATGGTGATATCCGGTCTGGCCGGAAGGGCTGCGAGGAAGGCGGCGTGGGTTTCAGTAGCGGCGGCATCAAATGGATGGATCGTGCTGGTGACGCCGTAGCGAATGGCCAGGTCCGACTGGAGGGTCTTTAACTGCTGCGTATTTCGGGCAGCTAGCTGAAGGGAGTGGCCTGCGGAGGCGTATTTTCTTGCCAGAGCGATGGCTATGTCCGAACTGGCTCCCAAAATCAGGATGGTAGACATATAATGAATATGAAATTAATGGGTCTAATTAAACAAATGCACATCCTTCAAATAAAGGATGAGGGCGAAACTAATCATCCACAGGAGTAATGTGATCTGAATGAAACGGTCTTTGTAGAGGATCTTTGTAGGCGAGCCGGAATCGGAAGATATGTATATGATCTGCAGGTATCTCATAAGACCTGCCATGACGAAGATAACGGAATAATAGAGACGATAGGTGCCCAGTCTTTCTTTGACGTCGGGGGACATCGTGTACATAAAATAGGATACGATGATCACGGCCGAAACGACAGCCAGGAGGATGTTGAGAAATTCCAGGTTATAGCCTTTGACAGATTTTCGCATATCCGTGCCGGAGCTAAGCTTTAAAAGCACGTCATCCCTCCGTTTGCCGATGGCCATAAACACGGCCAGGAGAAAGACCATGATCACGATCCATTCAGAGAGGGGGACATGGGAAATGACGCTGCCGCCTTTTATCCGCAGGACAAAACCAGCGGCCAGCAGGATGATATCGAGGATGGCGATGGATTTCAGTCCCATCGAATAACCGAGATTTATCAGGAAATAGACGGCCAGTACAAAAAGGAATTTATCCCTTATAAACCAGGCCAGGCTGAATCCGGCGATCAGCAGGATGCCGCAGATGACGAGTGCTATGGATGGGGCTACGGCTCCCGAAGCGAGGGGGCGTTTGCATTTTACCGGGTGTTTACGGTCGTCTTCGCGATCCCGGTAGTCATTAATAATATAAATGCTGCTGGCGATGCAGCAGAATGCGATGAATCCGAGAAATACCGGGAACAACTTGCCGATATCGGTGATCACGCCACCGAAAAACAAGGGTACAAATAGAAAAAGATTTTTTGCCCAATCCTTAGGCCTCAGGAGTTTGAGATACGCCACAGCATTATTTTTCTGGGACAAAGTACAAACAAAAACACAAAAACGATAATATTGTGACGAAATAATATAATTAGTTAACCTCTATGCGCATGCCCCGTAATCTGATAGCCAAGACAGAAGTAGTAATTATAATATTATTTGCCTGCTTTCCTTTGCTTTTTCATTTGCCTTACAGGGTCAACATCTTTCTTTCCTGGGAAGGCGCCTATCGTATCAGCCACGGGCAGCTGCCGTTTAGGGATTTTGGCATACCACTGGGGGGGATGTACTGGGTGATCCCTGCCATCTTCTTTAAATTATTCGGACCTCAGCTGGTGACCCTGATCAAGGCGCAGGTGCTGATCAATTTCATAGCGGGGCTTTCTTTCCGGTCGATCCTACGGAGTCTCTCGGTGAGTCCCGGGATACGGCTTGCTTCGGTATTGCTGTTTGTGATGTCTTATTCCTTTTTCAATTTCTGGCCCTGGTATAATCATAGTGTGATCGTATATGAATTGGTGGGGATTGCCTTTTTGCTACGTTATTTCAGGGGCGGGATGTCTTTTGCCGCCTCGTCGGGGGGATCCGGGCGGTTTGGATGGCTTTGGCTTTCGGCTGCCGGGTTATTTGCGGTGTTTTCTTTACTCACCAAGCAGGATGGCGGTGGGATTGCCTTTTTTCTGTCGGTGGGTCTGCTGGTTGCCGCGTGTTGGCTCAGCGGGTCGTGGAAGCCTTTGTTGATCTTTACCGGCAGTTATATCTTTTTTCTTGCGGTGTCGGTCGGTCCTTTTCTTTCGCATGGGTTTGGGTATTGGTTTAATCATGGCCAGGCGCCTCACTCTTCGAGGGTTTCTTCTTTTGATATCGCTGCTGAATTCTTTGGCGCGTCGCAATGGATAAAACTTTATTTCTTCCTTTCGATGTTGCTTGTCGTGGTCCGTTACCGGAAGATAGCGGATCTTAAGGCTGATCCGAAGGGGGTATTGCTTGTTGTGCTTTGTTGGGGAATACTTGGCGAGGCGTCGATCCTGCAGGTGACCAGCTATACTCCGCCCGACAATAATATATTTTTTCACAGTTTTGCCTTTCCCTGTTTGCTTAGCCTGCTGGTCTATTTATTGCCTGTGGGTTGGGATCGGCCGCGGGTGACGTGGGTATTGGTCGCCGGGGTCGTTTTTTGGTGGAGCGGGGTCTGGTGGAAGTATACTCAGCGTCTGACCGGGCCTTTCTTAACCAGGAGCTCCAATATTTCTCCCACGGGAGAGAACGTGGTGAACAAAGACAATTATATCCTCCGGAAGGACAGTGTTGTCGATATTCCCACGGAACAGTGGGTAGATTGTGGTCTCCGGACCTTTCATAAGATAACTGTTCCGGCTCCTACGGCGGATGGGATTCACCGGCTGATGAATTTGGATCTCATTAGAAAATATCAGCAGGGGCGCAGACCGGGTGATCCTCCCGGTGATCTTCGCGTGCTGAATATGTCCGAACTGACACCTCTGGCGGAAGAAATTCCTTTTGCCCTGGAGAAGAATCCGCGTCTGCCGCTGTGGTATCATCTGGGGGTGGGAATGTTCAATCAGCAGGCTGATAGTTTTGAAACAAGGATCGGCCGGCATTATTATGACCTGGTCCTATTTGAATACATACCTGGTCTGAACAACTTCTATCCATTCCGAGTACACGACAGTCTGCGTCTGCATTATTCCCAGGTGGACTCTTTTATGGCCCCGCGCCGGGGTCCCGAATCACAGGGGGTCATTGAGGTTTTTTTGCGACCGGCGGATTCTCGTTAATTTTGCTGAATCATTTCGAGTACTTCATCCATATTAGGGAATCCGATTGAATATCTTAAAGGGGTAGGTCCCTTGCGGGCGGAGCTTTTAAAAAAAGAGCTCGGCATATTTGTGTTCCAGGACCTGCTGGAGCTGTTCCCGTACCGGCACCTGGACCGGACGAAGATCAATCTTATCCGTGAGATAGGGCCGGGGACGGAGTATATCCAGGTTACGGGCCGGATAACCAGTATAAACAGTTTGGGGGATAAGCGGACCAGGAGGCTGGTGGCCGAGATCAGGGATAATTCGGGGGTGCTGGAGCTGGTTTGGTTCCAGGGGATCAATGGGGTTCAGAAGCTGGTACAGGTGGGAGGGGAATTCCTGGTTTATGGCCGGGTGAGCTTCTTCCAGGGGAGTCCCCAGATCACACATCCTGAGATAGAGGTTTTGCAGGGGCAGGCAGCGGATCGGCCGGAATACCTGGAACCGGTATATCCTACGACGGAGAAGTTGAAGGTCAGGGGGTTAGGTGGTCGTCAGCTGGGCAAGCTAAGCCTGGTGCTGTTGAATATGCTAAAAGAAAAGGACCTGCCTGAGAATTTACCAGAGTCGATGTTAACCTACACCGACCCGGAGACGGGGGTGGTGAAACGATGGCTTCCCCGGTATGAAGCTTACCGGCAGATTCATTTCCCCACGCAGCCGGCATTATTCCAGGAGGCGGTGGGGAGGCTGAAGTTCGAGGAGCTTTTCCTTGCGCAGCTGAGGCTTGGGCTGATAAAGTCAAGGCGGCATCGCAGCTCGAAGGGAGTGGTGTTTGGCCAGGTGGGGGAGATGTTCAACGGGTTTTATACGCATCACTTACCATTTGAGCTGACGGGCGCTCAAAAAAGGGTATTGAAAGAAATACGGCGGGACACGGGCAGTGGTCGCCAGATGAACCGTCTTTTACAGGGGGATGTGGGGAGCGGGAAGACCATTGTGGCTCTCCTGGCGATGTTGCTGGCTATCGACAATGGATACCAGGCCTGTCTGATGGCGCCGACGGAGATATTGTCGCGGCAGCATTATGAGGGCATTTCGGCCTTATTAAAGGATCTGCCCCTGGAAGTGCGTCTGCTGACGGGCTCTTCGAAGTCGAAGTCGCGGAAAGAGGTGCTGGAAATGGCGCGGGAAGGGCGGCTGCACATACTAATAGGGACGCATGCTGTACTGGAGGAATCGGTGCAGTTCCAGCGTCTCGGGCTGGCGATAGTGGACGAGCAGCATCGTTTTGGGGTGGCGCAGCGGGCGAGGCTCTGGAGTAAGGCGACTGTTCCGCCGCATGTGCTGGTAATGACTGCGACGCCAATTCCGCGAACGCTGGCTATGACGGCATACGGCGATCTGGACTATAGTGTAATGGACGAATTGCCTCCGGGAAGGCAACCAATCTCTACTGTTCATCGTTTCGAGGATAGGAGGCCGCAGGTGATGGATTTTATCCGGCATGAGGTAGGGAAGGGTCGGCAGGCTTATATCATCTTTCCTTTGATCGAAGAATCCGAGAAGCTGGATTATGAGGACCTGATGAGGGGTTATGAGAACATAAAGGCTTGGTTTCCAGAGCCGAAATATTGGGTCAGCATGGTGCATGGGCGGCAGACAAATGAGATAAGGGATACTAACATGCAACGTTTTCTGGCCAAAGACACTCAAATCATGGTTGCTACGACGGTGATAGAAGTTGGTGTGAATGTGCCGAATGCGACGGTGATGGTGATCGAGAGTGCGGAAAAATTTGGGTTGTCGCAACTGCATCAACTGCGCGGAAGGGTTGGACGGGGGGCTGAAAAAAGCTTTTGCATCTTGTTAACGAGTCCGCGATTGGGAAAGGAGGCGAGGGAGCGGATGACCATACTTACCGAGACGAATAATGGCTTCAAAATTGCAGAAAAAGACCTGGAAATCAGGGGGCCCGGGGATATAGAAGGGACGCGTCAAAGTGGTCTTCTGAACTTTAAGCTTGCAAATATTGTTCAGGACAGGGTATGGTTGGAGCTTGCAAGGGATAAGGCAACAAGCTTGCTGGATGAGGATCCGGACCTGACGGCTGAAGAGAACAGGGTATTGAAGGCTTTTCTGCAATTACAACATGGAAAAACGGCCTGGAGTAAAATATCGTAAATTACTAAGGCGGCTATGTAAAGACTACTACGGACCTTTTTTAGTAATAACCTGAAACTCAATAACTTGGGAAGAATATGCCTTATTGTTGCCTGGCTAATGTTCTCCTTCTTTCAGCTCTCAGCACAATCAGGAGGTTATTCCAATCTTGAATTTGTCGAGAACAAAGGACAATGGGACCCATTGGTGAAATTCCGTGCAGAGTTAACCGCGGGGACGCTTTTTATGCAGCAGAAGGGTTTTACGGTATTGATGCATGACACGAATGATCTTAGCCGGATCAGGCGGCTGCTGCATGGGGATCTGGTGGCGGCGACAGGTAATGGTGGTGGGGGGAAGGCGACAACAGCCGACAATGCGGGCAAGAGCTATAACGTGGATAATGGGGGCAAGGGGCCTTCGACTGGTGTTGATCCTTACCTGCTGCATTCTCATACTTACCAGGTGAGCTTTGAAAACGCCAGCGACCAGGTTGAGATCGTGGCGGACAAGCCTTTGCCGGGCTATTCCAATTACTTTGTCGGAGACAAAAAGAACTGGGCTTCCCAGTGTAAGGTTTACCAGGGGATATTATTCCGGAATATGTATGAAGGCATCGATATCCACTATTATTCTGACATGGGGTTCGTAAAGTATGATATCATCGTTCATCCGGGAGCGGACCCGAATAAGATCGTATTGAAATATGACGGGCAGACCAAGCTTAGCATTAAAAAGAACAGGATATATGTTCAGACGTCGGTGGGCACGGTGCAGGAGATGGAGCCCCATTCCTATCAGTTGACTGCGGAGGGCAGAACGGATGTGGTCTGCAACTATACACTACTGCCAGGGAACAGAATTCAGTTCAAGCTGAAGGATTATGCTCCGGGTGCGACGCTGGTCATTGATCCTACGTTGGTGTTCTGTTCGTTTACCGGGAGCAAGTCGGATAACTGGGGGTACACGGCCACTTATGATGCTTCCGGAAATTTTTATGCCGGCGGCATTGTGCTGGATGAGTCGAATTTGCCTGGCGGAGGGACTAATGGCGGTGGATTCCTGGTCAGTCCGGGGGCTTTTCAAACTACTTTCCAGGGTGGGGATGCCAGTGAGGGCGGTCCGTCGACGGGTTATCACTATGACGTAGGTATTATCAAGCTGAGTTCCAATGGGGCAAACCGGCTATATGCTACTTACCTGGGTGGCAGCGGAAATGAGCAGCCGCATAGTATGATCGTTGACAATAGCGGGAACCTGATCGTTACGGGGAGGACCAGTTCGCCCAATTTTCCATTGAGTGCATCTTCAACGGTCATCGGGACCGGCGGGGATTTTGATATTTTTATCACAAAGCTAAATGCAGACGGCACCGGGCTGATCGGTTCGAGAAGGATTGGCGGCAGCGGGCCTGACGGGGTCAATTTCAGGCCCAAGTATGCGCCGGTGCCTACCGGACAAGAAGGTACGCTGGGGGGCGCGCAGCAGCTGCGGCTCAATTATGGCGACGATGGCAGGAGTGAGGTTATCACCGATGATGCGGGCAATATCTATGTAGCTTCCTGTACGCAGTCTATTGACTTCCCTACTGTGAATCCATTCCAGGGTGCTTCGGGGGGCGGACAGGACGGAGTGGTAATAAAAATGAGTCCCGATCTCAGCACTGTTCTCTTCAGCTCGTATATCGGCGGGGATAACAGCGATGCGGCGTTTGTGCTGGCTTTAAGCCCTGTGGACAATACGTTATGGGTAGCGGGCGGGACGATGAGCGATAACCTGGCCGGTACGGGAGGGGGGGTGAT
>Ga0193716_1000697_pt1 | contig 20231 bp, 28 predicted proteins | sample U2c1metaG_FD_145901 | JGI IMG/M metagenome (GOLD analysis project Ga0193716, IMG submission 145901) | Soil microbial communities from a riparian zone of the East river system, Colorado, United States - U2c1 | ecosystem: Environmental > Terrestrial > Soil > Riparian zone | place: USA: East River...
GGGATAAGCAACATCATCGCTTTGGCAGGTCAGACAAGGGGATACCTTGTCGGTTGATCAGGAGCTGGAGAGTAAGAACGGTGTAGGGCACCATCAACCAATGGGATTATAATCTACAGTGACCTTGGTAAAATTTGCTAGGTCTATAAGTCTGGTGGCAGATGACTGGTGCTCTTCTGAACGACATGGGTGATCGGCATCGTCGCCTCGGTGTGTCAGGTACAAAAATATTTCAGTGCGCGATAACGAATATAGTGGCTCCATTATTTATGTAATTTACAGCGCTGATTGCTCCTGCATACGCTTCCTCATAGCTCGCTTCTCTTTCATAATTGCTAGCGCGCCATCCTTTGCAGGAAGACGTCGCGCAGACGAGTAACCGGGAAAAATTTGCCTGTAAATCAAACTGGTGTTCAGTCCATCGCTCCTAGTCTAATGCAAAGGTCAAATGTACCGGTTCCACCATACCAGGAGCTCTGCAACTTCTTCCTGCTCGTCTACATCCTCGAAGTATTCTAGGACACTATTGTAAAAACGTTCGGAGTCGGTGACAATATCTGTTCTAGAAAAAACGGCGGAGGAACAAAGAGCAAAACGGGCCTGTGGAATGGAAAGTTCAGTTGGATTGATGAATAGAAAGATGCTGACAACTCCCGACCTGGGTGGCTATATACGCAATCGAGGCAGGCGTAACTTGCGTCATGCTGTGAATTCGAGCATTTCCTGATCGCGTTGCTTTGTTGACGTTATCAACTGAGCTTGGTGAGGTGAATACGTGCTTGTAGGCCTTGAGCAATGTGACCGATTTAGTGAATGACTGTAGCCGAAGGTGTGGAGAGTACGTACGGAGACAAGAATAGTACTTCGGAAAAGACCCTTCCACGGATCTTCGGGATCGAAGTTCTGGTTGGCATATAAAAAGACTGGCCATTGATCTCCTGGAATGACCCATTCGCCATTGCAGAGTTTCTCTTTGATTCTGGACAATATCTGAAGCGGTCGGAATGATGTGAGAGTCAAATGAGTTGCCTACTCAGTGTCTGACCAATCCATCCCTGCAGGGCACAGTAGAGCACCTGTGCGTTCATGGTGAAATCCACGATCCATTTTCACGTTGCGTGCAAGTGGGGGGATTAGAGCTTGCCCGGGAGGCACGATCCAGTCGAGAATGGAACCTTTGAGACTCTTCGTGTCATCAGATCGAGCGCCAGATACACCCTTTTGGAGCTACAAACATGATGAGCAGACGCTGTAAGCATGCGAAAGAAAGACATACCATTTCAGCGATGAATACAACATTCTCATTGGACCCCTCCATTAGACGGGCCTCAAGATTGGGGACCATCTGAAGAAGCACCGTGAATACGCGGTGTTCCCGCCTTTGCCTACAAGCGACCATTAAGTAACCGGCGAGAAAACAGAATAAGTTGAACTTACTCCAACGTAAATGCCTCATCTGGCTCATCAGCCAGTTCACCCAGGCGAAGAAGGCCATTCGTCAGTATCGTGTATACGTTGCATAAGGCGTGTATGGTACGGCCAAAGTGACGGCCATGAGAGACCAGAGGGTCTGAATGGCAGCTGTGGATAAGCGTTAGTATGATAGAGATGGGTTCATGTTCGCAATAAAGGGACAGACGCTTTCTTTCTGGGTCCAAGCTGAAGACCATCTTCGCGGAGACGGCGGCCAGTGGTAGGGGGGGGTGAGCTGTCATCGGCCATGAGCGAGATTCAAGTTGGAGGGGGAAAAACAACTTCAGACTCATTGATTTATACTAGTACTGAAGTACCCCACGTGGCGGCGCCGCAATGACTCGTGCCCGCGGCCTTATCACATGACAAGAAGCAACTCACAACGTGGTAGAACCATTGGCAGTTCCGTAACATACGTCGCATAAATTGCAGACTCGGGCCCAAATCGCTGCGAATAAAGACAGCCTCCGTCTCCTCCACAAGACGTGCCATGTCTCATGAGCGTAGTACTCGTGCTCATCGCCTGAAGAAGTTTGCCGCTCAAGTTCGAGCATCCAATAATCAGGTGCTGCAATACAACCGCGATCGCGATGAGCTCGTACCTTGGGATTGGTATGTTTGCATCGCGAATTCTACGTGGCCCTGCCAACGTACTACATGCTAACTTCTCCACTTCAAGGCCAATAACGAAAGATGCTTCCATTGAACCGCACGAACTCCTCGCTTGGCGCGTCTCCCATCGCATGCTTGCGCCTTGCTGTCTATGCCAAATGGCTGATGACACCGAGCCTGACTTCAAAGAGGCTGCGATATACCGAGCAAATATTCCCTCAAGGGGAAGAGAGCATGTTGCTAGCTGTGCGCGGGATCTCTGTGGATATTTTGGTAAATGTCCACATAACATCTGGAGTCACTGCTCCTCCCTTACCATGTGATGGAACAGTCCCTTTGGAGCGCCTTTACCGGGAATACGGAGGGCACTTTAAGAACTATGACAGCCGAGGTGAGGACCCTTTAGCTTTGACGGATTCTCATGGTGTTGTTGACGTTACCAGCATATGGCGAGAATGTCCCACCTCAGATTATTCACATCTCAAGGCAGGAGGCGCGTACTGCTCGCGCTTCATCAGCTCTTCTCGCAGAGCAAAAGAAAAGGACGTACGCTGTAGTTGGTATGTATCAAGGACGAGATTGGGCGTTGCCATAATTACTGACCCATTACTGTATGGCAGATGCTGACGTGCGTACGGTGCCTGCACCTGTAAATGGTCGCAACAGCGTGTCCAACCTGCTTGAACTGTTGGATGCACGTGTGCGGCCAGGGGTGACAGAGGGCGAATTCAAATCACTTTTCGTGAAATGTGAGTGCCGACTGATCCTGACGCGCCGTGCGTACAGACGCCACGTTTGTAAATCCACCGAAGAGAATTAAATACACGCACTATGACTCCAGTTAGATTTGTGTATATGTTTTCCCAACAATCAAGTAGTTCCCGGATATACTAAAGGGGTTCCAGAAAGTGCGTGATCACAGCGTAGGGCGCTATACTTCAAGTGGCGAGTACACTTAGTAACCTGGACAGAAGATGCAGCGGATAAGCCTCAACTTGAAACACATACTCGATATTAGCAGAGCAAGACCAGTGGCCCCGCTGTTTCAGACGAAGATGTTCTTCATCCATTGTCAACAAGCATTGGAACCAGTGGCAAATCTTGTGCCATAAGCCTATATATTCGGCAATTACGGTCTGTAAAGCTCGTTAATAAATCACAACTGCAGAACCAGGCTCACGTTCAGAGCATCCAACTTGTTCTTCTCGTCCTTGAGGTTGCGGCTGTAACTGCTGTAGCTTGATTGGCATTGCTCAGGATCAATATAATCTTGCATTTAACGTTTGTTCAATCTGTTCGGAGGCCGAGGTTCGGTTTTGCAGCTCATCACGCACGCCATGACGTGCCAAATACCCCCAAGCCTATGTATAGCATCTATCGAGATGCACAGTTCACGTTCAGAATCTGCCAGAGTCAACAGAGAAGTGACTTGTACCCCAGATAAATTGAGCTACCTGTGTGATTGTTATTGTTCATGAACATAGTGTCGGTACCGTGCGTAGTACCAAAGCAGCCCCCGTAGAGTGAATGGGTGGTGATGATTGTATCACCCACTGTCCTGAACTCGAAGGCGGGTTTGGATCCGCTGAACGAATCTGAATCCAAGGTCGAGTTGAGCTCGTTTGCTGCCATAAGACTACTAAGCAGTGCGATGATCGTGGTAGGTACAATGCCCTAGGGGAAATGGCACGATGTTAGCGCAATAGCGGCCAGGCTAAGTTGGCTGGGTATGTGACCGCAGCATTTAATCTGTCTATACCATACCCAGAAAAAATCAAAATTATAACTCTAAGTTTGTAGAAGAGAAACGAGTATGACTCAGTGTGATGAGAAGATGACAATTGCGCTCATGATTACAGCTTCCGAGGTGCAACCCGTGCGCCAGAATACAACCTCAATCTCCACATGAACATTAAATCCTTCCACAGCTTATCAATGCGAATTCTCCTCTACTTACACTTCTCTGTTCTACGCGTATCGAATTGGAATTCAAAAGAGGCCCCGAAGCATCTACTGCTATAGAGATAATCCAGCTCTTTATCGAAGAGTGAGGTTCATGTAAGTGAGGGTAAATACGAATGTTCCCGAATTATTGGTAGTTGCGTTGGTTGAAGGTGATTCATTGTGATAGGGAGTGAGGTCACGACCAACGACATTAACCCGACCATCTCGCAAGCTTTATACACAGCTTCCCATCATTCACGCTCCCGACAATGGCCCGGCTGCACAGAAGCGACATTGTTAGGGATCAAGCATCTTAGCCATGCCACTCCACGATGTTCGACCATCCACACAGCCGATCTCGTAAGGCGGTAATTTTCTGCCTCTATACGAGTAGCATCGATCTTGTGTGAATTTAGATGCGAGATTGAGAGATGGAGAAGATGTGGTTGGGGTGGAGGGATATATTTAGTGATCTGTCGTCCATAGACACCAAATTGTGTTGAGGATGAGACAATAAGACAGATGGTTCCATCCAGGCTTCGTTTGAGTAGCATCAATCTTGCATGAATGTCGATGCTACGATGAGGGAAGCCAGGAACGCGCAGTGAGAGAGAGCAGAGGCACGAAGAAAGGGGTACGAGAGAAGGAAAAGAACTAGCAAGACGATTTAGCGCAAGATGTGATTCGAGACTGTAAAGTCGGCGTTTGACGATGATAATGGAGAACGAGAAAGCACTTTGAACCGCGCTTTCAGTGCCTACCAACTTCATGTATGTATGCATGGCATTTGCCTCAGCCGCATAAGCACTGAGGGCAGCACACGTGGGGGTGAAGTCGACCATGACGGAGTGGGAGGAAACCTCCCGCCATTCCTTCAAATTCAACATTTCTTTGAATCTCGATAAGACCCGCTCCATCTATGGCCCGTCTCCCACCTCCTCCCTCTCCACAGGCTTGGGGACGTCGGTAGCGTGCGTGACCAGTGGGGTATTTCATGAACAAAACCCTTACTTGGCACAAAGCATGGTTGGAAATCAGTGGCAGTTGCGGTGCACGACTTCGCATAAACACGTGGGAGGCGATGGTTGAGTCAGAGGGGACATCGGGGAGGGTAGTGCGAACTGGATGGGGCCGCCGCCGATTTGCGGATACGGTACCAGGGCCGCTCGCCTGTTGGGATACCAGTCACCGTGGCACGGCAATTTCAAGCCTTCGGGGGCACCTTGAAGGCACTATACGTCGCGTTACTACTTTGATTGTTTAAAGGTCAGCAAAAAAAATCAAATCAAATTCGCAGCAAAACCGACGCTACAAAAAGAAATCCGAACTCACCAACTAGACATATGGTATACTTTTTCACTGGACGATGCAGATGAGCCACTCCGTCCGAGCCTGAGACACCACGCGACAAGGGATGGCACCATGTCGAAAACGATCCTTTGATATGTCGCAGGTACTTGAGGTGGGGATGCCGGCGGTGTGATGGTGTACAACTATTAAGGTAACTGGTGGACTGGTAGGCGAGGAACTAGCAGGAAGGATGGCTTGGCGCTTGTGGTACGTATCTGCCCCCCCAATTTTATTTTTTGAATCTATCAAATTTAATTAGAACACGGCACACTTTGCAAGGAAAAAGTACGTACTCGAGCGACAATTTCTACTTCTCCAACAAACTTCTTGCGCAGCCCATTGAGACCGTCATCTTCCTTAGCAGATTTCACTGCCAGCGATGATCACGTCTGGTGACAAGACGGTATTTGACATCTATAGCTGCGTAGGCAACTTCCAGAACTTTATTGGTATGATAATTAAACGGCGAATTGACGTGGAAGGGAGCAAGAGGGAAGACACTTGAGTCGCAGGTAAGATCAAAGATGGTACGGGGCAAAGGTCCAACGACATGCCCTACGATCCTGTACTCTTGTCCAGCCCAGCGCAAAGCCGGGGAATTGAGCGGAGGATGTGGAGTGGAGGCCACGGCAGTAAGTTCGTAGCCTAGCTTGAAATCAGAAGTTGGATGGGTTAGACGTCCACTTCGACAGATAGTCGAACGCAAGTCACTGCCAGAGGAATGGCTTGTAGTCCAGCGTCCACTATCGAGAAATGTGGTACCGTATGCAACTCCAAGGGACTGCAGAGCCTTTGCGCTACCTGGGAATAGCAGTTAGTCATTGTAACTTGAAGTTCACCAACACGTTTACCAAGCTTTCCAACAGCTTAAATTTTGACAGACTCTGCTGCAGGCAGTCACCCAAGTCACACACCCGTACCCTAGTCCAGCCTAGCACGATACCAGGCGAATGAGGCGGGTGGTCGCGGAACGAGTTGTTGAAGCTCGACTTCAAGTTGAACGCGGAGCAATTCGGATGAGCTGGTCGGAGATCCTAGGAAGTTCAAAATATTTGTCCGACAGCTCAGGTTACAAAGTGGGTAAGGATAAAAGTCGAACACGTAATCATCCTCTGATGTGCTTTGGCAAGGTTTAGGCTTTGTGCACCAAGTGGGAATCTGTTATATTACTGTACCGCATGTACCAGCTCTAGTATTTCAGACCCCACAAATAAATCTGGGGAGGACAATTTAAAGACTTATTCAAGTTGCGATGAACTGCCGAACTGCTCCAACGGTTACCACCGCTGCGGTCTGGAATGACAGACGGCGGGCATCAAGTTGGAACAGCGAAGAGAACAGAGTGAAGCATATTTACTGCAGGAATTCCTAAGAGATTTACTAGGATCAAGGAGACCCGGCGGCCGCTGATTGGTGAAGCAGAGGGAAATTTCCATTTGTGATTAGGAATTCCTACAGTAAATATGCTCCAGTCAATATATATCCTAACTAGAAAACAGATGGCGATCTTCTCGAGGGTTTTATGGAAAACATCTTCAACTCCCGGGCCGTAACTACGACTCAGGCGAGCACATCTGACACGGGATGAATGTCGATGCATGATCAACTCTGCTCCGAGCCAATTGATTACCATACAAGCACGAATCCGCCAACCAAAAAGGAAGGGAACTGGCCGCATTGGCCGAATATCTGTACGTTAATCATAATCAAACCAGTACATATCATTCATTGCAAGGAACTCTTCATCATCCTCTATGCCCCCATTGTCGGGAACTTCTGCGTCGTCAATGAAATCGTCTTGTCGATTCTCAAAGCCAAACTCAGGATCATTATCCGGAGCATCATTATCTCGTTCCGACGGTTGGGCGGTATCACCAGAGTTCTTGTCCAGTTCCTGATCGTCGGCTCTATCCATATTATTTTCTGAAGCACTGGAAGCTTGAGTTGACGGCAAGTTGGTATCGTCTGTGGCGTGCGTGTAGGCGTGACCGACTGCCAAGCCCCAATAATAACGCATAACCATATCGCGGTCAACAAAGCTATAGCTCAAATATTAGTATGAGAATCAATGGTGAGTGAGATTGTACCCACCGATTGACGCGATATCGAGACCAGTCCTGAGCATCACCCGCTAGCCCGGAAAGCCCTACTCCGTCCACTCGAGCCCTTCCACTAGCGAAAGCCGGAACAATATGGCAGCCTCGCAGTACTTCTCTGGGATCCACAAAGCCAAATGCCTCTTTGTCTGCCATTGATGGGAAGCGGATGGGATCAAGTTTCAAATCTGCCCACTCCAGTGATCTATTGCTGTCGTACACGAACCATCGGACCCATAAAAACTCCACTCTCCGTGCGGTGTAATCCAGCGAGCCCTCTCCGGTATAAATTACATTGACATGGTAGATGCCAAGTACGCGTGCGTATAAGAAAGGGTGAATTGAATCGCCATCACTGTCAGCATTATTGGCCAATAGCATGATGTTGCAGTGAGATGTTGCAGGGTTGATAACGTCCTGGGATCTCCGGACGTCATACGTGGTGTAGTTGAATCTTGCCAAATGATGGCGATACATGCGGTCGCTCTTGAAAAATATCGAATTATAATCCGTATTCTGTCCTTGAATTGCGGACAGGCCAGCTTGTGGAGGACACAAATATTCGCCTGAGACAGAGGCTTCTTGGTGCATCATCTCCTTGATGCGCGGAAGGATGTGGGCTTTTAGTTTAGGCATAAAATCCTGACCAGCGTATTGTGTCAATTGGGCGCTTGGATAGGATGAGGAGGCTGCTTGCCTTGATAGCGGGGTCTTCCCCGTTCTTTCGGAGAAAATTGGGGATATTCTCAGGGAAATTCTGGGACACTCCGATGACATGATGTGCTTCTGGCGAAGTAGCAACATTTTCATCCAAGGATGTCCCAGCCCCCTTATAACGAGCGCGTATACGACGAAGACGAGCCTGTCGACGCTCTATTTGTGTCAATTGCTTGAGGAAGCATTTACGACTCGTGCGGCTATATCGTGATTTCGGCGAGCGATGTTCTAGTTCGCCCTAACTTCGAGTCAACAGTGGCCAAAAGGGAAAAGGGGCTGATCACGAACTGGCTCGGTAGAATAAGAATCGGTGGTGCCATATGTTCTAATGGTATAAACATAGTCACCCAGAGAGTGTGCCTTGAAGGTACTAAGGTTCAGTGTCTTGCGACGTCGACCCGGCTGCCTGCCACCTTGGGCAGAAGATGGCGCAATACTCTCAGAGTTTGGGTCGTTTGTCACAACTGGAGTTAACTGGCTTGCAGCTGTTTCGGGTCCAGATGTGGGTTGGCTGTTGGACGAAGGTGTATTCACCGTTTGACAACTGGTTCTAGCCGTCTTCTTTGCATGTTTGCGGACTCGAGCGTCGTATTCTCGGCGGAGTTCCTTGGTATCAAATGCGGAGCAAGTCTTCTCCGCGAATTCACGGAGTTTCTTACCAAGAGACGTGGTTGCCGCCTCCATAATGTCGAGGGTGAGGTCATTGTGCATGCGGAGCTTTGCCATTGCATGCCAATGTGCCAGGACGAAAAGCAGTTCCGTGATTGCTCGGTTGTATGGTTCTGGGAGAAGTCCATCGAAAACAGTAATGGCACACTTGCAAAAGTCATTTTTTCATAATTATATAAAATGCAGCCTTGCTTACTTGTAGCAGATTTTCAAAATCGTGGGCTGCCATTTTCTTCATTTCTGAGCAGTTGGCCGCAAAACGCCGAATCGTATCACGTCCAAAAGAAGGTATTTCCCGATAGCTGGCTTGGAAATTAGGTTCTAAACAGCCAATATCCCAAAATTCGACCCACCGCCGATCCAACTCCAGGAGGAGACTCTCATCGACTGATTGAAGAATGCGCAAGAGGTGAATGAAGATGGCTCTCCAAACACCTAATTCGAATTCATGCATTAAATCCGGGAGCAACATCTTGAATAAATTGAAACCATAAGAGGATAGCCGGTCAGAGAATGCGTTCTGTAGGGATTCTATTTTAAGATGAACCAGTAAAAAGACGAGGAGATGCAATGGTTTACGGACCACATTTGGAACCCAAGACTCGTTACGAAGCATGGCCTCCACCGCGGCACTATTTACTTGGAAATTTTTTTCATAAATTATTCTTCTTGCAGCGCTGACTAGACCACGACGGTTGGGACCGTCTACGCGGGCAAGCGTTTTTCGCTGACTCCTGTCTCTGGCCATTCCAAGATTATGGACGCGGTTGAGCGGGACTAAGCAGCGGGGGCACGGGCATGTCCCAAGGTTTCTAATACTGGCAATGAGAATTCTGTTTCGTGTCCCACATGAGTGACATATCACTGCTTCGGTCGGCGCACTCACTTTTCTGGGTAATCTGCAGAATATGTAAATATTCGGGGATAGAATCGGCGTCTGACGCCATCGCAACAGAGTATCACTAAGCCGTGCCTCCAAGCTGCAATAAAATCATCGTCCAGAATGACCTTCCATTGCTCGTGAAAAAATTCGCGATGGCAGTGTGTCATGAATGCCGCACTGGGAGCCTTTCCACCGGCAGTTTGCTTGCTGGCGAAATCTTTGAAGCTCTCTGGCAGCTGATGCCAGGTTATTAGTGTGCTAAGCAGGAACCGAATTAACGTCCAACAGAGATGGCTCACCGTTTGAAAGTATGCAACGTGCTCGCAAAGATGACACGTTGGTTTACACCGGCAATACTTTGATTCATTGCCAAAAAACGTGTATAGCGGCCATAGCTTCGCGTTACCAAACGCAGTGAGCTGTGTTGCATCTGACCAAAACATGAGAGCAATGACCACTCGGGGGAGATCACATCCGGGCTCCCCAGGGGAGTCTTGCAGTTCCAGGTGGGTATCAATGAAGGCAGGCGAAGTATATAATTCCCCTTGCACTCGAATAGGGTCAACATTGCTATTACGTTGCCAGTGCAGCTCGTAAGGTTCAAAATGAAACTGATGGCACTGTGGCAATCCTGATACCTTCTCCTTGATGACGGAGACCAAATTCCTGTGGCGGAAATCCTCGACAGTGTAGTTCCGCGGGCCAGCACCAGGTTCAGAGGGGATTCCGCGCCGTGTCTGGTATGGGACGGATATAGTTACTGGAGTTCGCGTCCACCCTGCATCGTCGTCTAGCCACTCCCCGGTATCGTCATCTGTACCGAGTTCCTCGTTGATGCGATCCCAATTAACGTCTCGAACGTCTGCTAGGTTAAACTCAGGGTCACCCATGATGTCCATAAGGTCATGAAAGCTCCGCTGTGACTTATGCACCCCACCATTCCAATGCCAGTTCCCCAATTCAAAAGCACTGCGGTTGGGGTAGGGATAAAATGCTTTAGGGTCTGATGGGTCGGAATGGGCAGGAATATTGGACAAATCCTCCAGAGTTATATGCTCTTCGGGATCAAATGACGGGAGGTCTTTTGTTTCATACCGACGCGACAGCCCAAATATGTTACGTGGGGTCCTGAAAATGCGACGGAACCTCAAACCAAGGCTAGCTGTGAGCGATGGGTTGGAATCGGCATCTATTTGGCCTTCAGCTGTGGAGATAGAAGATGAGAGGGCCCCCAGGGATGTAAATGGCTCCGGGTGTGCCAATGGGAGGGGTGGTGGTGGCTGCGGGATAAGGTCTTTGAAACGCTGCGGCAGCTGTCGCCTATTGCTCCTTTTAGCCCATTGCCTGCGTTCCAACAATGGCATCTGAGAATCATCTACTACGTCAGCCACACCTAAGGGCTGTTGCCTGATCATTAGTTATTCGTGAAGTTGAAATCAATCATCTGCTTACTGCGGCGTGAGTTGCGTCCGGGGAAGGTGCTCGCATCAAACCAGGCATGATAGGCTGGTTGACTGGCCCTGGCGGTTCAGCAAGGTTTGTTTTACGACGCTTGTTCCCTGTCCACCTCTCCTTGGCGCTGTTCAACGCATTTGACAAGCGCTTCTTTGTTTTTGGGCACGTGCGCTTGTGGTTGTTGGATGCACTTAGTTGTGCAAAAGTTCTGCCACAAACGCACGATTGCCAGTCGCCGTCTAAGCTTTGCATGCCGTACGTTCAAGGATGTAGCCCAGGGGAGGAATACATTGAGCACTTATGCTTTAAGCACTACGAACAGCTAGCAAAAGAAGGTGCCAAGGCCGCATCATTAGACTTTCGCAAACACGTTTTGTCCATGCCACCTCGTGGCAGGCCCCGAGCCAGATTGGCAAGGGCCCGATCATAAATTAGGACTCCCATACGGACGACAATAAAGACGAATAAATGAGCCACTAGAGCATACCGCTAGCAAACTAGAAACCACTCTGATGTAGCTTGCACTGAGCGGGCACATGAAATTCTCATAAATCTGAAAAAAGAAAGTCAGCCTTTGCACTTCATTCAGTGATGCAATCCTATCAAATGACAAACCTGAAGTGCCAACTAGAACTGAATGGTCAGAGCCTGAAGAGTTAATATCTGAGGTGCTACCAGAATTAAGGGCCAGCCCTTCCTCCCCTGACTCTGTGACAGGCTGAGATAGCTTTACAACAAGCGCCTTCAAACTATCTATCATAATCTGAACTTCATGAAGGGCATCATCTGCTGCCCGAAGTTCACCTCGTAAAGCCTCTGCACCCTCCTTATCATCTGTCATCTCCAGTAGGCGCAGGCGATGTGCTATATTATGCCTCGACGTTAAGCGGTCGGCTCGGGCGCTACGAGCCTGGTCGATAAGCATCATGAAGTTTTCATTTTCGCGTATGTGATCGGGTAAATTCAAGAAATCTATGGTAGAAAACTACCATACGTTCAGCTTTTGACTTGAAACATTGCCACAAAAAACACACATGAGCTGCACCGGACGAAGACGGTTCGTGGGTATGTTGCGGGGTGTCTAATTGCTCACAGCTGTCAACAACTGGTGAGAGTGTTTCCTGGGCAGGTCCACCAAGAGTGCCTGGCGATTGGTGCGTCTCCTGCTTTAGATGAGCAGTGGCATTAGCTGGGTTGTCACTAGAAATGAAGGATGGCCTTGCTTTGAGTGCAAGGCGGGCAATCAACCAAGTTCGAAACTTGCGGATGATGGAGTATAATCCCATGTTGATTGCAACATGCCTATGATGCCAAAGTTGCATGTTTTTCAATGCCACTGACTCCGGCTCACTTGTGTGTGCGTGTTTTTAAGGACGTGAGAAATACAGGCTTTCTGGAAGCGGGAATCGCCGGCCCGGGAGCTGAAAGCTCAAGTTTCCCGATTGAAGTAAGTTTGAACCGCAAATGCCAAACACTAGTCTCGCGTTCCCATCCGTATATGGTGCTCAGCGTGGAAAAGAGCTCGGAGTTTTTTTAAAGTTTGTACGAGTCTACAGCATCAACAAAAGTTCTGAGGAGCAGGAACCCCCCATCGAGTCACATCAGTCACGCTCTGTAAAAACGCGAATTCGAGTGGCAGTCAGCCCAGAGTCAGCCTAAGTCAAGTGTTCGTAGTTATTTCGGTATTTTAGTCAATTATTAGTAACTTAGTCAGGTTACTGACATCAAACGAGCTTCCTTCTCCCTTTTATGGGTTAGGATAGTAACAGAACAGTCAGCAGAATATCAACTGAAAGTCAACTGAAAAGTGCACTTGACTAAAATACCAAAATTCCTACAAGCACCTGACTGAGGCCGATTTTTACTCGAATTCACATTTTTACAGAGCGTTATAGGGCATGCTCAGTGCAACTTTAAAAATATCCGAGCTGAATTCCCACCACATTCCCTAAAACGGATGGGAACGAGACTACCCAAACACGTTGATGAGGACCGAGTCGGTCATGTGTCTGAACCAGGCCCGACCAACTTTCGCCCCTGAATTCCTCAAACCAGGGTCGGAGCCCGCAGATACTATTGCTAGCACACTAGTACGGGGAAAGTTAACACTATTGTTACACCCGAGAAGAAGACCTTTAGCATTGCAAGAATTCAAACAGATGAGGATATAAAATGTAGAAATGGTAGCATATATTGGGACTGGATAGATCGGAGGGGCTGTTGAACACCAGTGAATTTGAGATTTGGAGTTACGAGGGGACGTCATAGTCAGACGATGTGTCTGACAACGATCCAGTCTGAGAATCGACAGGGACTTGTCCAAGACGCAGCGCAGTGTACCAACTGTAATCGGCCTTCAACATTTTAAAAGTGGGGGCAGTAGGAGAAGAGACGTACAGCTGTCCAGCATCTTGGCTAATTTTTCGGAAGTAGGTGCGATTGCCTGACTTCGTTGTAAGGGCCTGTCTGAGACGCTGGAAGCGAGAGCGGGCGGAATTGCCCCAAGTGAGCATGTTAAAAGAACCAAATTCCCACTCCTTAAGCGCCTGTCTGGTCTGGATAAGCAATGATTAGGCAGCGTGAAAACAAATCTAATATCTGTGAGAATAAACACGTACTGCTACAGCTCCCATCACAAAGGCGTTGATCGGAAGCTTCATCCAATTGTACCCTCCTAAAGTCAACTTCCTCCTTAACGAGGGATACTTTGTGAAAAGGCTATAAGTTTGGCGTGCGAGTGACGTTGTTGAATTATAATAAGCAGTGCGGATGACGGTGAGCAAGACATTATTGACGTAGGCGAACATAATCCACTGATGTTGTCATGCATCTGAGTCGATAAAAAACCATGTAATTAATGAATAAACTTACACCATTGCCCGATGTGTTGTCATACCGGTGGAGGTATGCAGACAAACGAGTAGCTGTTTTGAAGTTGCGCATATTGGTGGCAGGGTCATTTGAATCCAGAAGGTTAAACCCGTCCACAATGCAAAAGCGGGCAACTGTCAAGACATCTTCCAGATGGGAGCGCATTTGCATAGCTACCCATCTTGCTATTATGGCAGGGAGGCCGGGTCGCACTGTAACAAAGTCGCAACAAATTATGAGTAGGAGCTGGCCGGCAGCTAAATTGAGAAAATTTACGTGTTTCCGCAAGAGTGGTGAAGTCTTTTGCATGAGCTTCCAAAACAAATTCGACAGCCTTCAATGCAATATCGGCCAGGACCGTCGAATCTGGCCAGCTCTGGAGGACTTGCTCATAGTATAGCATCACACAAGCTAGTATGACAAAGTCTTGCAGCATTTGCCCAACGACAGGGTGGGACCTCTTGAATGCTTGCTCATTGAGGTTGCCGAATCTATCATAATCTGGGTCTGTGTGTTGCGGTGTGTTGCCTCTAAAGATGTTATTTTGTGCCCGGAAACGATCAGCCTCAGCGCTGATGTTGGCTGGTGTGGGGACAGATGAGGGGGGGTAGAAGCCGGAGGAGGCTGAGGCAGTGGATGGGGCAAGGGACTCGCGAGACTGGTAAAGGTGGTAATCGTTTGGCTGGAAAGCCATTCGTGGCTGAGTCGGCCCATCCGGGTTCAGATAAGCTATAATAGATGTGAGTATACTTTCACCGGCTAGTAGCATGAGAATACTTGCTAGGGTTTCCGAAATATTGAGGTAGGTTAGTGCTATGTAAAGGTTCCGGCGCTTGTGGAGGCAATGGGGTATTACCTGGCCAGCTAGAGCCTGATCCTGAGGCAGCATTCTCTGGCAAATAAGTATTCTCCATGAGCATGTTGTTAAGGTCTATTTCCCACTGCAGAGTAGGAGCGGGTATGATTTCTGCGGCGTTGGCAACGGTTAATTGGTCTGCCAGCCATTGGTCAAGGGATCCAGGAATTATGGGTTGGGCCATGGCAACAGGCTTGGGATGATGCTTTGAAGCACCCTCGACTCGAGTAGAATGTGTAACGGTATTGAAGGTGTAATAAGTACTCGGTGGTGGGCATGCGCAGCTATAGTGGTTATGAGACCCACCTTATTTCAGTCCCTGGAAAACCTGGTCCAGACTCAGAACCGGTAATACCTGAGCAGTGCCGCGCATGATAGTAACACAAGAAGCTCTTTCTGAATGCAGGGCTTCAACTTGAGTCTGTCCAGGATGAGAAAGGTGGCTGTGTGATAACAACGTCATAAGTACCGACAAACCTACTCGTATTCACCCCATTCCTCCTGGAAGCTTCTTATGAGCTCAAGGTGTCAACGTTCACCAAGTTCCTGGGGTATAAGGGCTGCAGGGTCGTGTCAGATGGTTTGATGTAGCGGAATGTTGCGTACTATCATGATCTTCGAAGGTACCATGATCTTCGAAGCCTGTCAATGGTGGAGTTTACTATAGGCCAAAAGGTAAAATCACATACGTATGTATAATTCAATTTGTCTAACTCAGTAGAAGCTGTTAGTAAAGACACCAGGTATTGAGCCCACCTGCGCTGCCATCGATCTTGCCCAGGCCGAACTTCCAGTACCAGTTAGCATCAGGAAAACCCGAGAAATACTTAATTGGGACTTGACGTGCTTATTGCCGAATAAGTACGAATAAGTCAAAAATAAGTGAAATTCATCCTGGGACATAGCTTATGCCAAGTCATTTTTACTTAATTTGGGTCTTAAATCGCCTTAATTTGCACTTAATGCACTTGATCAAGTGCATTAAGGTCATAAGTCAGCTAAGGTAAATATGTATTTCTTGGGTTTTCCTGATGAGGTAGGGTTTCATTGTATGACAAAACCCACCTAACAGGTCTTCCTCCGTGGAGCATGGAGGTTCCTGCTGGAGGTCCCATGACAATGCCTCAAAGAGGTCTCGGTTAATTCTCGAGAGGCTTTGTGGACGTTTTGGAACAATCTTGCGGAAGAGCGTGCCCAGTCCATCTCATCCTTCGAAGAGTGTCTACTACAACCGAAAATATGACTCCGAGTACATAGGCCCCGATCTGACACCCTTTGGCCCTGACGTCACTACCACATCGGCCAAATCAGAGTAGAATCACGTTTGCGAGAAGGCTTTTCTGTTGGTCGGGAGCCTGGGGGCTCAGTCTTACCTATCGCGTACTGCATCGTTTTGCTTCCTCTTCGCCGGATGTGCCCAAAATTTTCCCGCCTTAGCATTGGGTGGTATGGTGGGCACCAGGCCAAGGATACTTTGGAGTTACGGCCTCGACACATTCCCCATTCGTACCTTTGCACGCATGCCAACGAGTCGCCTCTTCAAGGAACATGGAATGGTTACGGTCTGGACTAGACTACGGGCAGCACTAATTTTTGAAGGTGTTTGTAATTTTACAAAGGGACTCAGATCTATTGATGCGTATCTCATGCTAGTCGACTAACTGAACATTCCCGGCTAATCATCTCCCACAGGATCGGTATCTTCTCCAGTGAGATCAATAACCTCCTTGGAGCAGTTGTGATCTCGGAAAGCCCTACGTGTCAAGATGAGCCCACATTCGCAACGTACGAACAGGGCTTGAAATTCGTCATCAGTAACACCAGGTCGTACGCGTGAATCCAGCAGCTCCAGTAATGTGGAAGTCGCTCTCCGACCAGTGATACGAATTGGTGCGTGGCGTTTGATTTTCTTCCGCACAGGCGCATCACGGTTACAGATAAGGTTGGCGTCGGCATCATGAATGTCTAGTAAGCTATAGTAAGTTTAGTAGCATGGGATGAAAGTGCACAAATTTACCTAGCATAGCATATTCGCGTTTCAATGGCCTCGTCGTCGTTGGTTGGGCATTCTCGGAGGAATGGAGTACTGGTGGCGGCACTCCATCTGTTGGCGCTGTCGCGGGTATAGTAAGTATGAAATCTGACCATTGAGCATTAAGATTCCAGGCATACATCTCTTCGCATACGATGTGATTGCCAGGCCCGGGACAGGATACAGATTTTCAAGCACCACTGCCAATACGGTGGGTCAACAACCAGGGACTCTGCATGGGCTCTGGTACCAAACACTCACCGAGATATGCGCACCTCTCCCGTGCGCAGGCCGCCACGTAAAGCCCAGCCCATGGGCCACTGATAGGCATATAGATAGTCGATTCGACGAAGTCAGGCAGCGATCGATCTAAGACGGGACAGAGACAATTTGGCCCGAGGAAATGGTGGGTTCGGCGGTGCTCCCGCAGGTCAGAGGGGGTAACACGCCCATTCGGAGTAATAGACGGCCTGTCAGTAATTAATCGACGTAAGTCTTCCAAAGCAATGCGTAAATTATTTACTCACCAGCCCCAAACTGAAAGTTCGTCGAGGGCTCTGTCGTACTGAAGAACTGAATGAGATTCTGCCAAGACCGTGGCAGCAAGCTTCAGCGTGCGAGGGAAGCGAGATAGGGCAGAAGGCGGCATTGGTTATGAATTTGGGTGAACTTTGCTGGTTTCTTCATTTCGACATTGACCTGCTTATATATCCCAGAAATCTTCAGTACGGCAACAAGCTCACCACACGTGTACCTCCACAAATTCAGCCCCGCGGCATCATCAAGCCACGTGTGATGTCGCTTTGCCACAGATCTCATTCGCTATGGCTCTGTCGCCACGTTTCGAGTGATTTCATTTTGCCACAGATCTCATTAGCTATGGTTCTGTCGCCACGTTTCCAGTCATGCGCGCATATCCTAGGATTTGAAGCTTACTTTTTGCTATTCAATTTATAGCTGCTTTCGGTATGGATAGGCGGCCTAATGTTAGACCAAGAATTGTAGACTTGAGAGGCTCATCATGGTAGTACTAAACTTGAAAGTTGAGAAATTCATAATATTAATTGTCTTGGCTTGGCTGCATCCCGCACGTTCACGTGATCAAAGCCTGACAAAACAACCAAAAACCTATCTCCCTTCGCAAAACCTTGTTTATTCAAATTCTGTAACCTAGGATCTGTACATATTGTTATTTACTAAAGATCCTAGGTGATCGATTTTCGAAAACATATGAATTGAGTGACGAGATAGAATTTTCGTGCACAGCATTGCACTAAACCGATCCTGATGCGTCCGAATCTAACCCCAGCGATTATGAGCACCTTCCCCCAAAGCATGGCAGGCATTAACATGTACTTACCTACATCTCCAAAGTGGAGAACTCCTGCAAGCCCCTCCGAATTCGAATGTTCTAACGGAGGTAAATATCTGGTCGATATTCGAAGTTTTAAGTAATAATTATTCAGAGTAATTGTCATATACAGACAACATTTGCACCATGTCTTATTTTGGTGTCGAATCCAGAGTCGTTACTAATTTGGCGCAAATCGCTTATAACAATCATATAAACACGAATACTTATTTAGCTCCAAAGGGATGGGAACTCCTCATGTGGCTATGCGGACCAAATTGGACCATATACCAAATCAGGCCATGGGTGGCATGGAGTTTTAGAATAATCTCTGGGGGTCGGCGGGTGGAGCGCTAAGGAAATGTAAGGCAGCAGAAACATTATTTACAATGTGGAATAATTTATCCCGGTCCTAAACCCGACTGGACGACTGGAATGAGAGTATGGCGAATTTATTCATTACACGGGGCCAATAGCCGCAAGGGGCGGGCAAGGACTAATTGGGAACTTATCTTCGGCAATCCGCAGTTACGACTGTGACTGCGCTTGCCAGTGAGTCCGCTTTAAATTCACCCCTTGGCTCTTTCCACCATCTACTCATAAATCCTCAAAGGCGGAGGTCAACCGAGGCCGACTTGCTAGTCATGTACGCCAAAACGCTCAATGGCGAACATGTTAACCCTACTGCGATGGGCGACTTTCTGAAAACCTTCGTAGATAAGGGGAAGGAGAACTTGGAAGCCATAGCTGAGATTGATAAGAACATTTTGGAGGTCAAAAGGATGATTGAGAAAGAGTCCGCCAAGGCGGCCTTGAAGATCGGGAGGCTAATGGACAAGCCACGATCGTGGTCGTTGCCTCTGAGGATAACAAAGTGGAAATGAAACTGACTTATAGTAAGAGACTTCTATGATATCAGCTGTTTAGTGCTGATAATCAGCATTTTTAGTTGTCAGTGGTGCGAGTTGGCATCCAACGTATGAATTGCATGCCTCTACAGAAAAAGGAAAACCGTCACCGTCTCTCTTCACTATCGGGCACGCATTCAACAAACCACAGGTGATGTCCTATTCTCAATGTTTCCCTTGGCGAAAGAAATTAACCTTTCGGCCTTAGGTGAAGACTGGAGGAACTCAGCGCTCATGCTGAGCACAGTTGCTTCCGACATGTTCACGAAAAGTGTACCTCACCTTCGCATGTCCAAAATAGAGCCCGGCAAGCCGCACGGATTGATCGGGCAGAAGAATGTATTGCTAAACAATACGAACGTCGGTTTGTTGAACAATGTGAACGCTGCTTTTGCGAACAACACGAACACTGGTTTCGCCAAATTCTCTGGGCCACCGGATTTCGGACAATCACAGCAACAGCAAAATTTGCTATTTAGTCAGTCCGCTGTGCCTCCTGGTCAGTCAAACGCGTTTCTGTCTCAGGCTACTGGCTTCGGAGGATTTGCCGCTGCGCCTGCTCCTTCTGCGGGATTATTTGGGATGCTACCAGCATCAGACGGCAGCCTTTTTGGAGGAGCGTCGCAGTCAAATGCATTCAGAAGCGGGATGACTTCTAATGGTGCATTCGGAGCCTCTTCTGGCGGTTTCGGTACTTCCGTCCAACGTCCCGAGGCTGTACATGCCGCCGTTCTACCGCCGCCTGATGATCATGGCTTGGCCTCGTTCGAGGAGATCACTAGTCCAAGCCCTTTCTCCGAGCCCACGACAGTAGTTACTGAAGGCCCTTTATCGGCGACGTATGCGGTTGAAGGGAATTCAACTATCCCGAGTGATGGAGTAGTGCATCAGGTTTCTATCGCTGTTCCGAGCTTTGAGTCCAAGGTCACGCAGACGTCCACGCCTGCTTTACCATGTCCTCACTCTGGGATGCCTGCCGACGACATACCTAGTATACTGAGGCGCATGCATTGA
>Ga0193716_1000699_pt1 | contig 20227 bp, 22 predicted proteins | sample U2c1metaG_FD_145901 | JGI IMG/M metagenome (GOLD analysis project Ga0193716, IMG submission 145901) | Soil microbial communities from a riparian zone of the East river system, Colorado, United States - U2c1 | ecosystem: Environmental > Terrestrial > Soil > Riparian zone | place: USA: East River...
TGGGCGGCGAAAAAAGAACACAGGTGGTGTGCAGTCAGAGAAAGCTACCTAGTCGTGCTGGACCAACCCGGAGAGGTATGTATCGGATTTTGTAGTGTGTCGAATTTCCGCTAATGCACGACAAATAGCTCACGGTTTGGGATGTCTTTCTGCTTGACTCCGACTTCAAAATTGAGCGACCGACACGATACTACCGACAAGGTTTGAACCTCTTGCATTCGACCCCCAACGAGACAGACACCGTCTCCGTGCAAGGCAATAAGAAAGTGGAAATTCAGTATGAACATCGAAATGGCCTTGCCTCGGCTATAGGGTCCATCACAAGTCGAATGTCAAGGGTTCTTCACATTGGACACCACAGTAACCACCAGTCTACTAATGGCGAAGTTGGACCTTGTCGACCTCGTATTGGTTCTGTCTCTTCTGGCAGTTCAAGTTCTTTGTCGGAAGCCTCCGTGGCGCCGACGCCTATGCTTGATCCGTCCACAAACACCAACCCCCTCGAGCTCCCAGACGACATGAATAACCGTCGCACACGGGCGGGCGAAGAGGACCAGAAGAAAAAGAAGAAGCGAACTGGTGACGTGTCGAAACACACTTTCTATATCGAAAATTCGCAGATGCGTCTTAAGCTATTCGCCCGCAATGAAGTAAGTGTTTCGTCTTGTACTCGAGTGAGAACTTGGATCTGATCGGATTCATCTCTGTAGCGTCAAATGTTGCAATGGATCACTGCACTCGAGAAGGTTGCTGCAAGCTCGCCCTATGCGGGTAGTAACAGGTTCGATAGTTTTTCACCAATCCGGATGAATGTAGCAGCACAGTGGCTTGTGGATGGCGTAAATCTTCATATTACCTACGAAATTATGACTCGGCTAACTTCGCGCAGCGTGATTACTTCTGGAATCTGTCCCGTGCGATTCTCCTAGCACGGGAAACTATCTATATCCATGATTGGTGGTTATCACCGGGTAAGGGTGCAAGCCTCTCATCCTATTTTCAATCCACTGACCTCGATGGCAGAACTTCAACTCCGACGACCTGACAAGGGTAGATATCGCATTGACAAGTTACTCGAAAGAAAAGCAAAGGATGGTGTCAAGATCCATATCATAGTATACCAGGAAGTCTCCAGCAAGACGACACCAGTAGACAGCAAGTGAGTTATGCGCAACATATCGCAATGCGTCACTTGCTGAGCTTGTTCTCTGAAAGTTATACGAAACAACGATTGACCAGCTTGCATGAAAATATCATGGTGCAGCGTTCTCCTTCGCATTTCCAAACAGGCACTTTCTACTGGGCCCATGTTAGTCCCTACGTATAGTGATGTATGTAACATACTGATCTTGTTTATCATCATGCAGCACGAGAAATTATGTGTCATTGACCAAGTGAGTTTTGACGGCTGGCTTTGATCCCTGTTTGGGAGATGAGCTTTTCCTCCAGACTATTGCATTCATGGGTGGCCTTGATCTGTGTTTCGGGAGGTAAGTTGTGCCATCACAGCATTGGGAGAAAATCTGATATTTTTGGGAGATGGGATACACCGCAGCATGTCATTATCGATGACACTGATGTTGGCCCTGAAACCTCTGAGATCTGGCCTGGTATGTCTCATGTCGACTCTGGGAGTATTCCGGTTGACGGTAGATTATAGGCAAGGACTACAGCAACCCTCGGGTAATTGAGTTCTTTTCTGCCTCACTTCTATATCTTTGACTTCTGTTTTTGACATCCAGGTACTTGACTTTCATACCTTGAACAAGCCAGAAGAGGATATGTATGACCGAACGAAGATTCCGAGAATGCCTTGGTTCGTACTTCGGTTGAGCTAATTGTCGCTTTGTTTACAAATTACCTCCAGGCACGACGTGGGTATGCAAGTCGTGGGACAGCCTGCGCGTGATTTATGCCGTCACTTCGTGCAAAGGTGCGTCGTCCTTTGCAGGTTGTTGCATGGTCTCCTCATCTCCCTATCTCATCAAGGTGGAATTATCTGTTGCGCATTAAGGTCCACTTCTGTACTTTTGAATCTGGTGGTTTACTGACCGTCATCCTAGAATCACACTCGGGTCATGCCTTTCCTTCTACCGCCACCGGAGTTCAAACCCGGAGAACTGGCTGCGATGGGTCTCACTGGCACATGTGAGATGCAGATATGTCGTTCTGCAGGACCTTGGTCGATGGGGACCCCAAGCAGGATTGAGCACTCCATCCAGAATGCCTATCTGAAAGGTATTTCGATGTACTCTTACTTCCTTAACTTGAATTATGACGATCCTGCAGCCATTCAATTGTCGGAGCATTTTGTGTACATCGAGAATCAGTTCTTCATCACATCGTACGTCGTCTCACTTTGGAGGTTTGTTATCGGTATAAACATCGTTCTGGCAGCACCACGGTCAATGACGTCAGGATCGAGAACAGGATCGGGGACGCCCTAGTTCATCGCATCATTCGGGCTCACCGCGAAGGTACCACATGGAAATGCTGTATCGTCATTCCATTGTTGCCAGGATTTCCATTCCCAGTTGAGGTCGGCGATGCCAGTGCCGTAAATCTTCCCATTTGAACGTTCTAGTTATTGCAAACGATCTGATCTCAATTCGCGTAGATCCGTATCATACTGGAATGCCAAAATCGCACCATAGGGCGTGGTCCAAATTCTATATTTTCCAGGATCAGGAAAGAGGGTATTGATGTACGATCTTTATGCAATTGTTCTGTTGCTTATTACTGACAGCCATCTGCTATTTTCCTACAGCCCGATGACTACATATCATTCTTCTCACTGAGAAATTGGGCAAAGATGCGAGGAGATGTCCTTACGACCGAAATGGTAAGTTATATCGTGACCCATAGTGATTGGTTCAAGCTGATAGGTACTCCAGGTTTACATTCATGGCAAGATTTGTATAGTTGACGACCGCTTGGCCATCATCGGAAGCGCGAACATCAACGAGCGATCTCAGCGGGGTGACAGAGACTCAGAACTCGCTGCTGTCATTCGAGATACTGATATGATTGATGGGTACATTTATATCTCCGTTGGCTGGAAGATGGTGTTTGACTTTTGATCTAGTTCAATGGCTGGCAAGCCATTCAAAGTTGGCCGCTTTGCACACACACTTCGTATGCGCCTCATGCGTGAGCATATAGGAATAGATGTCGACGCCATGTCCGAAGCCGATCTCATGGCATCTGAGCCAGTCAAACCTGATTACGAGCAAAAGGAATGGGATCCTGATGCTGAGCAAGAGCATGGCCAGGAGGCTGGAGTTACCCGAATCAAGAAGTCCCAGCAAAGGACGCCTGTAAGCGCTATACTTCATGATGTCGCGGATGGCTTGGAACAAGGTTTGCAATTATTGGTAATCGGACGGGGCACAATCTGATTGGTATCTCATTCAAGCTATTCACGGAACAGGAGAAGCTGGCTTCGGCGGTGCAGCTAAGGCACTTCGCAAGGTGGGACTCAAATCAAAAGGGCTTGATGCGACGGCCGGAGAGGAGGCATTGGAGGAAGAGCGCATGACTTACACTCGCCACGGCAAAAAGGTACCGGGATTTGCTGATGCGGTGGTGCCCACACTGGAGGAAAAGTTTGTTGAGGAACATATCCAACCAAAATCACAAGCAAATGGAAACGCCATCGGAGACACAGAGGACACACAGCAGAACACAAAGGGTTTCCTTGAACAGGCACGCACCGAGGATGGTGAACTTTACGGCGCTCCTGCGGATGCTTCAAAATCTCCTCAGCACGACAACGAACCCCCCCACGAGAGATCAGGTATTGTAGATGCTAGCGACCAGGAACAAGCTGCTCCTGAAGCCCGAGCCAATTTGCGAAAAAATCTCACAGGCAAATCAAATGGGAAGGCTTGGACTTTGCCTACCTCTACGCCCAAAGTCGATCCGCAAGGATTTGAGGATCCGATCTCAGACAAATTCTGGCAGAACGTATGGGTCGCTTGCGCTGTTCACAACGTAAGTATACACAACCCATAAGATGAGCGAACGCTCACATCTATTCCTAGACCGAAATTTATCGCAAAGTTTTCCACGCAGTACCGGATGACCTTGTCACTACCTGGAAACAGTATGTGATTGCCTATTCGTGCATTCTTGAACAACACAAAACACATAGTTGTTTCTCGCAAGGTACAAGGAATTCGTAGCGTACCATGAACGGTTAAATAAACCAGTGAGTTTACATACGACTCTCCACGAACTTATCTAACTCCGGGTGTAGACCAAGGACCAAGTGAACACCGAGCCCATTGCGCGTGTTCCTTCAGAACATGTGGGCGAGAGTAGTCAGGGTACACAAGCCACCCCCGTTGCGACCGGTAATGAACTCGGTGAACCTGTGCAAGAGTCTTACGATCATCGCGTGGATGGCCAGTCTTCTTCTAATGGTACAGGGACACCGAACAAAGACGCAGGAGAACGCAAGCCCGCTCGGGGACTCGAGCCATTTGAAGCGTGGGAGCGGGAGGAGATGGAGCAGCTCCTGAGCGAATTGCGCGGCCATCTGGGTAAGATTTATTGGACCAAAGCAGTTCTGCCTGCTGACCATGGACTCCCAGTCATATATCCAACTCGTTTCCTCGAAGGCGAGGATGTCGCGAATAACTTCTTGTTCCCTGCCGATAGGTAAGCGATGATCCAACTCGCTGAGATGGTAATATTGACGACCTGGTTTTGAAGGCTGCTACCGCTGCCTATCTACGACTAAAACATACACAACATATTTATTATTTCATGTACTTTTTTTTGTAGCACAACATACGGACACATCCTGCATTCCTTTGATTTCATCATTCGACGGACTCGTGCTACCTTACTTGTTACATAAAAAATACCTCCAGCTGCCCTTTGGGCGTAATGATCATCACAATTATGTCGAACGGTGAACCCAAGTCCCGAAAATTTGACAAGGCAACTCGCGGTCTATGGGGTCGCTGCGCAAGTCACTTTCGTACTGTAACCTCTTGTCGACGGTTCTGCCATTAAGTGCTTAATGAGTGTGATACGTACAAGGCGAATACTGCCACAACAATCGGGACAGGGTTTCAATTCGACTGGAATCGCAATTCCAAAATTGAATGCACCCGAGCATACCGGTACAAAGCGGCACAAGCAAGGAAATTGTTATCCTCGTGTTGTGAGCGAAAGAAAGTAATTGTGATATCACAAGATACAGGGACAAACCTTCTGGCCATCATGCAAAATTCCACAAATATGCCAGGTGAACTCACATCTCCAGAGCCATGGAAATTGATTGTCTGCTCTAGCATGGCAAACACCCACAGCTCGTGATACTCGCGCTCGGCATTGCGATCTCCGTTTCCGTCATCATCGTCGCTCTTGTCATTCCTATAGCCTTCGGTTTCGTCATTCGATCCCGCCTCCGAACCAGACAAGCTTTGATCGTTGTACCATACGGGTGGTAGGATAACCACACATTCATATGGCTTGTCCGACTTGAGAGATAGGATTGGATAGGCTACTAAGAGGAGTGGCTCGTCAGGCTCGTCGATTTCAACTCTTTTTGGACCTGGGTTTTGGGCGAACGTGTGTTTTCATGCTTGGTGAACCAAAATGTTTTATGAGGCATGCCATGTCAAATCTTAATTCAAGGTGGGAAATCGTATTGGCTATGGGTGATGGTGGTTCAATGAAATAAGGCCAATAGGGGAGGATTTGCTAAAAGCAGACCAAGAAGTTTCCTACGCCACAATCTCAGGTCGGAAGCGAAATTTCGAGTCGTCAGTACCCAACTCTTACTTTAACGATGATGTCCGGTATGCCTCCACCCCCGCCAGGCATGCCATTACTGCCACCTGGCATGGCTCCTCCTCCAGGCATGCCCTCAATGGACCGAACTTCCGGCTCCATGCCGCCCGAGGTCCTTGCGCACAAGTCGCAGAAGTGGATTCAAATGCAGAAGAAGCGATACGGGGAGAAGCGAAAAGGTGGTTTTGTTGATATGGGCAAACAGGTGAGTTGGACTGTCTATAGTGGTTACGCTCGGATTCTGATATCGGACCAGGATTTGCCGCCCGAACATGTTCGTAAAATCATCAAGGATCACGGTGATATGAGCAACCGCAAGTTCAGAAATGACAAACGCGTACATCTTGGCGCTCTTAAATATGTACCGCACGCCGTCATGAAGCTACTCGAAAACATTCCGTATCCTTGGGAGCAGGTTCGAGAGGTGCCTGTGCTGTACCATATCACTGGTGCTATTACCTTCGTGAACGAAATCCCGCGAGTGATCGAGCCTGTCTACCATGCTCAATGGAGTACGATGTGGCTCGCGATGAGGCGAGAGAAGCGCGACCGTCGGCACTTCAAACGCATGCGATTCCCTCCGTTCGATGATGAGGAGCCCCCTTTAGATTACGGGGACAACGTCTTGGACGTCGATCCTCTCGAAGCCATTCAGTTGGATTTTGACACAGACGAAGATGCTACTATCCTGGACTGGTTCTACGATCCCAAGCCACTGGTTGACACTTCTTCTGTCAACGGCTCCTCGTACAAATATTGGTCACTTTCCCTTCCTGTCATGGCCAATCTCTATCGATTTGGTCGCACTCTTCTTTCCGACCAGCCTGACAGTAACGCCAGCTATTTGTTCGATAAAAACGCCTTCTTCACCGCAAAAGCCCTGAATATGGCCATCCCTGGCGGGCCTAAGTTCGAACCTTTGTATAGGGACATGGACACGTTCGACGAAGACTGGAATGAGTTCAATGACATCGGTAAGGTTATCATCCGACAACAGATACGTACAGAGTACAAAGTTGCATTCCCGCATCTTTATAACTCCCTACCACGCTCCGTCCGCCTGTCACCTTATCACTCGCCTAAAAACGTGTACATCCGCACAGACGATCCTGAGCTCCCCGCATTCTACTTTGATCCTCTCATCAATCCCATCTCCCTGCGGGGCTTCACACCAAAAAATGCACCGCTCGTCTCTCACGAAGACTCTATCTTCGGCCCGAACGATGCTGACGACGATGAGTTTGGGCTCCCCGAGGATTTGTCCCCGTTCCTTGAGCACAAACCTATCGAGAATGATCTGACGGCAGACGGCATTGCTCTTTGGTGGGCTCCTGATCCATATAACCGTCGTTCGGGGCGTATGAGGCGTGCACAAGACGTCCCGTTGGTGAAAAATTGGTATCTTGAACACTGCCCGCCAAACCAAGCGGTCAAGGTCCGAGTGTCCTACCAGAAGCTACTCAAATGCTTCGTCCTGAACGAGTTAAGGTCGCGGCCCGAGAAGGCGATGACGAAGAAGAACCTGTTCAGGCAGCTGAAAGCGACCAAATTTTTCCAGACAACGAAGTTGGATTGGGTGGAGGCCGGTTTACAGGTTTGCAGGCAGGGCTACAACATGTTGAATCTCTTGATTCATCGCAAGGTGCGTTTTTGTCATGCAGATGATCGTTCAGTTGCTTACAGCCAGCTCTTAGAATCTCAACTATCTGCACTTGGACTACAACATGAATCTAAAGCCTGTGAAGTAAAATCTATATTTGGTTTCGATCTTCGAGTTTGTTGACTTTTCATTCAGGACACTGACGACCAAAGAGCGAAAAAAATCGCGTTTTGGAAATGCTTTTCATCTGTGTCGAGAGATCCTTCGTCTCACCAAGCTGGTTGTTGATGCACACGTTCAATTTCGTCTTGGCAACGTGGACGCTTTCCAACTGGCCGATGCTCTACAATATATTTTTGCCCACATTGGTGCTCTAACGGGCATGTACCGTTATAAGTACAAACTCATGAGACAAGTGCGCATGACGAAGGACCTCAAGCACTTGATCTACTACCGGTTCAATACGGGCCCTGTTGGAAAGGGACCAGGTTGTGGGTTTTGGGCTCCAGGTTGGCGGGTATGGTTGTTCTTCATGCGTGGAATTGTGCCCCTTCTCGAACGATGGTAAATGTCGTTGTACCAGTTTCCTTTTTACACCCGTCTGATATACATGTTTCCAGGCTTGGCAACCTCCTAGCCCGTCAGTTCGAAGGCCGTAACAGCAAGGGTATTGCGAAGACCGTCACGAAGCAGCGTGTTGAGTCTCACTATGACTTGGAACTGCGAGCTGCTGTGATGCACGATATCCTGGACATGATGCCAGAGTCTATCAAGCAGAACAAGTCTAAGACCATTCTGCAGCATCTGTCCGAGGCTTGGCGGTGCTGGAAGGCGAACAGTAAGTCCTACGGATGTTCGGCAGAAGCTTTTGCTAAAATCTTTCTGTTGAACAGTTCCTTGGAAGGTCCCTGGTATGCCGACTGCTATTGAGAACATCATTCTACGTTACATTAAGAGCAAAGCTGATTGGTGGTGCTCGTGAGTGGCATTCACCTTCCGTACGATGGGAGCAGACATTGACTCATTATGTCCAGAGTCGCGCATTACAATCGGGAGCGTATTAGACGCGGTGCCACTGTCGACAAGGCGGTAGTCAAGAAAAACCTTGGCCGACTTACTCGTGAGTCTTACTATATTATGCCATATCTATTCTGTGTTGACCGTCTATTATAGGTCTTTACTTGAAGGCTGAGCAAGAGAGGCAGCACGGTTACCTCAAAGATGGGCCGTACATCAGTGCCGAAGAAGCTGTCGCAATCTACACAGCTACGGTACACTGGCTTGAAAGTCGGAAATTCGCTCCCATCCCGTTCCCGTAAGTGAAAAATGCTGTTTCCCGCCTGAACCACTTGAGTCTCAATGGTTTATGTAGACCTCTTTCGTATAAACACGATACGAAATTGCTCGTCTTAGCCCTGGAGAAACTGAAGGAGGCATACTCCGTCAAAGGTCAGTCGATCATCAATCGTCAAGGGTCCTTGACTTAGGGATTGTTTCCAGGTCGTTTGAATCAGTCTCAACGTGAAGAGTTGGCCCTCATCGAGCAGGCATATGATAATCCTCACGAATGTAGGCATATAATTTTGTTGCTAAATATATATGACTATTATATCTGACTTTGTTTGCAAGGCCTTTCACGGATCAAGCGTTTGCTGCTGACCCAGCGTGCATTCAAGGAATCCGGGATCGAGTTCTTCGATACGTATGACAAGCTCATTCCTTGTTATGACATAGAACCCGTTGAGAAGATCACGGACGCCGTAAGCCTCACGTGCGTCTCAATCGTGGGAAATTGACTGATTTTATTTATAACAGTACTTGGATCAATTCCTCTTCTTCGAGTAAGTTTCATGTCTGGTTACTAATCACATGGATCCATCTACTGACTTTGTACGCAGAGCTGATAAAAGAGGGTTGTTCCCCGCGTGGATTAAGCCTGCTGTATGTCCTGCTTTTATCACCCCCCCCTTCCTACTACTCAAATTTGCTTGTGTGTAGGACACTGAGCCACCGCCGCTCTTGGTGTACAAGGTAGTTCAATACGTTATGTTATCGAGAAGATGCTTATTTCATCGTTATAGTGGTGCCAAGGTATCAACAACCTCACGGACATCTGGGAAACAAACGAGGGCGAATGCAATGTGCTCATGGAGACCGTTCTCTCGAAGGTTTACGAGAAAATCGACCTGACTCTACTGAATCGTCTACTGCGTCTCATCCTAGATCACAATCTTGCAGACTACATCACAGCCAAGAACAATACGGGTATGTGACCATTGTCGATACCCTAATTGTGATAACTCATTAACCTATGCCTGCAGTCTTGACTTACAAGGGTACGTCTTTGACCAGCAAGTAGATATTACCTGCTAACGACGAATATATAGACATGGCCCACACGAACGCCTTCGGTCTTATTCGTGGATTGCAATTCTCGGCCTTCGTCTTCCAGTACTACGGACTGGTGCTCGACTTGTTGATTCTCGGTCTACAGCGTGCGAGTGAAATGGCAGGACCTCCGCAGATGCCGAACAACTTCCTGCAGTATCGTGACTCGGCGACAGAGACGCGGCATCCTATCCGACTCTACTCCCGCTACGTCGATAGACTTCACATCCTCTTCCGATTTTCAGCAGATGAATCTCGAGACCTTATCCAGCGGTACCTCAGCGCCAACCCGGACCCCACGAATAACAATGTCATTGGCTACAACAACAAACGTTGCTGGCCTAGAGACTGTCGTATGAGGCTTATTAAACACGATGTCAATTTGGGTCGTGCTGTCTTTTGGAACGTCAAACAGAGTCTGCCTAGGTCTCTAACGACTATTGAATGGGAGGATACTTTCGTTAGCGTATACTCTCAGAACAATCCCCAGCTTCTGTTCTCGATGTGCGGTTTCGAAGTTCGCATCCTGCCAAAAATCAGGACGATGGGAGGGGAGCAATTCTCATTGAAGGATGCGGTTTGGAATTTGACGAACGAACAGACGAAGGAACGCACAGCCCAGGCTTTCCTGCGTGTCTCCGATGATGGTAAGTTCTATTCAACCTTTGCAAAAGCCTTATTAATGTTTGCGTTATAGGGGTTCAGCAATTCAACAATCGAATACGACAAGTTTTGATGAGCTCTGGATCGACGACATTCTCCAAGATCGTCAATAAGTGGAACACGGCTCTTATCGGCTTGATGACATACTATCGCGAGGCTGTCATCCACACGAACGAGCTGCTAGATTCTCTCGTCAAGGCAGAGAACAAGATCCAAACTCGTGTGAAAATTGGGTTAAACAGCAAAATGCCTTCGCGCTTCCCGCCTGTTGTTTTCTACACTCCAAAGGTGCCGTCTGGCTACATATATGTGTTTGCAAATCTGACTGCTGTCTAGGAACTTGGCGGTTTGGGTATGTTGTCGATGGGCCATGTGCTTATCCCACAGAGCGATCTTCGATGGTCGATGCAGACTGTTGTCGGCGGTACGAATTTTCATTCCAAAAGCAGTCATTACTCCATCTCATGTTCTGTTGCAGTCACACATTTCCGAGCTGGAATGACGCACGAAGAAGATCAGTTGATTCCTAACCTCTACCGTTATCTCCAGCCTTGGGAGGCGGAGTTCCTAGACTCGGCTCGTGTTTGGTCTGAGTATTCGATGAAGAGGAAAGAGGCCAACGCACAGAATCGCCGTTTGACATTGGAAGATCTCGAAGACAGCTGGGACCGAGGAATTCCTCGTATCAACACATTGTTCCAGAAAGACCGTCACACGTTAGTTTTGCCTGCTTTTCCATCCCCTGTCATGCTAATAAGCTGGATTCAGGTTGGCATATGATCGCGGTTGGCGAGTGCGCACAGACTGGAAACAATATCAACTCCTCAAGCAGTGAGTCAACCTTTATACGGCGATTTTTCTGTGCAACAAAACTAAGAATTTATTTAGCAATCCGTTCTGGTGGACATCACAACGCCACGACGGAAAATTGTGGCAGCTTAATAACTACCGTGTCGATGTTATCGCAGCGTTGGGTGGTGTCGAAGGTATCTTGGAGCACACTCTGTTCAAAGGCACTTACTTCCCGACCTGGGAGGGTATGTTTCAATGACCGCTTGGCAAATATATACTCACAATTGCTTTGTAGGTCTGTTCTGGGAAAAGGCGTCTGGTTTCGAAGAGTCCATGAGATACAAAAAGCTCACGAATGCGCAGCGTTCCGGTCTCAATCAAATTCCTAACCGTCGTTTTACGCTATGGTGGAGTCCTACCATCAACCGTGCCAATGTCTACGTTGGCTTCCAGGTTCAGCTGGATTTAACTGGCATCTTCATGTTAGTAATTTTCTTGATAGACTAGCATTGTTGCTCATCTTTTCCTGTAGGCACGGTAAAATACCGACGCTGAAGATCAGTTTGATTCAAATTTTCCGAGCTCATTTATGGCAAAAAAGTATGTCAATATCTTTACTTCTATTGGTAGTAACTGACTGATCTTTGCGCCTCCATAGTCCACGAGAGTGTGGTCATGGATTTGGTAATGTTTTTCCTCTCTGTCGTGTATGTTGTTGGCTAATTACCATATATCATAGTGTCAAGTCTTTGATCAAGAGCTAGAACCTTTGCAAATCGAGACTGTTCAGAAGGAAACAATTCACCCCCGAAAGAGTTATAAGATGAATTCCTCGTGCGCGGACATTCTCCTGTTCTCAGCATACAAAGTTTGTGAATGACTGTTCGATTTTCAATCATATAACTCAACTGGTTGTTTATAGTGGAACATTTCTCGTCCATCGCTCGTTACAGACGTGAGTTTTATTGCCCACGCACATCCCTGTCGCTTATAATTTCATGTAGAGCAAAGACGTTCTTGACGGCACTACCAGCAACAAGTACTGGATTGATGTCCAGCTCCGGTGGGGTGATTTTGACACTCATGATATCGAGCGATACACTCGTGCCAAATTCTTGGATTATGTGAGTTTTTGAGCCAGTAGCAAAGGATCCTCGATCTCATCATCTCATCTCATATTCAGGTATCGGACTCCATGAGCATTTACCCGTCACCCACTGGCGTCATGATCGGCATGGATTTGGCCTACAATTTGTGGTCTGCGTACGGCAATTGGTTTCCGGGTATGAAACCCCTCATTCAACAAGCTATGGCCAAGATTATGAAGGCAAATCCGGCTTGCCATGTTCTGCGCGAGCGTATTCGGAAAGGTCTTCAGTTGTATTCGTCGGAGCCCACAGAACCTTACCTGAACAGTCAGGTATTTATTGTCTGATGTTATCTGCATTTTATGATCGCTGAACGAACACCACAGAACTACTCGGAACTTTTCTCGAACCAAATCATATGTCAGTCACGATCTGATTATAGCGGTTGAGTGAATGCAATTGATTTATGATATAGGGTTCGTCGACGATACTAATGTCTATCGGGTAACCATACATAAGACGTTCGAAGGTAATCTGACGACGAAACCAATCAGTGGGTCCTTTTGTTTCTCGCCCATTACCAATCTCTGACCACCGTTTCAGATGGCGCTATCTTCATCTTTAACCCCCGCTCGGGCCAACTCTTCTTGAAGGTTATCCACACTAGTGTCTGGGCGGGCCAAAAACGTTTAGGACAGCTTGCAAAGTGGAAGACAGCTGAAGAAGTTGCTGCTTTGGTACGCTCCTTACCCGTCGAAGAGCAACCCAAACAGGTCATCGTCACGCGGAAGGGAATGCTGGGTACGTCTGACTTGGACGGTTCTTAATTCAAAGCTTACGTCTTGTGTTAGATCCTCTCGAGGTCCATCTATTGGATTTTCCAAACATTGTCATTAAAGGCAGTGAGCTCCAACTACCTTTCCAAGCTTGCATGAAGATGGAGAAATTTGGTGATCTCATCCTGGTGAGTCCTTTCGCAGATTGAATTACGCTGTCATGGCTGACTTTGTTCCTGTGTAGCGTGCCACGCAGCCGCAAATGGTGTTATTCAGTCTCTATGGTGAGCCCTAAGGTGTTGTGAAAGAGAGAATTTGTCAATTTTGACCTCGTGCACTACAGATGACTGGTTGAAGTCAATTTCCAGCTATACTGCATTCTCCCGGCTTATCTTGCTTCTTCGTGGCCTGCATGTGAACAACGAGAAGGCCAAGATCATTCTTCACCCTGACAAGTCAACTATCACGGAACCTCACTTTGTTTGGCCTTCGCTCAGCGACGAGGAGTGGATCAAAGTCGAGGTGGCTATGAAAGATGTTATTTTGGCTGTAGGAAATCAGGCACACGATAAACCAATTATTATGCTGACATTACTCTAATAGGACTTCGGCAATCGGAACAGCGTCAATATTGCGTCGTTGACTGCCAGCGAAATCAGAGACATCATCTTAGGTCAAGAAATTGCGGCACCTTCGCAACAGCGTCAAGAAATGGCGGAGCTGGAGAAAATCTCCGAGGCCCAAGGTCAAGTCACTGCTGTCCAAACGTGAGCTACTACTTTATCTCGCTTACATTGCGTGCAACTCATTATCGCAATAGACAAACGACCAATGTACATGGCGACACCATTCAGACCATCACGAGTACGTAATTACAATCCTCTCATCAGACACAACTAACTCGTCCTTCTCACAGCGACCAATTATGAACAACAAGTATTCAGCAGCAAGTCCGATTGGCGTGTCCGAGCCATTTCAGCCACACACTTGCCCCTTCGGCTGCAGCACATATACGTCTCGAACGACGACGTTAAAGACGATGCTGCATCCTTTACTTATGTTCTTCCGAAGAACATCTTGCGAGCATTCATAACCGCCGCCGACCTCCGAACGCAAGTTGCCGCCTTTTTGTATGGTGTATCTCCAGTGGATAACAAGCAAGTGAAGGAGATTAAGGTAGATCTATGCAATACAATGCATCAAGAACGACTAACGATTGTTACTATAGGCTGTGGCTTGGGTCCCACAACGTGGCAGTAACAATAGCGTCGAGCTGCCAGCCCAACTTCCCAAGGACGACTTCCTGCTTAAGGATCTCGAGCCTCTCGGGTGGATCAAGACGCAAGCTCTTGAACTTCCGCATCTATCTCCTACAGATGTGACGACACAGGCCAAGTTGATGGCAGATCATCCGGAATGGGGCTCCTCGTCCATTTGTATGACTGCTTCCTTCACACCAGGGTCTGTCTCGTTGTCATCGCACTCACTCACTGTGGCTGGATTTGAGTGGGGCAGAAAGAACATGGACAACTCTGCCAACCCGCCAGTGAGTCTATGGTATGCACTGTTCGAAGACGTTTAACTGATTTCGTCGCAGGGCTTCAATCCGAATATGTCGGAGCGGGTCCAGCTGCTTCTCTCAGACCGTGTTCTAGGGATGACTCTGGTGCCTGAGGGACGTGTGTGGAACTACGGGATTGGTCTTACCCAGCTATGGTCACCTAATTTGGCGTATTCGATGATAATAGACACACCTCTTCTTTTCTGGGCTGAAGAGCATCGTCCTTCGGCGTTCTTGACTGTAAGCATGATTAGCCACTAGCATTGATTCACAACTAACCATACTTCCTTGTTCAGTTCGCAAATCTTGAGCTGGGGGATGACAGCGCAGACGTTGAAAATAGTTTTGCTTAATCGCTGTGGTTTCCTCATGCTAATGTGTATACAAAAGTCAGCTAGTGTTAAATTAGTAATTTTTTGCGACTCCTGGTTTACGTCTAGGGGATGAGTGAGAAACTGTGTTTGCGAGGGTATATGATGGACCGATGGATGGGAGGGATCGGTAGGCAATTGCGTGGAAAATCAGTCATCCCAGGGTTCAGATGCTCGTCTGACTTCTAAGGGCTGCCAAACCTGCACTTAAATTACATAGATGCGAAATATATTACTTAAGTTCAAATGGCAGTCCTATGGAAGTGGGTTCGGATGGTTGTCTAAGGGTAGAAATGAGACAAGAGTAGGTTGAGTTATGTGCTATGGTGGGAGTCGATGGCAATCCATAGGTGCAAGAAACAAGGGTGGAACAATTGGCTAAGCATCATAGTTACAAAGGGCTTTCAACCGGATCAGTTGCCATAAATCATGGGCTTTATGCATAATACCATATGGCAAAACCTCCTCTGGCCACTCTTTGTTGTTAATGTTGAGCGTGGCTGAATATCTTGTTTGTCCGTCTGTACCAGGCCAATCGAAGTCGACGAGAACTACCTGACCCTTGGATGCATCGTAGAGAATGTTGGGGTCCCGCAAGTCCCCAAAGACAATATCTTTTTCGTGAAGGAGACCCACCGCATCACTGACCCTCTCGAAGACGATTGCAGGAACTGGCATTTTGTCCTTTTGTAGCTGCCAAATAGACTTCCCATCCACATGATCCATAACGACCATGTATAGATCGCCAATGACACGCTCACAGAAATGTAGTCTGGGGGCAAGCTCGACCTCGGCAAGTAGGCAATGTGCTACTTTGTTATAATGCGCGGTAAACTTGACAATAACCTGCTCGTCGGTGTCATCGAGAGTGGCAGTGTACATGGTGGTAGTTGCATTTCCTAAATCCACAAGAGCTGAGGTGGGTTGACCAGCCCGAGACAGAAACCGTCCGTAGGTAAGTTTGGGCAATGCTTTGGAAGGATCGATGGGTGTCGGGTTGGGATATAGACAAGACAGTCTGGGAAAGTCCAAGTTTTCGACCCTGTCGTAATAGTGTTTGAGATCTGCCCAACAGCGTGACAAGGCCCCAAAGACACGAGCCAGGCGGATGATGTTATCGGAAGCATGAAACCCTAAGGAAAGGTCGAGTGTGAGTAACTTGGTCACGTAGATCGGTCCTATGCAAACGGCGACGGAAATTTCAAGGCGATTTGCAGTGGCACCGACGAGGACGATAGGGAAATTACAGAATTCCCGGAAGCGCTTGAACTGCGAACAAAGGTAAGCCACGGGATTCAAAGCGACAGATATGGGATATCGAACCTTCTCTCGCGAAACTATTTTGCTGTAATCAACAACAGCTTGAAGAAGAGCATCCCCAGACAGGCCCAATGTGTTCTTGAGCTCCAGGACCAGAGTGAGAAACTCGTCGTACCACCAACTACCGTCAGGTTTGATGCCATCCGCCCAACCAAGAGGAAGGGTCCACTTGCCCTCCTCTCCGATCGCTTCATCGACTAGCTTTTTGATCGCATCCTGACGGTGGGTCTCGTCCTTGTAAAACGTGACCGCGCATTGGAGGTACTTAGCAGCACGCTCAACTTCTAAACGAGAAACTGGCACTTGCTCGAGATGGTCGAGACGTTGTTGCAAGATGGCAAGGGCGGGGTTAAAAATCACGGCAGGGGCTCCACCAGGCCGACCCAGGTGGATGGGAGGCTTGTCGCCCCCTAATAGGTCAGCTAGCTTCTGGGGGGAGTGGACTATATCCGATGGCGAAGGAACAGGGGGTAAGCGGTTTAGACGCTCGTCGAGCGCTAGGGCGTAAAAATTAGAAAGGCGAGCACCTATGAGATGTCAGCACAATACGCACCTTTCTTGACCTTCCTCTTATAGACGTCATCTGGGTCGCCCAAGCCTTCGATCAACTCCAGAACTGACACGAAATCAGTCAGACGGAGTTGAAGGACAGAGTATAACATACCCTCCGTATCGGCAACGATGATATCTAGCTGGTCATCGGATAGACGAGGGCTATTGGGAAAGACAGATGCAAGCTTATTCGTGACTGAGATGTGACCACCCGCTGACTGCTGATGAAGCCACTGAAGAGCACGCAATTTCAGGTCTTCTGTGGGGTTCAAAGAAACATCCGCCTGCTGTGGGTTAGTCGGCTGTTTGCCAGAGAAAGAACAAACTTTACCTTAAAAACATGGAGTTCGTCAAGCTTGACCTCTCGACTATGCAATTTGAGTTTCGCTTGAATCGCCTCCAATAGTTCATCAACCCAAGCATCCGACTCTATTTTAAGGGAAAAAAAAAGAGGTTTTTCTGCGGGATAATAAAATCCGAATTTGAACAACATCGCAAGAGGCGACCAAGTCTGAATCCAATTGACAATTGTGGCACGGCCGGAAGCCTGTTCGTTCCGACAACCACGTGATATTCCTGGTCGCCTGATACTACACCGCCAACTCTGTGAACGTAGATGAGATGTGACGGAATCAGTCACTGCTCAGAGTAGAAACAATATTCACTAGATGTTGCCAAAGGCTCCGGGTACCTTGCTTGGGATATTTCATTGATTGTTGTCATCATTTTGGCGGGAATCCTTTGCAATGATGATAACAATAGGCACCTGTTTATAAAGTGTGAGAGTGACATACGCACTTCATTTTCGTCCATATCCTCTGTATTTTTGCTGTTATCTTCTTCCGAATGGGCGTTGTCTGTTTGCATTTCATTGTCGCAATGACAAAGCTCCTGAAGCATCTCTTCAAGATGCTGTACGATTAGTGCTCGAAGAGGCTCCAGACCTTCTCAACTTTCACAGGTCAATGATGGCCAACTAATTTATTTTTTTCAATTCTGACAAGGTTTCTTCGATTTCAATCATGGACAGTTGGTGCATGTTTGTAAGACGATCGAGATCTTCGTCGTCCTTTAATACAAGCTGCTACTAAAGTATGAAGTTCGACGATGAAGTAGCGGAGGCAATCACTCCCAACTTACCCCAAGACAATAGGGTAGAACACAGTAGACAGAATCGGCCGATTTTGATACTGAAATTGAAACTGAAATCCGTTGTTCTGGTGTAAGCGTTTCTCGTCCGAGTCAGCCGTAATAAGACCGAATTCCGCAATTCAGCTTTGATCGCAAGTGAAATCCTGAACAAATTTCTGTCGGACTTTGAAAAATAAAAGTGATCGTCATCACTCCAAATGGCCTCGTCGCTGTGCGCTTGGCATGGTCATTGTCTTCGACAGCGCCGGCGAAGCTTTTGCCGTTGTTGCACATCGCCGACACAGCATAAGTCACTCAAAAAAAATAGATATATTTTCTCATCTTAATAAATCTTTATCAAATGGACTGGACTCAACTATGACAGGTATATTAAAGTATGAGATGGCCATGCAATCATTGGACCTCACCGTGCACAACAATGACAACGAGCACTAGATTAGGGTTACAAAAAAACAATTGAAAGTCCGACAGCCACTGCCATGGTGCCACAGAAAGCAAATCTGAAACAAATGCTACCGACGAAAGAAAATGCTTACACCGGAATGGCGGATTTCAGTCTCGATTTCAGTATCAAAATCGGCTGATTCTGTCTACTGTGTTCTACCCTAATGATCGACGATTACTAATTCGCCAGTCGCGTTCGCCAGTACCAAACGCAATGGACACTTTTCTCACGGATGGCAGAATTGACGTCATGAACCTTATTTTGTGAGGATTGGAATGACCTTGCAAGCAAGGTGATGTGCACGTCGAAGGTACAGCCACCTTTGGCATTCCTGATCTACCACAACCACAGGTCGATCCCGAGATCTTAAACATCGAAAGCGCGGACAACATGACTGTGGATAAAAATGCGGAGCTCATCAATCTTCTAGACATTGCGATGATCCCTACCGGGCCTGAGGAATCCGCAGTCAACGATTTTGCAGTTGAGCTCTTCAAAACGTTAGGCTATGTCAGACGCAACAGGGTCGCGCGTACTCGCAAAGATATCCCTTTACTCATAGGCAGAGACATGTGAAGACAGATGTTTGCATCGTCGATCGATTGCAAAATGACATTCTTCTTTTGGTGCAGGAGGATAAGCGGTATGGAGAGGAGAAAATTTCGGATGCAGAGGCTCAGCTGATCGCTGAAGCGATAGCTGCGTTTGGTCTCAATAATAGTTTCAGAAGGGATGTCGGTCTTCCTGAACTTGATTCCAAGATATTATCAGGCCGCATTCTTTCATAGTCATTCGCCATCGCTCCCCGACCTTGCAAAAGAAGCAGAAGACCGAGAACTTGATTCCTACTTGCACTATAACAACACCTATGGCCGCATCTCCATCCCCGCTGCCTGAACCAGCACCAACGCCATCTCTTGCATCTCGACCTCTTACAACTTCCTCTCCTATTGCATTGCGTGCACCAGGACCTGCTATATTGACGCAGATGGATCGATGCAGGACCAGGAGGAGTCGAGATCGGAGGCTACCATTATGCGCATGAGTGACAGCAGAGGGAAGGATAAGGAAAGGGCTTTAAGAGTCAGGTGTGGAAGAACCACTAAAGGTACACCTGTGCTAATCACCGTAACTCACTTATCCACGACTCAGGATAGAGGACCTGGTGGTTAGGCAAAAGCAGCTCCTCGGCTCGGAAGCCCAAGGAGCTCTTGAAATTGTACAGAGCGTGAGAAAAGGCTATAAGTGCTATCAGGAAAGAAGGGAGGAGACGAGGGAGTTTTTTTTGTATGGTGACTGGGAGAAAGAATTTGAGCATATGCAATGTGACGAACAAGCTATGTACGAAAGAATTATATGTGCACATTTGTGCTGGCATCATAATGTGATGACCGAGATAGGATAAGGGCATGCAGAATAATGGGATTTTTACGAATGTAGCGCTCAAAGGTGGTAGAAGACCACCAGCCAGCTCCCTTAATGAGCTCAGGAACAGCACCAGCCTCTGCCAAGGCAGTTGCACCACCTGCACGCAAAGACTGGCCCGCAATATGTGAATGGAAGTAATGGCAGAGGCACTTGATGAACCAGGAACACAGTGGAATTGTTCTGTCTGCTTTGAGCCAAAGCTGGGGGTGGAACGGGAAAAGCATATCTCATGAATTGATATACTTGCTGAAAATGGGGGTGGGATCGGGGGCGCCTGATATTCTGT
>Ga0193716_1000700_pt1 | contig 20210 bp, 16 predicted proteins | sample U2c1metaG_FD_145901 | JGI IMG/M metagenome (GOLD analysis project Ga0193716, IMG submission 145901) | Soil microbial communities from a riparian zone of the East river system, Colorado, United States - U2c1 | ecosystem: Environmental > Terrestrial > Soil > Riparian zone | place: USA: East River...
TTTCCTGGATGGAGATCGGAACCTGGACTTGAAGGCCGATCCGGATCTGAGTCCTCTATTCCACGGTGGAACGGTGGGGGGACATCCAGCGCTTGTGATTGCCGGGGCTGCGCCTGTGAATGGGAGCCCGGACCCGTACAGCATATCGAGGAGCAATAGCCATGGAGGCTTCGACAATGACCCGGATACGCTGAACTCAATTTTGCTGCGAATCATTCAGCCGCCCGATGCGAAGCTGAAGCGATCATTTACGACGCGGGATCTGCAGTATTAGAGAGCCTGGCGGGAATGCCCACCATCATCTAGGAGCCTGTGACGGTGCGGCTGTGGCGGCGGGCTCGGTGAAGACCTCCTTCGAAGACGGAGAAGGCATACCTGTCCGATGGAGAATGGATGGCGAGGGCCGCGGGTGGGACGAGCCATCAACTATACCCAGCGGGGGCTATGGAATTGTCGCGGTCGAGGAAGCTAAGGGCCATGGGGCTTGCTCCGAAGGCTTTTGGGAGAGAGCCGCTTATGGCTTAAGACGTATGAAAAGCAATGTGTATTTGGTACGTGTTTCAGTGGTGTATTAGATGCTCAGATCGCAACAGAGGGGGGGCGTCCCGATGAAATTGACGGGCGGTGGGTTGCTGGTCGTATGCGGCTTAGCGTACCTTTTTTGCTGGATGAAATTTTGAAGGAGTTTGCGTGTCAATGGTTGAAGAAGGTCAGAATCTGGATTCGAGTCTGCGGGAGAACCGGGTATTTGCTGCGCCAACGGAGTTTGCGGCGAAGGCTCATGTGAAGAGCGTGGAGCAGTATGAGGCGATGTACCGGCGTAGCGTGGAGCAACCAGAGGAGTTCTGGGGTGAGGCGGCTGGGGAGCTGGAGTGGTTCGCTCCATGGACGAAGGTGCTGGAGCTCGGGAAAGACGGGTCGGGGTTGGGAGCGAAGTGGTTTGTGGGGGGTAAGCTGAACCTTTCGCATAACTGCGTGGATCGTCATGCGCTGGGGGCCCGCAAGGACAAGGTTGCGCTGCTGTGGGAGGGCGAGCCGGGTGAGGTGCGGCGGCTGACCTATGGAGATCTGCATGAGCAGATTCAGCGGTTTGCGAATGTGCTGAAGGGTTTGGGAGTCAAACGAGGCGACCGGGTTGCGATCTATATGGGGATGTGTCCGGAGCTGGCGATTGCATTGCTCGCTTGCGCGCGGATTGGCGCGATCCATTCGGTGATCTTTGGCGGATTTGCGGCGCACGCGATCGTCGACCGGGTGAATGACTCGGAGTGCGTCGTCGTGGTGACGCAGGATACGAGCTATCGACGGGGCAGCGAGGTGAAGCTGAAGAGGATTGTGGACGAGGCCCTTGAGAATTGCCCTTCGGTGAAGAATGTGGTGGTGTACCGGAGGTCGGGCTCGGAGACAACGATGAAGGCGGGACGCGATATCTGGTGGGATGAGGCGATGCTGACGGCAGGGCATGAGTGCGCGCCGGAGTGGATGGATGCGGAAGACCCGCTGTATCTGCTGTATACGTCGGGGACGACGGGGAAGCCGAAGGGCCTGCTCCATACGACGGGCGGGTATGCGGTGCAGACCTATCTGACGAGCAAGTATGTCTTCGATCTCCGGGAGGAGGACGTTTTCTGGTGCACCGCCGATATCGGGTGGGTTACGGGACATAGCTATGTGGTGTATGGGCCGCTGCAGAATGGGGCGACGGTAATGATGTATGAGGGTGCTCCGAACTGGCCGGAGAATGACCGGTTCTGGAAGATCGTCGATGACCATAAGGTGTCAGTCTTCTATACGGCTCCTACGGCGATCCGAGCGTTCACGAAGTGGGGCAATGAGTGGGTGGAGAAACACTCGCTGGCTTCGCTACGGCTGCTGGGAACGGTGGGCGAGCCGATCAATCCGGAGACATGGATGTGGTATCACCGCGAGATCGGGAAGGAGCGATGCCCAATCGTCGATACATACTGGCAGACGGAGACGGGATCGATCATGATCGCTCCAGTTCCTGGAGCAGTGGCAACCAAGCCAGGGTCGGCTACGCGGCCGTTCTTTGGGATTGTGCCTGAAGTAGTTACAAAAGAGGGACAACCGGTTCCTGACGGGCAGGGTGGATTGCTGGTGTTCCGGACGCCGTGGCCATCGATGGCGCGGACGATCTATGGGGACCACGAGCGGTATGTGCAGGCTTACTGGAGCGAGATTCCGGGGAGCTACTTTACCGGCGATGGTGCGCGGCGGGACAAGGATGGTTACTTCTGGCTGATGGGTCGCGTGGACGATGTGATCAACGTGAGCGGGCATAGGCTGGGAACGATGGAGATCGAGTCGGCTCTGGTGGCACACCACAAGGTAGCTGAAGCGGCTTGCGTTGGACGCCCGGATGAGATGAAGGGGCAGGCGATTGCCGCGTTCGTGACGCTGGAACATGGGCATACGGCCAGCGAGGAGCTGAAGCAGGAGCTGCGGCAGTGGGTGGCGAAGGAGATCGGAGCGCTGGCGAGGCCGGATGATCTGCGATTTACCGATGCCTTGCCTAAGACCCGGAGTGGAAAGATCATGCGGCGGCTACTGCGAGAGTTAGCCACTACGGGTGATGTGAAGGGGGATACGACTACCCTTGAAGACTTTGCGGTGATTGCGAAGTTGCGGGAGGGTGAGGAGTAGAAACAGTCAGAGCAGGCGAGAGACAGTTGGAGTAGAGGCTCATCACCCTCTGCTCCGGTTGTCTTTCGTCGTCTTCAGCGAAGGTTGTTGGTGGGTTTGGTGGGTAGGGTGAAGTGGAAGGTAGTGCCTTGGCCGGGGGTACTGCTGGCCCAGATGCGTCCGCCGTGCTGGGTGATAATGCTGCGACAGATGGCCAGGCCCAGGCCGGTGCCACCTTTGGCGCGGGAGTCTGACGCGTCGATCTGGTGGAAGCGGTCGAAGATGTGCTCGAGCATGTCGGTGGGGATTCCGCGGCCCTGATCGCGGACTTCGATGAGGACTTCGTTCTCATCCAGATTGCGGGCGGTGAGGTGGATCTCGCTGCCGGGGGAGGAGAACTTGATGGCGTTGGAGATGAGGTTGTTGAGGGCCTGAAGGATGCGATCGGGGTCGGCCCAGACGCTGACGCTGCTGGCGGCGAAGAAGATGCGGGTGTTGGGTTTGGGCGTGCGTGTCTGTTGCAGGGCAGCGGCGCGTCGGAGGAGATCTTCTACGCTGCACATGGTTGCGTGCAGCGCAGTTTTGCCGCCGTTGATACGTTCCAAGTCGAGGATGTCGTTTACGAGGCCGACCAGGCGGTCGGTGTTGCTGATGGCGATACTGAGCATCTGCGGGGTCTTCTCGGGGCGGTTGGAGAGCGCGCTGCTGGAGAGGAGGCCGAGGGCTCCACGGAGTGAGGTGAGGGGGGTAAGGAGTTCGTGGGATATGGTGGAGATGAACTCATCCTTCATGCGGTCGAGGGCACGGCGCTCGGTGGTATCGGTGAAGGCTACCACGACTCCGACTGCCTCGACGCCAGATCCAGTGATGTGGGAGTCGATCTGAGGCCGGGCCACGTATTCGACGGGGAAGCAGGTGCCATCTTTGCGCCAGAAGATCTCGTCGGGGACACGGACGGAGTCGAGGTGGGTGAGACTCTTGCGAATGGGAGACTCTTCGGAAGGGTAGGGCGTGCCATCGGCATGCGTGTGGTGGATGAGAGTGTGCATGACGCGGCCGAGCATCTCATCCTGCTTGTAGCCGAGCATCTGGGCGGCAGCGGGGTTGACGATGGTGAGCTTACCTTCAAGGTCGATGCCGAAGATGCCGTCACCGACTGACTCGAGAATGGAGTCTGATTGGCGGGTGAGAGCACGGAGACGGCCTTCGGCACGGACCTGTTCGCTGATATCGACGCCAAAGCCAAGAACATAGGGCGCATGGCCAGGAACTGTAATGAGCTTGTTGCGGTAGGCAATAACGCGGACGTCACCATCCGTATGGGAGAGGTGGAGGAGGCCTTGCGCCTCGCCGGTCACACTGAGCTCTGAGAGGTAGGCCGACATGGAGGCTCTGCGGTCCTGGGGGATAAACTCGACGATCGAGTGCCCGAGCATGGCGTCAACGGTGCGACCGATGGTCTCGGCGCCGTGGGTGTTGATAGAGAGGAGGACGCCGTCGAGATCGTGGGTGCAGACCATGCCGAGGGAGCCTTCGACGATCTGGCGGTAGCGAGCTTCGCTCTCGCGAAGGGTAGACTCGGCGGCACGCTGGATGGTGACATCGATGCCGGTGGCAATAATGAAGCCCACCTGGCCGTGGGCGTCGCGCAGTGCCGTGGCCGACCAGGCGATACGGCGGAGGCTGCCGTCGCGGTTGAGCCATTGATTCTCAAAGGCGGCGGGGAAGGCACCGGCGCGGAGGCGCTCAAAGGTCGAGATGGCCTCGGGGACCGCGTGCTGGGGGATGAGTTTGTCCCAGGGGTAGCGTCCGACGAGGGCGGCGAATTCGTAGCCGGAGGCGACCTCGCAGGCTCGGTTGAAGCGAACGATGCGGCCAGCGGTGTCGAAGACGGCGACGAGGGCTCCGATGGTATCGAGGACGGCAGAGACAAAGTTACGCTCTACCGTAAGGGCGGATTCGACGCGCTGACGGGAGCGTGCGGCGCGATCCATCTGGCGGATGCGACCATTGAGTTCGAGGCGGGTGATCACCTGCCGGCTGAGGGCGCTGAGGGCATTGGACTGGGGGAGGGTAAGCCTGCGCGGTGCGAGATCGAGGACCAGAAGGGCGCCGATGCTGACACCGCCGGGGCTGGTGAGCGGGGCGCCAGCGTAGAAATGGTAGGAGCGGCCTTCGACCAGAATACCGTCGGGGGCGTAATCGGGATGATGTCGGGCGTCCTGAATCTCGTAGACGGTGTCGCCGAGGATTGTGGTCTCGCAGGGGATGCTGGCGAGGGAGAGTTCAGTAGAGTCGATGCCTGTCCGGGACTTGAGCCAGATGCGATCGGACCCGATCAGGGAGATGGCGGCGACGGGGGCATTGCAGACTTGCGCTGCGAGCCGGGTGATGTCGTCGAGGACGGGATCCGACGCGGTATTGAGAACCTCATATTGATTAAGGGCCTCGATCCGGAGAGCTTCGTCTTTGACAAGAAGAGAGTTCATCTGACTTCTTGATGGTAGGGAGTGGGCAGGGATTTCGCACTGCTACTTTTGGGGCAGCAAGGAGTTACGGCTTTGGAAGGACACAGCATTCGCCCGCGGCTGGTGGCTCGTTCGAGCTGGCGTCCATGGCCACCTTCCAAGTGCCGTCGGGAAGCTCTTTCCACACGGTGAAGTAGCGCCCGGAGATGACGACGGGTTGGTTGTTTTTATCCTTGGAGTGCCCCTCGTAGTGGCCCCAAGTGAAGCCCATGTCGTTGGAGGGGCCCATCTGGGCTCCCTGGGGGGTCCAGGTGAGCTGGTAGTCCTTGGGGTCCCACTGGGCCTGGGCGACGATGTTAGCGCGTCCGAGGACGGCGGGGCGTCCGTTGTTTAAAGTGACGGCATCGTCGGCGAACCAGGCGGCGAAGGCTTTACCGCCGCCAGCTGCTACTGCCTGGGAGAAGCGACCCTCAAGCTCCAAGAGGAGGAGGACGCCAGGCGAGAGGGTAGGTTGGTTGAGAGGGCTGGCGACGATGCCGGGGCGAGCAAGGGCATCGAAGTTGGGGCTGGGCTGGGTGCCCGCCGGCATTTGGGCGGCCAGGGGTGATGCGGCGAGGGCGCAGAGAATCCCAAAGGTGACGAGCCAGCGGCCGTTCCCCTTCGGTCTACTTGAGATGTCCTGGCCTAAGTGATCTTGTTGCTTCGAGATAGACATGGTTTACTCCTGGGATGTTTAATTCGTACAGGCGTTGACCGCGCTAGGTTGTACTCGAAGTTGCTTGAGATCGTCATCTTTGGCGGTTCCGATAGCACGAAGATTCTCTGGTTGTAGTCGCGTTGTTTGACTGCGATGTCCAGGTACAGGATAGCTGGTTGATTGTGGCGATGGGGACCATATCGTGATGAGATTTCCAGAGATCCGGATTGAAAGAGCATGAGGGCCTTGGCCGGGATGCTGGTATGCTGCGCCCAATGGTGAAGATGAGTTCCGAGCGTGGATTGGTGCTTGCGGCTGCGGGTTTACTGGTCGTGGGGATTGTCGTTGGATTGATGCCTGGGGTGACGCTGCATGGTGCGGGAGTTTGCCTGCGATGGGTGGGGATTGGACTGTTGGGAGCGTTCGCGTTGCGGCGGCGGTCGTTGACGCCGTGGATCTTTGTGGCGATGGTGGCGGGAGCGGAGCTGGGGTTCGATGCACCGGCGATGGCGGTGAGCTTGCGGGTGTTCAGCGATATCTTCCTTCGGCTAATCAAGACAATTGTGGCTCCACTGATTTTGGCGACGCTGGTGACCGGAATTGCCGGGCATGGGGATCTGAAGAGCGTCGGGCGTATGGGGGTGAAGAGCATCGTCTATTTTGAGGTGGTGACGACGCTGGCGCTGGTAGTAGGGCTGGTTGCGATCAACATCAGCAAGGCTGGGGTGGGGATGGCGATGGTCGCACCGCAGGCGACCGCGGGCGAGGTGATTACAGCTCCAGCGCCGACGCACTGGCAGGACTTCCTGCTGCATGTGTTTCCGGAGAATATCGCGAAGTCCGTGGCAGAGGGGCAGATTTTGCAGGTAGCCGTGTTCGCGGTGTTCTTTGGGATTGCACTGGCGGCTTTAAGTGAGGAGAAGCGGGCTCCGGTGCTGCGGCTCTGCGAGAGCTTGAGCGAGGTGATGTTCAAGTTCACGAACGTAGTGATGTACTTTGCGCCTATTGGTGTGGGTGCGGCGATGGCATTCACCGTTGGGCATATGGGACTTGGGGTGTTGGTGAATTTGGGCAAGCTGCTGCTTACGATTTACGGTGCGTTGGTGGCGTTTGGGGTGTTGGTACTGCTGCCAGTGGCGATGCTGTTCAAGGTGCCGGTACGGCGGTTTCTGTCGGCGGTGGCGGAGCCGGCTACGATTGCGTTCGCGACATCGACGAGTGAGGCGGCGCTGCCTCGGGCGATGGAGTCAATGGAGGCGTTGGGGGTTCCACGGCGGATTGTCTCGTTTGTGATTCCGGCTGGGTACAGCTTCAACCTGGATGGGTCGACCCTGTATTTGGCTGCGGCGAGTATTTTTGTGGCGCAGGCGGCGGGGGTGCGTCTTTCATTGGGTGAGCAGCTACTAATGATGGGGACGCTGATGCTGACGAGTAAAGGCGTGGCTGGGGTGCCTCGGGCTACGCTTGTGGTTTTGCTGGCTACGGCGGCGACTTTCCGACTGCCTACGGAGCCCATCTTCGTGATCCTGGGGATTGATGCGCTGGCGGATATGGCTCGGACCACAGTGAACGTAGTTGGGAATTGCCTGGCCAGCGTTGTCGTAGCCAAGTGGGAGGGACAGTTTGAGACAGAGCCGGTGAGTGAGGTGGTTCTGGAAGGGATGGCGGAGTAAGCTGCATCCCATTCCTGTTCAGCGGCAGGGTTCTCGAGAGGCGTTCAGTCTGTATCGCGCTCGCGCCTGCTGCAGCTTCTCGATGTCTCTCTCGTGCAGTGGCTTTGCCCCGCCGAGTTGGTGAGCTGATAGACATACCTGAGCAAAGTGTTCGACGGTCTCGGTTTTCATGAAGGCGTCCGTTAGTGAGGAGCCGTAGGTCAGGAGGCCATGGTTGGCTAGCAGAACCGCATCATAGGCAGGTATGAAGGGTTCGAGGCTGGCGCTTACTTCTTCAGTTCCCGTGGTTGCATAGGGCGCAAGGGGAACCAGACCTGTCGTCATCATGATCTCGGAGCAGACGGGCTGGTCGAGGGCTCTGCCACAAGCAGCAAAGGCCGTTGCGATGGGTGGATGCGTATGCACAATGGCTTGAACATCGGGACGCATGCGATAGACGGCCAGATGCATACCAATTTCGCTGGTGACGTTTCGCATTCCGGAGAGCTTTTTGCCCTGATTGTCGACGATGACCATGTCGGCAGCATGCAGAAGTGCCTTGCTGCATCCGGTGGGTGTTGACAGGATGAGGTTCGGATCGAGACGGACGGAGAGGTTTCCGGCTGTACCAGGTGTGTAGCCGAGGCGATGAACCCATCTGCCAAAGCGAACAAGCTGCTCGCGAAGATCCAGCTCGGATGGACTAAACACCGGTCCCAAATTAGCGCTATCAACTGGAATTGTCTGCTGGGTCATGTATGGAGTCATTGGGTCAGGGACCTCTTCTGGAATGATTTAGAAACTTTCTTGATATTTCTTCCGACGACATCTGAGGCTTTGAACAGATGACCGGCGGTGAGGCTACCAATGAGACGATAGTGGCCGACTGCAGCAAGACCCATGGATGCGACGCAGCCACACTGAGAGCAGTCTGGCTGGCCGCCGAACTGACATGGTGTGATGACGGTCTTAAGATCGGCGGAGATGGTATTCGTGGTCCGGGCAAAGATACAGTCTGCGGGGGATTGAGGTGGTGCCAGGAATTCTCTGAGCGCAGATTCGTGCATGTCCAGGATGGGGTACAGAGGCCGGAGGCGAAGAAGCTCTGCAATGACTGCGGAACGTACGGTAGGAGTAAGAATTTCAGGTCCTTCAGCTCCCTGCTGGGGGGTGAAGATGCTCATCCAAACCTTTTTGGCTTCGGGTCTTTCGGTCCAAAACTGGAGGAATTGCTCTAGATATCCTGGTCTGTCCGCGATCTGTGCCGTGATCGTGCAATGGATCGTCACCTTCGCCTCCGAAAGATTCTTCAATATACGCTCATAAGTCGCAGGTTTGCGGCGAGCGTCATGTTCAGGTTGGAGGCCGTCGATGGAGACGACGACATTGAGGCGCTTGAAGCCCGCCCAATGAGCGGGAATGGGGCGGAAGGCGCTTGTGACAATCTGGACGTGAATGCCTCTCTGATCAAGCGCTGGCAGGAGAGCTTCAAGTTCCCGATAACGAACCAGGGGATCGCCGCCCACCAGGGAAAGATGGAGGGGTTGATGCTCGTCGACGACACGGAGCACGTTTTTTACTAAGAGATCGTCCTTGTAGTCTGCCAGTTCGCGGAGGGTGACGCTGCTGGTGCTTCCGAGATGCGCCGGATCATAGGCGTAGCACCCCGGGCAGCGAAGGGGGCATTCACGCGTGAGTTCGATTGATAGGGATGGACGTCGGCCCGCTAGAATGGACCCCCATGCCTGCATCACTTCTGAAGTCTTCACCTTATCTCCCTGAACGGATTGATTTTTAGACTTTGGTGGGATGTGGATGAATCGAATGCGGAGCTTCTGTTGTTAGCACTGGAGAACGCAATTGTTATCAAGGGGTTGAAGCTTATATCGCGTCTTTCGCTTAGGCTGGTCCAACCAGATGCCCATGGGAGGATGTGCAGGTTTGCGCGCTTTCGTAACGAATATAAATGAGCCTGCAACCAACCAACACACTAAAACGACGAGAAGGTCGGAGGGGAGTTTGGTGGCGGGAAGATCAACGAGCGGAGCGATGCAGATGGCAAGTAGGCTGAGTACGCAGAAGATCGTAGCGGCGACTCGAATCAACTTGATCATGTAGCTTAGAGGGGAGATTCTTGCGCTGGGTTGCTTCTCGATCTGGGCTTGATTGGGAGTCGAAGGGTTGGCAGAGCTTGCATGGGGTTGATGCTGATCGAATAGTGCTGGCAACCTCAGCCGGATCGACGGGTTGATATACTTGAACTATGGTATGAGACGGGTTCCCGCAGAACGCTGCGCCGTCTTAAAGCCGCGGCCCTCGCATAGTGCAGGGCGCAGAAGCAGGTAAGCGGATGAGTGCGATTCTCGAGAAGATTAGTTCTCCGGCAGATGTGAAGAAGCTGTCGATGGTTGAGTTGGAGCGGCTGGCGGAGGAGATTCGCGAGCGGCTGATTATAGGGGTTTCTAAGACGGGCGGACATATTGGGCCGAACCTCGGCGTGGTCGAACTGACGCTGGCTATGCACTATGTCTTCGATACGCCGACGGATAGTTTCGTCTTCGATGTGAGCCATCAGGCCTATGTGCACAAGCTGCTGACGGGGCGGGAAAAGCTGTTTCATACTATCCGGCAGCCAAATGGGCTGAACGGCTTTATGCTGCGCACAGAGAGCGATCATGACAGCTATGGCGCGGGTCATGCTGGGACGGCGCTGAGCGCGGCCCTGGGAATGGCGGTCGCACGGGATATGTCGGGTGGGAGCGAGCACATCGTGGCGCTTGCTGGGGATGCGGCGTTTACGAATGGAATCTCGTATGAGGCGCTGAACAATATTGCAGCGCAGACGAAGCGGTTGATCGTGGTGCTGAATGACAATGCGTGGTCGATCGACAAGAATGTTGGAGCAATTGCGGAGTATTTCCACAAAATTGTGACGAACCCGACGATCTCGAGCCTGCATGACAAGGCGGCGGATCTTTTGGAGCGGTTCGGCGGCAAGACGGTGCGGCATGTGGCTCGTAAGGCGGAGGAGGCTGCGAAGGGCCTGATTGGACCGGGCACGCTGTTCGAAGAGTTTGGACTGAGCTACTTTGGGCCTTTGGATGGGCACAATCTGCCGTTGTTGATTGAGACTTTCAAGTTTCTGAAGCAACAGAACAAGCCTGTGGTGCTTCATGCGATTACGCAGAAGGGCAAGGGCTTCCAGCCGGCGCTGGAGAAGCAGAAGAAGTTTCATGGTCTGGGACCTTATGACGCAGAGACGGGTGAGACGAAGTCTGCCGGGCAGAAGACCTACTCAGAGGTATTCGCCGAGACGCTGACGAAGCTGGCAGATGGGAACGACAAGGTGGTCGCGATTACAGCCGCAATGCCGAATGGGACGGCGCTGGATCTGTTCCGCCCGCATCATCCGAAGCGTTACTTCGACGTTGGGATTGCGGAAGAGCACGCGGTAATCTTTGCAGCGGGTATGGCGACTAAGGGGTATAAGCCCTTCTGCGCGATCTACTCGACGTTTCTGCAGCGGGCCTTCGACCCGGTTGTGCATGATGTGTGTCTGCAGAATCTTCCGGTGGTTTTCTGCATGGATCGCGGTGGATTGAGTGGCGATGATGGGCCGACGCACCATGGGCTGTTCGACATCAGCTATCTGCGTAGTGTGCCGAACCTGATCCATATGGTTCCGAAGGACGAGGACGAGCTGGCTGACATGATGTATACGGCGATGCTGCATGAGGGGCCGAGTGCGGTGCGTTATCCGCGTGGTGTGGGGCCGGGTGTGGCGGTGAAGGGGCAGCCGGTGGCTTTGGAGATTGGCAAGGCTGAGGTGATTCGAGACTCGGGCCGCTCGGATGTTGCCATCTTCGGCCTGGGGTCGATGTTGCCGGAGGCGGTGCGGCTGGGGGAGATGCTGGAGAGGGAAGGGTTCTCTGCCGCTGTGATCAATCCACGATTTGCCAAGCCGATTGATCGGGAGTGTGTGAGGGAGTTTGGCGGACGCTGTGGGTTGGTGATTACGCTTGAAGATCATATGCTGGCCGGTGGGTTCGGATCTGCCGTGATGGAGACGCTGAGCGGGCTTGAGCTGCAGGTTCCGGTGGTGCGCGTGGGATGGCCGGATATGTTTATCGAGCATGGGAAGGTGGAGACTCTGCGGGAGAAGTATGGGCTGACCGCGGAAGCTGCGCTGGAGAAGGCGAGACCTTATCTGAGTAAGATGATGGAGCAGGTATTGGCCAAACACTCGTAAGGTAGTTCGGTGGACGGAGCGGGCTGCTTATGCAGCCCGTTTTCCTATTATGCGATGGAGCAGATGTGTCGAATTGTTGATGCTGTGATGGGGCTGCTACGTATGGGCGTTGACAATTGCCGCGAGGAACCGTCAACTGAAAGATCAGATCGATGCAAAACGAATTTACGAGCAAACAACAATTGATACAGGTGCAGGAACGTACGCAGCACGCAGGCGTCCACGATCGTGGACTGTTGCTGATTGGTTTGTTCAAGCTCGGCAAGGCGATTCTTTTCCTCCTCCTTGGAATCGGTGCGATCCATCTGCTGCACAAGGACCTTGGGGACGAGGTGATGCGGCTGGCGGCATCGCTGAAGTTCGATCCAGAGAGCAAGTTTGTGACGCTGTTGCTGGACAAGGTGGATCTGATCGACGCGCATCGGCTGCGGCAGATCAGCCTGGCTACGTTTGCGTACTCGGCACTGGCGCTGACGGAGGGCGTCGGGCTGCTGCTCGAAAAGGTATGGGCGGAGTACCTGACGCTGATCCTGACGATCTCGTTTCTTCCGTGGGAGCTGTATGAGCTGGCACGACGGCCTGGCTGGTTCCGGCTTAGCCTGCTGCTGATCAATCTTGCTGTGCTGGGATATCTGCTCTGGTTGCTGCGACGGAAGAAGGTTGCGGCTGAGGTTCTCAGTTAGGGTACCCCTCCCCCCTCCTACTTTTGGTGTAAAGTCCTTTGATCCAGTAACTTGTGAAGGCGTTGGTCTGTAAAGTCGTGCAGCTAAAGGAGTTGTGGGCAAAGTCGTGCAATCAAAGGGTTAATTGGTCTTCCTAGCGTTTTAAGGGTGAAGAGTCCCGGTTTGCCGGGGCTCTTTTTGATTCTGTTTTAAGTGTAACGGACTGAGGGAAACTAATCGGCAAAGTGAATGTCTATGATGGGATTGGAGTTAGGTGATTTCGGCGCTTGACATTTTTTGGGCTGAGGCTAAAAGCTGGCTTGGATGTCGCCTTTACGGCCCCCTATAAATCTGACTTGGCCCTTTCCTGCCTTCCTTGCCCCAATCGTTGAAAGCAAGCCCTCGGGGATCTTTTACAGCCCCTGTTGCAGACCTTCCAACTCTCTCAGAACTCTGCCCGCCCTGGGGAGCCGATGCAAGAGCAACGGCATTGGGCGAAAAAAGTTTGACGGTATGGGTGGGGTGAAGCGCGTCGGGATCCTTCGCTGCTCTCAGGATGACAGCAAGAACTTACAACGGCAACGGCAGCGGCAACAGCAACGGCAACGGCAACGGCAACGGCAAGAACAAAACAAGAACAACAGTTGGCTGGATGAAGTTGTACATTCCCACCCATCGCGTGAAGCTGCGATGGATGGGGCACCCGAGCGATTTTGTCTGGTTTAGAAAAGGCAACGACAACTACAACTGCAACTCCAACGACAACTGCAACGACAACGACAACGACAACTGCTGCAACGACAACTGCAATAACAAGTGACTGCTAGGTATAGGAAGGAAGAAATAGGAGCTTTCGCTTTTATTTCGCTTACCAGACGAATTTGCTTACTGCAAGTGTCGAGGCTGGTATGAACCAACAGAGCAAACACTATATGTAGTGGGTACCTGATCTGATTCGTACAAATTGCTGAGTTTTCCACATTTCATTATGGGAATTGCAGAGATTTGCGCAATTTAGGCCTTTACAGCGGCCTACCACTGGTAGACGATGTGGATTGAAGTGGTAAAAAGTGGAGTGAAAGGGACTAACTCAAGGCACTTTATGAGAGAAGTCTACTCCGCCAGGCCAGTTTCAGACGGTTTTACGGTTGGGCAGGTATCGAGGTTGTTATGTTTCGCGGAAATCACCCAACGCGCGTGGACGAGAAGGGCAGGCTGAAGATGCCTGCGGACTTCAAGCGGCGTGTGGATGAGATGTACGGTCCGCAGTTCTACATCACGAGCCTGGATGGGAAGCGGGCGCAGATTCACCCGCTGAAGGAGTGGGAGAAGATCGAGGCGCAGTTGGCCAAGCTATCCTCCATGGATCCGGTACGGAAGAAGTTTCTGGACGTGACGAACTACTACGGCCAGATGGCAGAGATGGACGCACAGGGCCGGTTGCTGATTCCTCAGTTGTTGCGAGAGACGGCGAAGGTGATGGGCGAGGTGAATGTTCTGGGTTCGCAGACATACCTGGAAGTGGTGAATGCGGAGTCGTTCAAGGCCGAGCTGAAGGGCGCGAGCGATGCTGTGGAGCTGACGGAGAGCGATCTGGCGGCGTTTGCCGAGAAGACGAACAGCTAGAGATTTGCAGGATGGTTTGGATGTTGGCCCTCAGGGGCAGCACAGAAGGCGGGTAAGGGATGAGTAAACCGCAGCATGTGCCGGTTCTTTTAGATGAAGTTTTGGAGTACCTGAATGTGCGGCCCGGTGGCGTCTACGTAGACGCGACACTGGGGCTGGCGGGGCACTCCTCGGCGATTGCGAGGAGGCTGGGCAGCTCGGGCAGGCTGATCTGCTTCGACCGTGACCCGGAGGCGATGGAGGCAGCGAAGGTCCGGTTGGAAGAGGTAAGGGCCGAGCTGGGAGCGGAGATGCCGGAGGTGGTGTTTGAGCCGAGGGCGTTCTCAGAGGCTTCAAGCCAGGTCAAACCGGGAAGTCTGGATGGTTTGCTGGCGGACTTTGGAGTGAGCAGCCTGCAGCTGGACGAGGCGCACAGGGGATTCAGTTTTCGGTCCGACGGACCTCTTGACATGCGGATGGATACGCGCGGAGGAGAGACGGCCGAGCAAGTGGTAAATCAGGAAGACGAAAACGAACTCGCCGATCTGATTTACGAATTCGGAGAGGAAAGGAGGTCGCGGAGAATCGCCAGAGCCATTGTGAGGGCCCGGCCGATTACGACTACAGCGGAGTTGGCTCAAATCGTATCGGCCGCGGCCCCATCAATGAAAGGCGACAAGATTCATCCGGCGACACGGACCTTTCAGGCACTTCGGATTCGAGTGAATAACGAGTTGGGAGAGATAGAGTCGCTGCTAAAGAGCGCGCCGTCTCTGCTGAAACCGGGAGGAAGGCTGGTGTTGATCAGCTTCCACTCGCTGGAGGACCGGCTGGTGAAGGATGCGTTCCGTGAGGCTGGCCGGAACAAGGTTTTTGAGGTTTTGACGAAGAAGCCGGTTGTGGCCGGCGAGCAGGAAGAGATGAGAAACCCGCGATCGAGAAGCGCAAAGATGCGGGCGGCGAAAAAAGTTTAGGCACAGGTTTCTCTTTGCACAAGAAGTAGTGCAACGCTGGAAGTACAGAGAAGACAAGTGATCGGGCCGGGGTTGTCCCACCTTCTTTCAGGCGAAAGACAACTCAGTACGACAAAGTCCCTTCCTCCAATAGCGATCCCGGCCCGGTTCGTACGTTGAGGAGAGCGGCAAAAAGTTTAGAAGTGGAAGCATGTGAGGTGCGCGATGGCAGCGACGGCGATGGCAGGACAGCAGATGGAGATGATGGGAGCGCGGCGGCAGAGCCGTACGGAGTCGCTGGCGGAGCGGAATCGTGAGTTGTACGAGGCCCAGCGAAGGGCTCGCCGCGGACCTACGCCCGAGGTCTTCTTTACGAAGCATATCGACAACAGCCGCATTGTGAAGGCGGATGACCCGGAGCGCCGGCGCGAGATGCGTACGTTTTCGACCGTGATGAGCGTGCTGTTTCTGCTGGTGATGGTCTATGTATGGCAGCACTTCTCCGCGATCGAGATTGGGTATCACGTTGAGACGCAGAAGCAGCAGGTAGAGCAGCTGCGCGAGGAGAACCGGCAGCTGCGGCTGTCGGAGGCTCAGTTGACGGACCCGGAGCGGATCGACAAGATTGCGAAGCAGCTGGGGCTGGATGCTCCTCAGCCTGGGCAGGTGGTGCGGCCAGATGGAAGTCTGGCTGGACCGGGTACTCCGGTGCTGGCGCAGGCGGGTGTTCCGGCGATAGTGGGGCAGTAAAAGCGGCGAGTCAGCCAGTTAGCAGGTCAGCAAGTTAGCGAAGATGTTGCGGGAGTGGGAAGATACAAATGAATAAGGCGCCACGGCAGACGTTGACTGCTCCTATACGGAGGATCCGTTTCGCCTATGTGGCGCTTTTTTTCTGTTTCTGGACGGCGATTATTGGCGTACGGCTGGTCTGGGTGCAGGTGGTGCGGCACCATGACTTCGTAGAACGGGCGGCGAAGCAGCAGCAGCGGACGTTTGAGGTGGCTCCGCGGCGCGGGGTGCTATATGACCGCAATCTGCGCGAGCTGGCGATGACGGTTACGGTGGACAGCGTGTACGCGGTGCCGAGCGAGCTGGGCGAGAACCGAGTGAATGCATCGGAGCTGCTGGCCAAGATTGTGCACGCCGAGCCGACGGACAACTTTACTTCACAGAAGCAGATGCTAGCGCGGTTCAACGCTTCGAGGAACTTTGCATGGGTGGCTCGGAAGCTCGATGCGGATACGGCGACGCGGGTGCGCGAGCTGAACTTGAAGGGAGTCTATTTTCAGAAGGAGTTCAAACGCTTCTATCCGAATAACGATCTGGCGGCGCAGGTGTTGGGCTATGTCGGCACAGATGATTCCGGGTTAGGTGGCTTGGAGCGACAGTTCGATGACAACATGCATGGGACGCCGGGGCATATGTTGACCGCGCTCGATGCAAAGCGGCATGTGCTGGGAAGCGAAGAGAGCCAGCCGATGCCGGGTGAGAATCTGGTGCTGTCGATCGACGCGAATATCCAGTACATGGCTGAGCGCGCGCTGGATGCGCAGATGGAGAAGATGAAGGCGCTGCACGGCACGGTGGTGGTGCAGGATCCGCATACGGGACAGATTCTGGCGCTGGCGATTGCGCCACGGTTCAATCCGAATGATCAGCGGCATATGGACTCGAGTGTGCTGGAGAATCTGGCCGTGAGCGATGTGTATGAGCCGGGGTCGACGTTCAAGCTGGTGACGTACTCGGCGGCGCTGGATGCGGCTGGGGTACAGCCGACCGACATGATCGACTGCCAGGGTGGTGCGATTACGCTGTTCGGGCGGACGATCCATGATGACGTTTCGGACCGTGGCATGGGAGTGGTGACGGTGCAGCGGGCTCTGGAGAAATCGAGCGACGTGGCCGCGGTGAAACTGGCGTTGAAGCTGGGGAATGACAAGTTCTACAGCTATATGAAGGCGTATGGATTTGGGGATCGCAGCGGGATTGAGCTGCCGAGCGAGACCCGGGGGCTGCTGCGGCATCCGCGGAAGTGGGGAGCGACGAGCATCGGGTCGATGGCGATTGGCCAGGAGATTGGAGTAACTCCGGTACAGCTTGTGTCGATGGTAAGCACAATTGCGAACGGCGGGGTGTATATGCCTCCGCGTGTGCTGCTGGAGAGCGTGGATGCGATGAAGGGGGATCCGCGGCTGCAACCGATGGCGTTTCGGCCGGCGAATCAGCTACCGGAGAAGCTGCCTGATGGGGCGCATCGGGTGATCACGGAGATGACCTCGGCCAAGATGCGGATGATGATGCAGGGCATCGTGTTGAACGGATCGGGTAAGGCTGCGGCTCTGAATGGGTACAGCTCGGCGGGAAAGACGGGAACGGCGCAGAAGATCGATGTCGCTACGCATACGTACTCGCATACGAAGCTGGTGGCGAGCTTTGCGGGGTTTGCTCCGGTGAGTAATCCGGCGATCTCGGTGACGGTGGTGATCGATAACCCGACGGCTGGGCCAAGCAAGTACGGAGCCGCAGTGAGCGCGCCGGTGTTTGCCGATGTAGCGCAGCAGGTGCTGGAGTATCTGGGGGTGCCGCACGATCAGCCGCTGAAGGCGAAGAAAGAGCTGCTGATTGCGAAGAAGGATGCGGCGGACGAGGCTCCTGCGGAGAATGGGGCAGATCTGAACGCGATGTTCGCGGATGTGAATAGCCTGCCAGCGGACGATCCGCTGCGGACTCCTGCGAATGCGGCGGCGGCGCAGGCTGTTGTTGCGGAGAAGACTGCTGCGGTTGCGCCGAAGGCTAAGGCGAAGAACCCGGGGATTTTGAATCTGCTGCCGGCGAAGGTGCTGTCGGCTTTCCAGGCTAGTGGTGGGACTACTTCTGCCATGCCGGATGCGGGAGGGGCCTCGGCGTCGCTGTCTGCACCGACGATTAAGCCGGTTGGGCAGATGAAGGAGAAGGGCGCAGTCGTGGTGGACGCCGGACGGCGAGTGGCGGTGCCTTCGTTTGAGGGGACTGGGCTGCGGAGTGTTGTGGAAAAGGCCGATGCCGTGGGGCTTCGGGTGCAACCGGTGGGGAGTGGGCTGGCTCGGGAGCAGGTTCCGGTGGCAGGGACGATGGTTCCTGCTGGAACTGAAGTTGTCGTGCGGTTTACACGGTAGCCTTTTTCGCCGGGGATCAGCAGTGTGGAGTGAATGCGGTGGGCGGCTTAGAATCGGTGGCTATGCAATGGAATGATGTGCTGTATGAGGTGACGGTGCAGGCGAGTACGGAGGCGCCGGTGGAGGTTGCCGGTGTGGAGTACGACTCGCGGCGGGTAAAGCGTGGGGACTTGTTTGTTGCGATGCGGGGTGGGGTTGCGGACGGGAATCGTTTTATAGAGGCAGCTATCGCCCAGGGTGCGGTGGCGGTGGTGACGGATTCACGAGAGGCGTATGAGCGGCTGCGTCGGGAGCGTCCCGGGGTTGGAGCGGCTTTGGTGGAGCAGGGCCGGCGGGCGCTGGCTGAGGCGAGCTCGGCGGTGATGGGGCATCCGCAGCTCCGGCTGGCTTTGAGTGCGGTGACGGGGACGAATGGGAAGACTACGGCTGCTTTTTTGCTGGAGGGGATGCTACGACATGTGGGGCGTAAGTGCGTGTTGATCGGGACGATTGAGACGCATGTTGCGGGCGAGGTGCGGGTTTCGCCGCATACGACGCCGGAGAGCCGGGATGTGCTGGGGCTGTTCGCCGATGGGGTGAAGGCGGGGGCAACAGAGGCGGTGATGGAGATGAGCTCGCATGCGCTGGAGCAGGAGCGGGTGTGGGGGCTGCCAGTGGATGTGGCGATGTTTACGAATCTGACGCAGGACCATCTGGACTATCACGGGACGATGGAGAGCTACTTTGCGGCGAAGGCGAGATTGTTCGATGGGGTAGGAGCACCACCGCCCCGGGTGGCTGTGATCAATGCGGATGATGCTTATGGGGAGCGACTGGTGGTGGGTGCGGAGCGGTCGCAGGTGGTGCGGTATGGGATGGAGGGCAAGGGGGATTTTGTTGCGGACAAGGTGAAGATGTTTGCGGGCGAGACCCGCTTTCGGATGACGACACCGCATGGGGTGGTGGAGATGCGGTCTCCGCTAACGGGACGAGTGAATGTGTACAATCTGCTGGCTGCGAGTGCGGCGGCGTGGGCGCGGGGGTTGACGATGGAGCAGATTGCCATGAGCGCTGATGCTGGGGCTCAGGTTCCGGGGCGGTTTGAAGTCGTGCCTTCGTCGAATGGAGTGACGGTGGTGGTGGACTATGCGCATACGGATGATGCCTTGCGAAACCTGATCTCCCTGGGGCGGGAGCTAGTGAAGGAACGCGGTGGGCGGGTGATTACGCTGTTTGGATGTGGTGGAGATAGAGACAGGACGAAACGGCCTCGGATGGGCCGGGCGGCGGGGGAGGGAAGCGATCTGGTTGTGGTGACCAGCGATAATCCGCGGAGTGAGGAGCCGGAGGCGATTATTGCAGAGGCTCTCGCAGGAGTGAAAGAGACGGGGGCGGATTGCGTTGTGGAAGAGGATCGAGCAGGAGCGATTGGGATTGCGATTCGAGCGGCTCGGCCTGGAGATATTGTTCTGTTGGCGGGGAAGGGACATGAAAAGGTGCAGGTGTTGAAGGATGGGACCGTGCCGTTCGATGATGTGGCTGTGGCAGCTGGTGTTCTGAAGGAGATTGCGTGAAGTTCATGTCTCGATTCCTGCACGTCCTTTGGATGCTGCTGCTCTTTAAAGGTGCGGTCGATGCCCAGAACCCCTCTCCTAAAGGAGGGGTCGCGCGGGTTACCGGCGTTTTCAGCAGTCTGCTGTTACATGTGGAGACACACGATGTGATTGGCTATGAGATTACGGTGTCGAAGGTCGGGGATGAGGGTGCGTATTTTGTGGTGTTGCAGTGTGCCCAGGGTGTTGCGGAGCCGCCGATCGTGTCTCGAGCAGAGATTAGGAATGGTATGCTCACTTTCTCTCCAGAGGATCATGCCTGTGGAAGCAAGTTTCGCGCGATGCCTGGGAATAGAGGAATACTTTTGTGGATCGATGGCAGGTCTCACGGGTTCATTCCGCGGCATCACAGTTATTGGGAGACCCACTCATGAAGCTGACACTTGGGCAGATTGCGGATTGGATCCATGCGGAGGGCGACTTCGATACCTCGGTGGAGGCGCTGGGGTATGGGATTGACTCGCGGACGATTGGTGCTGGGGAGCTGTTCTTTGCAGTGCGGGGCGAGCGGCTGGATGGCCATGACTTTGTTGC
>Ga0193716_1000701_pt1 | contig 20202 bp, 26 predicted proteins | sample U2c1metaG_FD_145901 | JGI IMG/M metagenome (GOLD analysis project Ga0193716, IMG submission 145901) | Soil microbial communities from a riparian zone of the East river system, Colorado, United States - U2c1 | ecosystem: Environmental > Terrestrial > Soil > Riparian zone | place: USA: East River...
ACGAATTGACCTATCCCGTTAGTAACGATATATTCAAAGAGCGGGGTGGAGCAGCCCGGTAGCTCGTTGGGCTCATAACCCAAAGGTCGTAGGTTCAAATCCTACCCCCGCAACCAATCCTTTCAATCACTTACAAGGATCGGACTCTTCGAACAAACTCCCATAAACTCCCAATAAGAAAAATCGCCGTTTTTAGGCGCTCGCTGCAACTGGCTTGAGCACCATTTCGACGACCTTCCCATTCGCTTCCCGTTTCGATGACGACATGGCCTGTCCATAGATATTCATTGTCGTCTGGATCGAGGCATGTCGCATCAGTTCCTGCTGCACCTTCATCGGAGCGCCGGTCTCGTCCAACCACGAACGGTACGTGTGGCGGAACGTGTGCCAACCAATCTCCCCGAGCTTCCCTGCCGCAATCTTGCGTGGGTCGTGGATGAGAACTCGCTTGCCGTTCGCTGTGGGCTCACCTTGCCAGCACCACATCCCCGGTGCCGCACCGCACGTCGGACACGCGACCACGCAGCATCCGGAAGGGCGAAGATGCCGCTTCTGGATCTCGGTCGGGTGGTACGGTCGGTTCGTCATCGGGTTTGCGAACACCCACCCTTCCACGGTGGATACGGCCTGCTTGCTCCAAGCCAAAACGATCTTGGTCAGGGACGGATGCAGAGGAACATAGTCTTGGGAGTATTCGGTCTTGACGTCATCCACTCGCCCGCTCACGAAACTCCGTTGCACGAGGAGTTGATTCTTTTCAAAATCGAAGTCGTCCCACTGAAGCGCCGCGATCTCGCTCACGCGAAGACCGAGGCATTGGGCGATTTGAACCATCGTGCGATACGGCTCACGCAATGTCGCAACGACAAGTTCGAACTGCTCCACAGTCAGGATGATGGGGCGCTGGCGGCGCTTGCTTCCGCCCTTGATACGGACAAGGGCGATGGGGTTTCTCTGTTCGGTGAAGAGCTCCCAGCGTGTCGCGCACTCGTACATCAAGTGCATCACGCTTCGGATATGGGTCTTCGACTTCGGAGCCATAGGGAGATTCTTCAGCCAATCCTCGACCGCCATCGGTCGAATCTTTTCGAGCAGATAGTCGCCCCAGCGTGGTCTGAGGTAGTTCTTGATGTTCGACCGGTACGACTTTGCGGTGGAATACCGCCCCGGCAGCTCTTCCTCAAGGTATCGGTCACAAATGGCACCGAACGTCACCACTGCCATGCGCTGCTGTGGGGTTTCAGAGTTGAGTTTTAGGAGAAGAGCTTCGACCGCCTTTTGAGCGAGGGCTTTGTTCTTGTACTTGTCGACCGTGCCCACGGTTGCTGTCTTCCTGATCCGTGAGCCTTTCGAGGTGGACTCGTAGTAACGAAACTCCCAGGCGTCTGATCCCTTCTCCCGCTTCTTGCGTGTGAGACTTCCAAATTGATAACGTGCACGTTCCATCAAGGTTCCTTTCCTTGATTTCCCGGCACAGATAGCTGTCACTAGGGTAACGCCATCATGCGGGGAAAAAACACAAAAAGCGCTGATTTTGCTGCGGCTTTAGCCTCAGCTCGCCATCCCTCTGTCAATCCATTCGGTGAGCGCCGATGCCCTGAATCGCCACAGCTTGCCCACATGCACGGCGGCGATCTCGCCGCGATGCACGAGCCTCTGAAGGGTTCTCGGGTGAACCTTCAGGATGGCCGCCGCCTGATGACTGTCGAGCAATGGCTCGCGGTCGATTCGGGGACGGCCATCTGGTGCTCCTGCACTAGCCGGTGTTTTTTTCTCGTCGTACATGGTGACTCCCTTCTGCGCCTTGCTTTCTCACAAGCGAGATTCGCGCTTCGTGTCCCATTCGTCCAATGAAATTTAGGGAGAGCGTCATTCCATTTTGGAATGACGACGCATCGCAGCCGTGTCCGGGGAGATGCCAATCGCTGTAGTTCGGGATTACAATTGTGTGCATTCGGCGCTTGATTGCGCTTGGATTGAAGTGTTTGCTGTCCTTCCCAGAATCCCCATCTCGGAGGATGGGTCATGGTCTTACCGGATATTCGATTGCTGCAAGCGGCGATTGTGCTTGCTGAGGAACTGCACTTCTCAAGGGCTGCGGATCGGCTGCACATCACCCAATCCACGCTCAGCAAGCAGATTTTCAAACTTGAGGACGAAATCGGCTTCCAGCTTTTCATCCATAACCATCAGGTTGTCGAGATCACGGATGCGGGCCGAGTGTTCGTCGAAGAGGCGCGAGAGGCGGTCTTTCACACGGAGCGAGCGGTCTTGTCAGGGCGGGCGGTTGCCAACGGAGCTGACGACCTTCTCAACCTCGGAAAATCGGCCTATACCGACCCTTTTCTGGTCTCAACGCTCTTGTCCGTTCACCTTCCACTTTTCCCGGGGATGAAGGTAAAAGTGTGGAGCAACTTCTCCAATGAGCTTGCACAGCAGGTCATTGCTGGAACACTCGATCTTGCCGTGATAACCGGCGTGCCCGACACGTCGAAGCTCCATCTCATCACGATTGCGGGCAATCCTTTCTATATCGCTATGTCGATGGAGGATGAACTAGCAATACACCGCGAGATTCGCCTGGAGCACATGCACAATCGCAACTGGATACTTCTCGGCCAACATGCGAACCCGTATCTCTACGACATGATTCAGGTGGTCGCTTCGGACAAAGAGATTCGCCCTTCCGAGATTCATCCCTTCACAAGCCCTGATGAAGCCTCAGAGCTGATTCGTGAGTACAGAGGGCTGGCATTTCTGCCACGAAGCGCCGCATGGCGGATTGCACGCGACGGCATCACGATGCGGCCATTAGCAGAAGATCGGCTTCGCCTCGTGACCAAACTTGCGATGCGGCACAATAACAAGTCGCGTCTTGTACATGAGTTTGTCCGCGCAGCCGCGAGAAAACTGAACAGCGTTGGGCAGACGGTTCAGGGCAAATTGCCACTGACGGGATGATTCATTTCTCGCCTAGCGGTTCAGGTTCCTGCATTTCACGTATCTCGACATTGAGCGGCCCTTCAAGACCGCATTTTGGGCAAAGAAATATCCCTGACGTGAGCGGTCGTCCTTCAAATTCTTCCCGTCGAGTTGCGGCTCCGCAATGTTTGCATACGTGGAGATGTAATAGGTTAGGACTTGATTCGTTCGGGCCTGTGGGCATTGTGCTCTGCTTGCTCCTTCCAGTGTCGTGCTTTCCATACAAAGAACACAAAGAAGGTCTTATTACGCGCTTCGGTTTCGCTACGAGAGAACCTGTATTCCGTGTTCGCAGTTACCTTCCTATAGAGCTGTTCGGATCAATCGAGCCGCATTGAATATTCAAGAAACGGAGTCGAAATACTTTTTATCTCGCCTCCACCGCTCTCTTCATTTCCCCCGTTCACCCGAGACGGGGGCGAGAAAACTAACTTCGATCTTCAAGTATGGGTAGCTCTTTGCCACATAAATGCGATGACTGTACGTGGAAAGTCCACCCTCTGGTCTGAAATGCGGGGTCAAGAGCTGCTCTTTGCGTTCCTGGATGAATGGTGCCATCGCCAAGGCATCATGAGCTGGTTGAGTGGATAATAGCTCGGCAATACTATGTGCAGGAATCAGTGCATGTCCATATTGAGGATCGAAGGAGTGTACTGCGCCATCCTGATCTCTCTGCAACGAAACATCCAAAGGAAATACTTCGCCAGGTTTGAGACTGATCAGCGCACTATATTTCCATTCTTGAAAACCAAGTGCCTGAACTGCCAGATGGAAAGGGACGGGAGGGACAGGAAATAGGGAGTCGGCAACAAAACTGGTGCCGAGAGTCCCGACTTCTCCCATGTCCGGCCTCGAAAGGGTCATCGTCGCCCCCACAGGTTTCCCAGTTTCGTCATGGACATGAAGCTTGAGGTAGGCGGCTTTCGGACCGAGCTTGATCGTCGCACCATCAATCTTCTCGCCGCATTGGATCTTGAGAATGGGCTTCTTCTGTTCCGGTGTCAGATAGAAAGCAAAGATGCTGTGAACATAGCCAGCCTCCTCTTTGGCAGCATCCAGATACACCGTTCCAGCGGGAATGTTTTGGAGTGTGAACCTGCCGGTCTCGTCAGCTCTTGAGGAGACCGGCAGATTCAATCTTGAGGAGAGCGGCCTATTCGGCTTATTCCCCGAGAGCATCGCGTATACCGTGGCATTTGGAATTGGCACCTCGTTTTCATCGATGACCACACCTGAAATGGTTCCGCATTCCACAGAATGACTGCTCTGAGGATCGCTTGCACTAACTATTCCTCCCGCTATCAGCGGAAATGCCAGGATTGAGCAGATTAAGAATGAGCGCCATTTCATTTCTTTGCCTCTCACAGAGAGCTACAACGCCTCTGTTCTAAAGAACGCGGAAAAACTCTTATCTTGCAAACTTTTTTCAGCGCGTCCTGTCTCTTCGGACATCAGCATTTCCGGCGTATCCTCTTTTTATGGGAACAGCGGCTCCACAATCCGGTGATGTTGCGCTGAACCCTCCTGCTAAATCCACTACTGAAGACACCTCCCAAAATCCAGCTATTTTAGAGGCGCTTGCGGAAGAACTCTGGTTTGCAGCAAAGGCAGAGGATGTGGGCCTCACCCGTCCCGAATTTATTGCAAAACTCACTCAGGTGGGCCGCAAGCACAATTGCAATCAACGACCCGGTGCAGTATCTACGGGCACGGATGTGGCGTCATTCTTCCGCTCTCTGCATCTGGCCGATCTCGCGCTCGCCCATGCCTGTGCCCTTGGGCAAGAATCGGCCTGGCAACGCTTCATCGCTCAGTATCGGGCCGCATTGACACGGACGGCGATGGCAATCGCGGAATCGGCTACAGTTGCTCATGATCTAGCCGACTCCCTCTATTCGGACCTGTATGGCCTGAATGAAAAAGATGGGGAGCGTAAATCCCCGTTGGAGAGCTATTCGGGTCGCGGTCCGCTGATTGGCTGGCTTCGTACCGCTCTCGTACAGAAACATGCGAATTACCAGAGGCGTGTACGTCATGAGGTACCACTTGGAACGCAAGATATTCCAGTGCCTCCCCCTTTTGAAGACATAGCCTCTTCAGCCATCGGGAATGTTCAGAATGCAGTAGTGAGCACGCTTGGTACTCTGTCAGCGAATGATTGTTTCCTGCTTGTCGCCTATTTCCTTGATCACCGGACACTCGCACAGATGGGGCAGCTCTTACAGGTGCATGAGGCTACCGTAAGCCGAAAGCTAAAACGTCTGAAAAAGGCGCTGCGCAAACGCCTGATTCAGGAATTGCAGTCCACGGGGCTCAGTAAACGGGCCGCAGAAGAGGCCATTGGTATTGATCCCCGCGACCTCACCATCGACGTGCGAAGTCTTTTGCAATCCCTGCCCGCTGAAACATTCATAGGTCAGGAGCCTTCATCGGAGCAATCGTTATGAATCAAACGCTCCAATCCGATCACCCAGGCACAGAGCAACTGAGTGCGTTCCTCGCGCACGTCCTACCAGCTCATGAGCATGATTTGACCATTGCGCATCTGGCGAAGTGCTCGTATTGCCGAAGCATTGTTTTTCGGCTCCAAGACATATCTGTTGAGACTACGACGGATAGTATGCCTGCATCGAGTTCTGTGCCCTGGTTCAAAAACTGGAAATGGATTGTGCCGACCGCCACAGTATTGAGTGCTGTGGTGACTGGGGTTTTCTTTCTCAATAAGAGACCAACGGAATTGCCGCAGAGAGCGAGCACTGTGCCTCCAACGGAGATTGCCTCTACGCCACCTCATGCAATGTACCCTCCACCTTCGGTGGACAGAATTGCACCATCACCTCTCTCGAACAAGACGCATCTGAGCCACAATCGTTCAGCTTCACCAAAGGCTTCCAGCGGCACTCCTGCCGAGGTCGGCGGTGAACAGCCTAGTTCGAGTAATGGTTCCTTAAATCGGCCTATCAACGGTCGTGACCTGCCAACGCTGATCCCGTTGACTCCCAATAGCTCACCGTCAGGAGACTCCACACCTGAATCTGGAAGACAGCCTGGTGGAATCGCGGGTGGAGCAGCCGCAGGCATGATAGCGCCTGTTGCCCCGGCCGGTGGTTCTTCACTTCCATCCGGGGCACTCGTAGTGTCGAGTGCTTCAAACGGGACACGCACACTTGCCCTGGACCGGCAAGGCAATCTCTTTCTGACCAGTAATGGGGGGCGAACATGGCAACAACCTGCACGTTCCTGGGACGGCAAAGCAGTGACCATCGCCTTCTCCGGTGTGCCAAACCGGACAACTCCAGAAGCGCATCATGGTTCAGGATTCCCACGCGGCAGATTCGAGCTTCAGACTGATACTGGCGCTGTGTGGCTCAGCTTCGACGGAACACATTGGATGAAGAAGACGCCCTAATCGCGCATATTTGCCGATTCTCACAACCTCTCTTTTGAAAAAAGACGCAAGAACTGCAATGCGCCGCGTTCTATAAGTCAGAGAATATCGGCTTTAGAGAGGTGCCTCTTCTATGCGGCTCGAAATAGTCATGTTATTCATCATCCTCGCCGGACCTGCGAAAGCACAAGACCAGCGAGGACAGGCTATTTCCGATCCGGGACGCCTTTCAGGAATGTGGGAATCGAGCGACGGGAAAGGTGGTGCTGTCGGGCTTCACCTGTTGCTTACAGCGAAGATGGATGGTGCGCCAACGACACTGAAGGGCATTTCTCAATATCTCGATCAATTCGTTGTCGGTGTCTACCAACGGAGCGGCAGTCAAATACGCATGGGTGACGAGAGCCGTTTTATTGTTCCCTCACAAGAGGTCCACTGGGACGGCAGGCATCTTCAGGTGAAACATGAGCCACGTACGTCTGCCGACTACGAAATAGAGATTGATCTTACGCAAGCTCCGGATGGGGAGTCTTGGGCGGGCCTGTTTCATCGCGGGGGCTTTTCCAAACACGTTTCCTTGAAGCGTCCGACGCTAATGCCCACCTCACTAACGCCGTTCGCTGGCACATGGTCTTCCGTGCAATTAGGTAGAAACCGTTGCGTTCACCTCGGGGCATTCGCCGATGGAAGGCTGGTAGCCTGGTCCGACACCCTACAGATACCAGGCTTCATTCGCTATGCGAATAACATAACCCCACCTCGCGAAACAATCCAGTATTACGGGGAGATGGTTCAGGTCTCCAGAGGGGACAACGATGCTATTTCTCTCGAATTCAATGCATTCGCCGCGATCTGCTGCTCGGCCACCGCTGTAGTGATTCCGTCGAAAGACGGGTCGAAGTTGCTCGGCAACTGGCAGGCTGGCCCCAATCAGTTCGCTCGACCGGCTATTTGGAAGAGGGTGACTGTGGGGCAATCATGTGCCGCGATGAACTGATTGCAAGCTTCCTATCGGAAGCCAATAATCACTTGTGCTTAGTGTAGATCTGGAGAGGAGCGAATCGCAAGATGAGGCGGAACACTTGGATCATTCTTATTGCGCTTGTAGTCGAGTTGCTCCATTTCGGTGGAGGGGCTGCGGTTGCGCTGGACCCCGGTGTTACCTCCACGACTCCCTGGTACATCAAGCTGATCGGCTATCAGTGGGGTATCTTGCATGCATCAGGACTTTACCTGATCGATTGGCTGGAGCGTGGAAAGTCTCTTCCCAAACCTGGTACTCTCGGACTCGTTGATAGTTCTTCACCGAACTCCTTCGCTAATCACATTTCTCCTCATCAAAGTGGCCCTCGTCCACCTTCCCATCCCCCTCTTTTTCTTTTGCCACATTGGGCGGAACTGGCGGTGGTATTCCTTAGCGGCTTTCTCAGTACGGCATTATTGGCTTTGATCATTAGCTTCCTTATCGGCAGGTTCCTTCAATGGAAGCGTCAGGAAAGGCAGGCGATGAGTGCGGGTGGGAACCCGTTGTAGGTTCCTTAGCACCCTACATTATTCATCTGGCCCCTACCGAGACGCATTCGATACAACTACCACTCGATGCTTTTGGAGAATCGATCACAATGGCGAACCGTTTGGGCACGGCAACGTCCTTCGCCCAACACGACATTCCCACTCGGTTTTATCGACAAGGCGAGAGCTTCTAAGCGGTCGTAGCGATTGGAAATTCCTCCACGTAATTAACGGTACGACCGCCGCTGGTGAGTTCTAAGGCACAGGAAAGTAGTGCACTGTCAGAATTGATCGAAAACCGCTCCATAATTTCCAACTGATGACCAGCAAATGATTGCAGTGTCTGCTGCACTAAAGCCTTATCATCCCAGTAAGAGAAGGATTGGCGTCCGTATGGAGTGCCTTCGTGTATTCCCATGTGTCCACCACCGCCCATACCCCCGAGCGTCCCTGACTTGCGGGTTTCGCGGAAGCGTTGCTCAACCAAGCTTTTGTACGTACTTAATCGACGTCGCATTTGCTCGATTTCCAGCGTAGGCTTTGAAGGCTGGATATGATGTTCGAGCATTCTTTGAACAATCTCAAGGCTAGATTCGGGCAGTTGGTCGATGAGAGTTTTAAGTTGGTCGCGGTTGGCCATAATGAAAACATCATAGCGCCGCATTTACGCATGATAAAGGGCATTCTTCACACATGAAATGAACAGTCAGTCATATTTTATCTAGCATTTCCTACGCCCGGCGCGAAGCGCCGGCGACGCCAGGACACAGAGAGGCGAAGTCTGCCGGATGCAGACTCCGCTTGCCTCGATACGTTTCAATCTCAGTCAGACTATGCGGCGACAGCGGCAATGCCCCTGCTGCCGAAAGTGGCCGCAAGCCGTTTGCTGGCGGCTGCGTGGTGGCTAGTGTCGAGTTCGATGCCGAGATAACGGCGGTTCAACTTCTGCGCGGCTACCAGTGTCGAGCCGGAGCCACAGAACGGGTCCAGTACCAGACCGCCCTTCGGTGAAAAGGCTTCGACCAACGGCAATAATGCTGCTACGGGTTTCTGTGTGGGATGAATCTGTTCCCTGAGTACGGCATATCAATCACATCCGCGATAGGGGTCTCCGGTAACGCGGGCCTGTCCTTCGCCAATAGATACGCCTGCTCATGTTCATAGCGAACAAAACGCTTGCTCGATGCGTAGCTCTTGCGAAATACCAGATGCCCAACGGCATAGAAACCCGCGCTACGCCACGCATCCATGAAACGGTCTACTTTATTCCAGCCGTAGAACGTGACCATAAACGAGTTCGGCCTGAGCACGCGATAGGCTTCTTTGAAAGCTGGCCTGAGCCAATCGGCGTTGTTATCGTTCCGAATAGAGCGCCCATCACGGTCACGGTAGTTCACTAAATACGGTGGGTCGGTGAGGATGAAATCAATGCTGCCTGCTGGAAGCTCACGCATTACCTCGATGCAATCTCCATGCAGAACACGATTGACCGGAAGGCTTTGCTTCGCTGAAAAGACGCGGTTGCTGTTGTCGTTGTTGCTGCCCTGATACCCCATTGAAAAACCCTCCATGTCGGCCTTGCGGGTGATTTTGTTGTTCACAAGGCGCAGCCGACAAAATGAAACGCAAGGCTGACTGGAAGAGAACGAGTGCGGCGATGGTGGGAGGCCGGAGTGGTTGGCGCGTCCAAGTGACAAACGCGCACTATCGTTTGGCGCGCAGGCGCGCCGGCACGCTTAGGGATGGGAAGACGGGCGCACTGAAAACAGATAGGCGTCCAGCCCTGCCGGACGCCTATCGAGAGATGCAGTGTTTATGCCGCTTTCGCGGGCCTCGCCACTTTTGTGGAAGCGACTTTCTTCTGTTTCGCCGCCGCCTTCGCTTGCTTGGCGGCAACCTCGGCTTCGACAGCGGTACGCACCTTCGCCACGTCCACACGATGCCGCTTAGCGGTCGCGGTGAGCGCATCGGTTTCGTCCTGCGAGGCCGAGTCCACCTTGCCAAGCAAGACCATCTCGACAATCAGCTTCGACAGGCCGGATTCATCCAGTTGGCGCACGAGCCGCTGGAGTCCCTTCTGTACCTGCGGATAGGTCACTTCGCTGCTGGAGCTGTCCACCATCTTGTGCCGCCGCGCCAACGTCTCCCGGCGTAGTGGTTCCGTCTTTTCGAGCATGGCATTGACGATGAGAGCAAGGTCGGCACGGTCCAGCGGTGCGCCAATTTTCCTGAGCACTTCGGCCAGTATGCGATGCCGCACGGTGCTTTCGAGTTTGCGTTTCTCAAGTTCCTTGCGGCGCTGCTCCCGCTCTCTTGCCAGTTGCGCCTCATTCGTCGCCTTATTGTTTCGGCCTGGGAAGTGAACCGTGCAACTCGGCTCTGTGCAGACTTTGGCGGTATGGCCGCGCTCCAACCCTTCCACCACGATAGCGTCCGCCATGTGCTTGCATGGCTTCTCATTGGGTGACAGGGATTGCTTGCCCTTTGACTTGGCGAGATGCAATGCGATGTAGCGGCTCCGTGGCAACACAGAACCTTCGACACGCCCGCCGTAAGCGGTGCTGATCTGTACCAGCTTGGGTTTTGCCTCAAGCTGCCGCTCCACGTAGCGGCGGCGAGAGCCGCTTGCTGCTGCTCCTTCAGGCGCTCGGTCTGAAGCTGGTTCCTCAAGTCCTGCACGTTGCTGTCGGTGTTGTCCTGAATCATGGGCTGCGGCGGCTGGCTTTTGCCAGCCGCCTGCTGCCCCGGCGTCTTCTTGCCGGAAGAGCTGAAGATCGCCGCCACAATAACCAGCAAGGCCGCGCCGAGGTACACGAAGGTCTTGAGGTTCTTTTCGAGCACTCCCTTCGGCTGGATGTTCGTATGCCGCAACTCCGGCTCGGTCTGCGGCTGCACTGGAGGAATGACATTGTTCTCTGCCATGATGCTTACCCCTTCCGCGTGAAATCCATCCGCTTCTTGCCTAGCTCGACATAACCGTTGTCCATGACCTTCGGGATGATGTAGGTGTTGTCGCGCAGCTCGTAGTTCAAGAGATTGGGCTTACCATCCCGCATCTCGTACACGCTGAACTTCTCCGGCGCGGTGGTCTTGATGTAGGTAAATTTGTCATCGTGATAGATGGACTGAATATCGAAGGGCGCTTCATTGGCCCGGAAGGTGTAATCGAATTTCAACTGAAGCGGATACGCGCTCTTGTACTCATCCACGGCCTGCGTGACATGCGACTGCATCACGGCGAGCTGCTGCTGCGACTGTGCCAGTTGCGCGGCTGGCACGAACTGCGGCGGGCCGCTGGCGGCAACAATCGCGGAGCGATCGGCAGGCTCCACGATCACCTTCAGGTCCGGGCTATCCGTGGAGGCCGAGATGTCCTGCAAGGTGAAGCTGTAGATGTTGCCCTTGTCGGTGATGAGATTCAGGTTGGAGCTGATGCCTTGCTTGGCCGGATGCACAAAGCAGAAGTTCCCAACCACATCCACAATCCAGAAATCTTTATCGCCGGTCGCCGCTTCCATGATCTTTTCGGTCGGCGGGACTTCAATGAGCGTGGTGTACTTCACCTTTGCGCGAATGGGGATAATGTCCTGCGAATGATATTGGACGGTGCGGGCCGACGCATCCTGCGCGACCGCCACAGTGGAAGGGAGAGCCAGGGAGAGCCAGGCAATCGTGAATAAAATGCGCTTCATTGAGAGACTCCTTGTTTGGGTTTGGTGGAAGTTAGCGAGCGAGTCCGAAAGGGATGATCCTGGGCGAGACGGCGCAGCCCCTCGGCAATGCCGTACCGCTCGAAGTATTCGCGTTTTTTAAGGTTGTCACGGGCGTTGTTGGTCGCGGTCCAGTGCGAGACGGAATCGACGTTGAGTTGAACCTTTTTGGAGGACTGCGCCTTGCGAATGAGCATCTGGCCGGGCGGCACCAACCCGGCAATCAACTCAAGTTCGGTATCGTTCAGGTGGAACGCATCGCGGTACACATCGCGGTCCATCTCCGGGTTCGCCAGAAAGATTTTTGTCGGGCAGCTCTCGGAGACGATCTGCAACATGCCCGACTCCTGCAACTCCTTGATGGACTGCGTGGCGAGGATCATCGCGGCGTTATGTTTGCGCCAGGTTTTCTGTCCTTGAACGACGTAATTGCGGATGGTCTCGTTCTTGATGAACAGCCATGCCTCGTCCAGCAGGAACATCTTGAACGTCGCCAGCTTCTTCGGGTCCGCGATTTCATTGCTGGCCCGGTGGAGAACGTAGAACAGCAGCGGCTCCAATACATCGGGCGCATCGCCCCACCCGGCAAAGTTGAAGGTCTGAAAGCGGGAGAACGAAAGGGTGTCCTCGGCGTTATCGAACAGAAAGCCATACTGTCCGCCGCGCATCCACCGATGCAGGCGTTCCTTCAACTCACCGATGATGTTGCCGAAGTTGGAGACGGTACGCTGGTCCGGCTCCAACACATACATGCGCTCGATGCCATCACAGCTTGCGTTCCTCTTTGAAGTCCAGCCGGTAACGCTGGCCGTTGCCTTCGATCAACACGCGAAAGAACGAAAAGAGAAATTGCAGGTTCTCTTTCGTGGGAGCCAATGAAAACGGGTTGATGGTGAAGTCGCGCGTGTCCTGGCCGACGTTCAAATAACTTCCGCCGAAGATGCCGGTGAGCGACTGGAAGCTGCCGCCGATGTCGAAGATGAATGTCAGCGGCGCATATTTCTGCGCATTCTGTAATAGAAAACTGCATAAATAACTTTTGCCTGATCCGGTCATTCCGAGGATGAGCGTGTGGGCAATCTCGCCGTTATGCAGGTTGAGGAAATAGGGCGTACTGTTGTCTGTTTCAAGCACAGCAAGATACTCGGTGCCGAGATGGGCATTGCGCTTTTCGCCGGGCAGAATGGTAAAGAGAAACGAGAGGTCGGCATAGTTGGTATTCAGCAGGTACAGCTTGCGGAGATTGGTAGCATAGCCGCCCGGCACGGTGGCAAAGTAAGAATTAAGCTGGTTGTAGGTCTCAACAAAGAGATTGCCATCTGCATTGGTAAAGACACTGGCGAACTCTCCGATGAGCTGGTCTGTCTCAGCCTTGGTGGGCGCGTACACCACAATGGTCAGTGAGAAGTCACCCAACGATTGCCCGTCACCCAGGGCACGCAGGCAGTCGCCAAGATTTTCTATGTCGGCCTGCTTCGATTCATCCACCAGCACGTCACGCGGATTCGTCTTCGTCGCATCATTGCCCATCTGCGAGACAAAGCCGGTCTTCGACATATTGAAGTGGCGACGGCGTTTGTTTACTTCTTTACGTGCCTTGTCTGTGGCAAGTGGGGTCCATTCCGTGACGACGTAGAAGTTCGCCGGAATCTTCAGAAGCGCGTCCAGCACCAAAGGCCGGGTCTCGGTGATGGCCTCTTTCATCGTGAGGACACGGACGACATGATCGCCAACGCGCAGATGATCGCGCTCGGCTTCGATATTGGAATTAGCCACTTGGTAATCAAGGAACTGTGTGGACTGTGGCTTGCCCGCGATGCGCCACTCATCGTAGTTGAGCAAGCGGCGGAAGAAACGAAACTGCTCTTGCTGGCCCAACACTTCAATCTGCATGAGATCGGCAAGCTGGCGGCTGAATGCCTGTACCTTCTGCTCCAGCCGTGCAAGCTCGTTCTCGATCTGCGAACGCAGCAAGACCTTCATGCTGTTGTTGGTGAACTGAGTGCGAAGCTCGCCCATCGCCCCGGCAGGATCGCGGAAGAGTTGGGCAAAGGCCGCGCCGACGCCACTCTTCGAGCGCGGACCTTCGAGCACAATGGCATAGAAGATTTCGACCTGATAGAGATAGTCGCGCTTCGCCTCGAAAAACTGCCGCCGCTGTTCGGTGGCGGCGTTCACAATCGGGTCGTCGTAGCTGGCAAACGGAATCTCAGGCCGGTTCGATTTGAAGAGGTATTGATAGATATGGAAGCCGGGGCCGAAGGCTTTGAGCGCGGCTTCGAGCCGCTTGACGGCATACTCCTGTTGGGCGTGGTCAAGTCTTTCATAGTCCACGCCGGGCACACTGAGGACCATGCCTACGTCACCGCTTTTGGTGAGGAAGGCCGTCTCGTTCCAGAAGCCGTACAGGTTGATGTGGTCGTTCAGCGCCGCGCTCTCCTTCCACGGCTTGATGACTTTATCCAGTCGCAGCATCAGCGCACCTCCACGTGGGGAACCTGCTGCTTCGCCGCGTCATAGCGGAGCTTGTATCGCTCCGACTTCGCCAGGATGCGAAGAAAGGCCGGGTCGCTGTTCGTCACCCAATGGCCGAAGGCGAAGCCGCCGACGAAGACGGCGATACCGGCAAGGATGGAATTGAAGATGTTGAATGCGCCTACCGCACCGACGCAGACAAAATAAAACAGGGTGCGCTCGACGCCGAGATAGGTAAGGGGCTTATGCAGGCTCTTGAAGACGCGATTGCTGCGGATTTTCGGTTGTTCTGCCATAAGCCCCTCGCTGTGCTGAGTGGGTTGGTGGGAGTGAAGAGAAGCGCCCTTAGACGCCCCATAGCCAGGTGAGGACGTTGACAGCCATAACAGCGACGCCCGTACCCGCTGCGACCCCGGCGAGGGCTTTTTTTGCGCCAGGTTCTCCGTGCGCGAAGCCGTAGCCGCCGATCACGATGGCGACAAGGCTTGCGACCTTGGCAATCGTGCCGGTGAACAACGTTTGAATGGCGGTAAAGCCGGTGTCGAAGGGAGAACCGCTGGACTGTGCGTGCGCGGCCAGCGGCAGTAGCAGGATGGTGAACGCTAAAAGGCCCGAAATGCGAGGTCGAAGAATTGACCTGCTCATTCGGGCCGGACGATGGGCTTTGAGCATATTGCACCTCCGCTGACCGAATGATGTCAGCTATGGCGCAACGCTAAGAGCCTCGCGTAGAAACGTCCAATGAAATGTAGGGAGAGCGTCATTCCAAAATGGAATGACGACGCGGTGCCGACGCCTAGAGTTCGTAGTCGCGGATAACCAGCGGAGTCCCGACACCGCCTTTATACAGGGTGGCTTTTGCGTCCGGAGGATGGCAGACGGAATAGGAGAAGCTGGTCCCATCCGTTAGGTTGAGTTGAATCTCAGCTCCATCGCCGGTGTCTTTGTAAATGCGAAGCGTTTGAATCGTCTTGCCGGACAGCTCCGGACATTCGACGTAATTTTCATCCATCAGCTATACCTCATCATTACGGCTGGCGTTGATCGCTCCATTATCACACTCATAATGTGTAGACTCATAGTGGTCACAATTCAAGTATTGAAGAGTGACCATCCGTTCCGTTAAGTCTCGATTCGGTTCCACGCTGCGAAGGTTGCGCGATGAACGCGGCTACTCGCAAGAGGAACTGGCCGAACGAGCGGGACTGCATCGCAACTACGTCGGCGGGGTAGAACGAGGCGAACGGAATGTGGCCTTGGAGAATATCGTAAAACTGGCAAAGGCTCTTTCGGTTCCGCCGAAAGAGCTTTTTACGGACTTTTCTTAGAATACGGTTCCCGGAGATGTGTTGGGGGAATCGCGGTATCATATAAAAGAGGTGAGGTCATGCGAGCCACCATCGAACTGCCCGAATCCGTTTACCGCAAAGGTGAAAAGGTCGCACGCACGCAAGGCGTTACGATTGAGGAGTTCATCATCCGTGCTTTCGAGCGTGAATTGAAGGCCGAGCCGGATGCCCCTTCCCATTCCAAGAGGGTGACTCTGCCGCTGATACCGTCGAAGGAACCCGGCACCCTTGATCTGAAAGACTTCAATTTCGATGATCTTCTTGCCTGATGTCAACATCTGGATTGCGCTCACTTCCAACCGGCACGTCCATCACTCTCTGGCAAATGAATGGCTGCAAAGCGTAGACAGCGGCCAGATTGCTTTTTGCCGTATCAGTGAGTTGGGCTTTCTTCGTCTCCTGACCAATCCTCATGTCATGGGAAAAGATGCTTTGTCTCCAAGAGAAGCATGGCACGTTTACGATGAATGGCGGACTGATGACAGAGTGATTTTTCTTCCAGAACACCCCGATTTCAGCGAAGAGTGGCGACGCTTGGGAGAACAGATTGCGGGAGGTCCGAATGTCTGGACTGACGCATACCTAGGTGCGTTCGCCCTACATGCGAAGGCAACGATTGTCACACTGGATCGCAAGTTCTTGCCGCTCGGGGCAGTCACAATCAAATCTCTTGTCTAGCGAAGAGGAGACTTGTTATATGCCGATCTTCTGATCGTAGGCCGCCAACTCAGTTAGAACTTCCAGGCGTTCCGAAACACTGTTTTTCAGTTTCTGGACCATGTCTTCGCTAGTCTGTTCTGCACGTTCGGAGGCAACTGGTTCATTGCCTTCTGAAGGCTTCGGTAAATTCGGCAACTTGAATCTCCTTCTCGGGCCATTGTCTCACTACCACTGGCTGACGATAAGTTCTTGCAGATTCCAGAAATACCGGCCGGAGGCCGAAAGCATTTCAGCATACAGGAACATAATTGCCTTGTTATCTATAGCTTGTGGGTGGAATAATGGCTCCTTCGCTAGTCCACTTGTTTAACTGAGAAAGATTCTGCCTCGCATGACCACGCAAAAGGAATCCAGAGATGAGATTCGCGCACGTATCAAACCGACATTAGACAAGGTCGCTGTTAAGGGTCTGCGAGCTTGGTTGAAAGCCATTGGCCTATCAAGTGCCGCATATACTCGTCCGACGATTACGAACCTTGTCGCTGATGAAATTGCTGAAGGTCGGCTGGCTGAAGATGCATTGGAAAAAGCGCTGATCGGTTTTGAAGAAGCCAGCGACATGCGCATATATCTTTATCGCCTGGATGAGCTGCCCAAAGGGGAAACCAAGAAGTGGCTTCCCACTCGTCTTTTGAACGCCGGTTTTGCAATTACAAAGTCTCGCACCTTTGCCGGTGAAAAGACGAAACCCATGTCTCCTGTTTACGCCGAACTCGAAGGCGAATTGTTACGCATGAAATGGGCGGAACAGCATGAGAGCCTTAAGATCGACGACAAGACAGGCAAAGTCGTCAGCGCCCCAGTGGACAGGCGCATAGTTTTTATAGCCGACTTACACGCGAAGACTGCGGAGTTGCGAATGAACCCGCCAGAGACTCGTCATCCTCACGAAGATACCGCAGGAAGAACACCGGCAGAACTCTATTATCAAGCGTATTCGGACAAGGTTCGAGATCTATTGAACTGTACTTTTTTGCCGATAGAGTGGCGGCCCATGGTTCGAAAATTAGTAGAAGAAGAGCAACCCCGTGTTGTGCGCATTCATATCGACAACCATACTAATCAGAGCAACACAAAAGCTAAGACACATGCATCGCGTGCAGATGTTCGAGATGATCCTGATTGGAAGCTCGCATACCAAGAAAACGGAGGATCGTGGGCTTGGGATGCTCAGTCCTTCTACTGGCTTCCGAAAGCTTCTCACGAGTTTCTGACCCGTGAACTCTATTCTCATATTGATGCCGAAGATGGCTATGTCAAAGTGAACGCGGATTGCAGCGACGAAGAGGTCAATTATGTCGTCTCCCAAATTCGAGCGCGCTAAGCGCGATAATCCTGGCCTGTCCGATCTCCTAGATCGGCTCATGGCATACGTCAATCGTCAAAAGCAAAACGGTCAAACTTTCTTCCTCCCCAAACTCGCCGCCGCCTCACTAGGTCTTAATGATGGTGAGGCCTACGTTCTTTTGGAGGTACTCGCCAACGCTGGCGTTCTACAACGCGCCTTCAATGTTTATTGCAAGACAAGCGGTGAGCTGCTTGCGACCGTCCGCAACGAAAATGAATTAGGAAATGTTCCACACTGCGATGAATGTGACATCGATCACGACCCTGGAGAACTTAAGTTAGAGATTGCATTCGAACTTGATTCTGACGACATTCGGAAGGCCGCATGAATCAACCCGCTCCAGTGCGGAAGCGGCGAACTTCAACGCCACCAGAGTTGAGCACGCAGGCTCACGACCAAATCATGGATTATCTTCGGCTGGCCGACGGATCGACAAATCCCGCAATAGTGGAAGCTGCTATTAATCTGGCCAATGAACGGCAGAAACAACAGCAAAAATCAGAGGCCAAGATTTCTCCGCTTCTAGCTACACTGTTAGCAACATTTGTCGCGATCGCTGCGGTAGGAGCCTGCTGGTTTGCTCTTGTTCACCACCCAGGTGGTTTGGGTTTTGAGTTAGTCACAGTTGTATCGTCGCTAGCGATACTCGTAATATGCCTATACGCTCTGTTTTCGGGTCATCTTTCCCAGTCAAATTTTATGATTGTTTTTCGATGGGTCGGAGAGCGACTCAAACAGCTTAACCCGCTCAGTTGGCATAAAAAAGCTGATATCTTGGTTGCTTCAGCCGATCCCAAGGCTATACAGCCGCCTCGGGAATAACCTATCCTCATTGTTTTTCTGCACGGGCATCGGTAGGCAAAAAGCTGAGGTCGTGGCTCGGGTAGCGTCCGCACATAAACTAATTTTACTCAGCAGACTCGACATACCTTTTGTATTTATGAACTGCTTCTTCGGAATCAGCAAATATCTGTTCGTGAGCATATTGCGCGATGAGGATGTTGTACTTCTCGACTTCGGCAGTATCGGTCATAACCGGGGGGTGGTTATTATTCGTGGCCTTGACATAGAACAGAGCTTTTGTGGGAGACAAAGGGTAGTAAAGCTCGATATTGTCAGGCACTTCCCTTGTGAACGGATTGCCGTGCAGATTAATTACTGGCTGATCGCCGGTTATGAAACGTGCTGGCGTCACGTTTTCGACTACGACGATTTTGTAATCGCGAAATCCTCCAAAGAAACTTCTGCCAACGTTGTTCGCGAGGATATGGGCGAAAACAGTCCACAACCGGGCGATGTCTTTCAGGGAGGCTTCGAAGGTATCAGCCATTTCTTCACGGATCTTCTTCGTTCGTAAATACTGAACGCTGATAAACCTGACGAATTCGCCAGCCGTTTTCGCTTCTGCATAGAACGATGTGTCACCGTTCAGAAGTAATTTCAAGAGCGGGAAAAACCCGGTCTCGACACGTCCAAGATAGTCTTCTTCATCATTAGCGATGGCCTCGTCAGCCTCTCGTACAGCATCTTCATAAAGTTTTTCGTGGTTAAGTTGTTCACCCTCCAAGTCCAGAGCCTGCAAGTTGATTTTCTTAAAACCTTCCAGCCCGACTCTCTCCAGGTAGCGTTTCACCATCCATGGCTTCTGGCACTGCACCACGTAGCGTCGATGGATTTCCTTCATACCCTCAACAGATTTGTCGATTACTAGCAGCTTGATGTAGGCAACATCTTTGGCTGAAATCTCGGGAATGGAATAAAACAGTTTGGCACTTGCAACCCTGCGTAAGCTGCGAGGACGAACGACGCCATGGCGGTAAGAATGAATTTGGCCGTTCGTAGACCAAGGCCTCAGATATGCCCGCCAAACGTAATGTTGGTTAATCTTTTCCACACATAATTTTAGCATTCGATAGCGAATATAAAGCGAAACAGGAGCTACAATTCGGCCATGGGTGGTGAACGGGCATCGGTGACGGCTGCACGATTGGCGGGAAGAGCGTGTTGTTTCTGTCGGCGCGCGCTTCCGATGCCGTGAACTGGGCGTGAACCGTCGTCCGATCGACGGCTCCGATCACAACGAAGGAACCGAACGCGCGCCGAGATGAGAATGGCGGAGTTGTTGGACCAACATCACATACTGTACGAAATCGAGAAAGTTTTTCTGAATGGCGACCGGCACATCTTGGCAGACTTCTTCATACCGTCAGCTATGCTCGTCATTGAAGTCGATGGCGGTTCGTACTACATCGTAAAGATGAGGTCGTGAGTGTTGTGAATGCTTGCCGTGCGTGTAGAAGACATGAGATGCCCCTCCGTGCGCGATACATATTATCAATTTTCATTGAAATATAGATCGCAACAGCGGGGAAAGCATCATTGGAAAATGCAAAATGAGCGACCATTGGGTGAAAAACCCAACCTTCCAAACGCGCTCCCAATAGACTCCCGATAGGGTGTCTGGAGGGTACTTTTCCGTACTTCCGCGTCGCTATCTGTGCCAAAGAAATCAGTTAGATACGTGAGTGCGCGGCCACTCATAACCCAAAGGTCGTAGGTTCAAATCCTACCCCCGCAACCAAATCCTTCAACAACTTAGAGTGAATTCAAAAATCGGATTCACTCCCATTTACTCCCAATAAGAAAATTGGCAGTTCAGGCGCTTGCCCGCAAGGGCTTGAGCACCATCGTGACAACCTTCCCATTCGCTTCCCTCTT
>Ga0193716_1000702_pt1 | contig 20182 bp, 16 predicted proteins | sample U2c1metaG_FD_145901 | JGI IMG/M metagenome (GOLD analysis project Ga0193716, IMG submission 145901) | Soil microbial communities from a riparian zone of the East river system, Colorado, United States - U2c1 | ecosystem: Environmental > Terrestrial > Soil > Riparian zone | place: USA: East River...
CATACAAGGCCGCAAGGAAAAGGAAAACAAAGGTTATCGAAAAGGCGAAGATGTAGATCGTGGTAGACCCGGCCTTGACCTCCTCATAGCTAAGACCGGAGAACTCATAGGTATATCCATCGGGCAAGACCCTGCCGGCTATTTCCTGTAAAGCCTTCAATGCTTCCGTGCTGCTATGTCCGGGTGCGGGAGCCCCATCGACCTCGGCCGTACGGAAGATATTGAAGTGCGAGATCAGCGGCGCCGTCTCGGTGGGTTTATAGGAGATCAACGTACCCAGGGGCAGCATATTCCCCGCCTGGTTGCGCACATAATATTTGTCCATATCCGAGATCATGCTCCGAAAGGCCGTGTCGGCCTGGACGACGACATGGAAGGTGCGGTTATAGGTCGTGAAGTCATTGATATAAAGACTACCCATAAAGGCCTGTATGGTCGTAAAGACATCGGATATATTAACCCCCAGCTTTTCACACTTATCCCGGTCGACGGTAAGAGCATAACCCGGCGTATGGGCGGAGTAAAAGCTATAGGCATTGCTGATGGCAGGATTCTTATTGGCTTCTGCTATGAACTTATTGACAACATTCTCAAAGCCATGCAGGTCGTCATTGGTGCTGCGCTGCTCGATCTGGAAGCTGAAACCTACCCCGGCGCCGATCCCCGGAATGGGAGAGGGCTGAATCACTTCGACGTTGGCATTGCGGATGCCGGCGTCTGCAATCCGCTGTTGTATGACCTCGAGGATACGCGGCACCTTTTCATCCGCGGAACCACGCTCGTCCCAGGGCTTGAGCTGGCAATAGATAGTACCGGAGTTGGAGTTGGTGGCATTGGTGACGACATTCAGGCCCGACAGTGCCGCATAATGTGCTACACCCGGCGTTTCCGATACCACCTTCATCAGCCTGGTCATTAAAGCGACGGACTGGCTTGTGGAAGAAGCCGGTGGCAACTGGTAGGTGACATAGATATTGCCATCGTCCTCAGAAGGAATAAAGCCGGATGGCTTATCCCCGAAAAGGAAGACGGCGCCCGCACAAACGCAGATCAGTAAAATAAGTATATACCGGGAAGCCTTGATGCTGCGGTGAACCCCGTTGGAATAGGAATCGGTCACCCGCTGGAACCAGTCATTGAATTTTAAGAACATTCTATCGAGCCCTCTTGCTTCCTCTTTTGATTTGGATGGCTTGAGCAGCAGGGTACACAGGGCCGGTGTCAGCGACAACGCGATAAAGGCCGAGATCATCACGGAGATGGCAATCGTTATCGCAAACTGCTGATAAAGACGTCCTACGATGCCGGGGATAAAACCGACAGGCACGAAGACCGCGGCGAGGATCAGCGCGATCGCTACGACCGGGGCAGAGATATCCTTCATCGCATTATAGGTAGCTTCCTTGGGCGACATCTTCTCATGATCGATATAATGTTGCACGGCTTCTACGACGATGATGGCGTCATCCACCACGATCCCGATCGCCAGCACGAACCCAAACATCGTCAGGGTATTGATCGTAAAGCCCAATGGGATAAAGAAACAGAAGGTGCCAAAGATAGACACCGGGATAGCCAGCACGGGTATAAGGGTAGACCGCAGGTTTTGCAAAAAGAGAAAGACCACGACAGCCACCAGACCCAGGGTCATCAATAAGGTATTGACCACGTCCGCCATCGATACTTTAACGACGGTGACGGATTCGAATGGTACTTTATACCCGACGTCGGCGGGGAAGAACTGCTTCAGCTGAGCCAGCTCTTTATAAATACCTTCCGCGGTACGCAACGCATTACTGCCGGGCGCCTGGTAGATCTGCAGATAGGAAGCGCGCTGACCATCGACAAAAGAGTTGCTGGAAAAAGTGAACTTCCCGAGTTCGACCCGCGCTATGTCCTTCATATACACAAGCTCGCCGGTGGCCGGCAGCGTCTTGACGATGATATTCTCAAATTCTTTCACCTTGCTGAGACGGCCATTGACAAGGATACCGATCTCAAAGGTCTGGGCCTTATTCTGCGGCGGCACACCCGCCGAACCGGCGGCTACCTGTACGTTCTGGGCGTTGAGGGCATTGATGACATCCTGAGGAGTAAGGCTGTAGGCCGCCATCTTCTGCGGATTCATCCAGATACGCATGCTGAAGTCATCTGTAAAGCGCGTGATCGTACCGACGCCGGGGACGCGCAGCAGGGCATCCTGTACAAAGATGTTGGCATAGTTGTCGAGGAAGGTGATGTTATGCGTTCCCTTCGGGGCATAGATCGCCACCATCATCAGCATGCTGGGATTGACGGCGCGGACGGTAACGCCAAGACGGCTGGCGACGGCCGGCAGCAGGGGAGTGGCGATGCTGGTGCGGTTCTGTACGTCCAGCGCGGCGACATCGATATCGGTACCGATGTTGAACGTCACGTTCATCGTCATCAGTCCGTTGTTGGTGCTGTTACTCTGCATGTATTCCATGCCCGGCGTACCGTTGACCTGCTGTTCGATGGGCGTGGCAACTGTTTGTTCCACCGTCTGTGCATCAGCGCCGGTAAACTGAGCCGTCACCTGTACGATAGGTGGTGTGATATCCGGGTACTGATCGATGGGCAGGATAAAGATACAGATCGCGCCAGTGAGCACTAACACGATAGAGATCACTATAGCGGTTACCGGCCTTTTGATGAAAGTATTAGCGAGCATAAATAAATTGTATCAAGTGTTTTTTTTGCGGGCCTACCTTCCACGGCCACCCTGGGCACCTGGCCCTTGTTTGTTCTCGGTCGTGATGGGTGAACCATCGTGCAGGGCCTGAACCCCGTCGACAACGATCCGGTCGCCACTTTTAAGCCCCGATTTGATAAGGATATTCGAACCTATCGTTTGGCCGGTTTCCACTTTCACCTGGATGGCCACGAGATGCGGTTTGCCGGCTGCGGAATCCGTAGCGGGTGCATCTGCGCTGTTCTTGCCGGCGGCATTCTTGTCGCTCGCGGTTTTATCAGCACTGCCACTCTTCCCGCCCCCTGTAGAATCGGCCTGGCGATGGATGATAGTGTCTTTTGCGATATAGACAAAATACTCGCCCATCTGCTCGACGATGGCCTTTCCGGGTATGAGGATCTGCGGAGTAGTCTCCAGGTTGTGTACGCGCACGACACAGCTCATCCCCGCCCGCAGTTCCTGCGTCGCATTCGGGAAGACCAGCCGCACACGGATGGTACCGGTCTGCGGGTCGACCGCACGGTCGATCACCGAGATCTTTCCCAGCTGGGAGTAGATAGCATGATTGGGCAACACTATTGTGAACAGCGAGTCGACATGATGTTCCTTTTCACGCTGTAGCTCCTGGTAATGGTTCAGCTGCGCTTCGTTGATCAGGAAGTCCACTGCCATCGGGTTGTCGGTGGAGATGGTATTGAGGATAGTCGTACCGACTGTCAGGAGGTTTCCGAGTTTCACCTGGCTAAAACCGATGGTGCCATCAAAGGGAGCCGTGATGGTGGAATAGGTGAAGTTGGTAGCGGCGGTCTTCAGCGCCTGCTGAGCGGCTGCCACTTCATTTTTTGCGTTTTGCAGGGCGATGACGGCGTGGTCCAGCGTCTGCTTGGCCACCGCATTGTGCTGGATCAGGTATTGATAGCGGTCAGCATCCTGCTGTGCCTGGACCTGGTTGCCTTCGGCTACTTTTACGTTGGCCGCTGCCTGGTCATAGGCTGCCTGGTAGAGGCGTTCATCGATAGAATATAGTTTTTGTCCCCTATGCACATGGGTGCCTTCCGTAAAGTAGATACCCGTGATATATCCCTGTACCTGGGCGTGCAGGTCTACCTGCATCAGCGCCTGGGTTGTCGCCGGATAGTTGTCATAGTATAAGACAGGCGCTGTCTTTACCGTAGCCAGGTTGACGGGGGTAGGAGGATTTGGTGCCGTTGGCTTTTGCTGGCAGGAAAAAAGCGCGAGGCTGATGATGAAAACCAGGGTCGATGCCTGTCTGCTCATATGCGTGTTTTATTTCTTGATTATTTAGTTATAGTAATTACTCCCATCGCTCTTTCCAGGTCTATTTTGCTTGACAAAAGTTGGAACAGCGCGTTCTGATAACCGATCTCCGAAGTGATTAGATTGGATTCGGCCGTGATCACATTGAGATAGGGCACCGTACCCTGCTCGTATTGCAGCGTTACGATGTCAAAGACTTTTTTTGCCAGGCTAGTATTATCGTGAGTTGTACTGAGATTATAGAGATTGCTCTTATAGTTCGCCAGTGCGCTGGTATATTCCGAGTTGATCTGCGACTTCAGCCCGACTTCCTGCCAATCCAGTAAATCGTATTGCAGGTGGGCGCGACGGATATTATTTGTCCGCGCAAATCCGGTAAAGATGGGCAGGCTCACGGATAGACCCAGGAATGAATTAGGATAGTTATGAGAGAACATGTCTCCAAGAGAAGAATTGCTCTGCATCGCATAATCATAGTCAAAAAAAGCGCCTACGGTAGGCAGCCAGGCCTTCCGGTAGAAGTTGACCAGCTGTGACTGCAGCTGCTTGGATGTTTGCAGCGTCTGGAATTCGATACGTTTTTCAAATTGCAATTGCTGGGTCGTATCAAAAGCGATATCGTTCATCATGCGAACGGTATCATATACTACGTTGAATTGCCGGGCAGGAGGGAAGCCCATTACCTGTTTCAGCAGCGCATATTGCGGAGAAACGGTCTCCGTCGCCTGTTTCAGCTGGGCTTTGGAATTGTTGAGGGTGATAAGAGCCTGGTCGTAGTCCGTCTCGTCGACAATGCCGCCAATATACTGATGATAGGTGTCGCTGACCGTTTTGGCCAGGCGGGCGGTGTCCTCTTTAAGAACATTTATCTGTTCCAGTGTCAGCAGGAGACTGTAAAAGGTCTTGCTGACGGCCGCAATGGCGTCGATCTTTGCGCTGTCCGTAAATTGCTGGGACTGTTTGACATACAAAGGGGCACTTTTTGCAGCATACAAAAGCGACGGATTGAAAATGGTCTGGGTGACTGAAAACTCCGGGTTAAAAGTGTTGACCACTCCCGTTCTTTGTTGCGTGATCGTTCCGGTACCGGCATTCTTGATAAAATTGGTTGGCAGGGTAAGATAATGAGTCAGGTTCCCCGAAATGCCAGCCTGCGGCAGCCAACCGGAAGTGTTGATGGCATTGGTGGCCCGGGTGATGGCTACGTTAATGATGGCCTGATTGATGGTAGGTTGGTTTTTAAGGGCATAAACTATGCACTGATCCAGGGTCAGCGCCGTATCGGGCTGATTACCGGGTTGAGAAAAGGCAGCAATCGATATACAGATCAGGACAACATTGAGTACGAAGCGCTTTGAAAAAGAAACCATTACGGTAATAAGCATATCGATTTTGTAAAATTTACAATAAGATGATTCTTTCGGGGCGGGCAACATTATTATGCCAGCCTCTGAAAAAATGGCGTTGTAATCGATAAGTCAGACGAGGAGTGAGTTGGCAAAGATTGATCTTTTTTGCCGGATTGAGCGGGGTTCTTTAATTAAAATGCTATTAAATAAGAAGTTGGAGTGTCATTTCGGCAGGAGGACGTCCACCGTGTCCCATGCTTTCGAGGTGCTATAACTGGTGCCTTTGAACAGGGCGACCAGTTCTCCTTTTTGGTTGGTGGTCCGGACTTCATAGAGTCCGGTCTTGTTACCGAGATGAAGCTCCCTGGCCTCGACGGTGAGTTGGTCATCAATACGGGCGGGGCGGGTAAAGGTAATGGAGACGTCCAGGGCGACGGTGAGAATGCCATGGGAGTTGCAGGCGAAGGCAAAAGCAGAGTCGGCGGCGGAGAAGAGTATCCCGCCATGTACGGTCTGGAAACCGTTGATCATGTCTTCGGTGATGCGATAGTGGAGCTTACAATATCCTGTCGTGCATTCATCGACCTCCAGGCCCAGCCATTGTGAAAAACGGTCGTTTTTCATCATGAGATCGGCAATGGCCCCTGGAGAAGTGTTGGGAGTCGGGGTCGGCTTAATAGGTGTCATAATAAACTTTGTCTTTCCGGCTGGCCAGCAGGTCCAGTACATCTTCCTTTGTGCCGGTAAAAGGTCCGGAGCCTTCGATCTTCAGGGTAGCCATGGCTGCCGCAAATTCTCCTGCGTCCTGGATCGAATCGACTCCAGGTGCACCTTTTGCCCGTTGATAAAGATATCCGGCCATATAGGTATCCCCGCAGCCGGTCGCGTCTACCACAGATGTTGTGGGCACATAAGCCGGGATGGTGTAAAACGTCTGGTTGGTATAAATAATGGAACCCATGCTGCCAAGGGTGATGACGACTTCCTTTACGCCCCAATCGGCGAGGACACGTGCACCTTTCTTGACCCCTTTCTGTCCCGTGAGGACGGCCATTTCAGATTCATTGACCTTTAGGATCTCGACGTATTGCAATGCCTCTCTTTTAGCGGGCCAGTCGACGGCCAGGACATTGTGGTCCTGCACTTTCCGGAGGTAACCCTGGGCATCCAGCGAAACCTTGCCGTGTTCGGACAGATTGCGGATCACATCTACGGGTATGTCTCCGGCCAGCAAAGGCCCTAAGTGATAGTACCGGGCGTCTATCGGGCTCAGCTGATCGACTGTGAAAGGATCTGCTTCCTGCAATACCCGCTGCTCACGGTAGTCGCTGTTCTCCGGATAGATATTTTCAAAATAGACGGTATGTTTGCTGGGCAGGGCCTTTACCTTGATACCCTTACTTCTCAACTCTTCAACAGTTGCTAACTCGCTCTTTGCCAGTGCAGTGACCAGCGTATAACGAACGTCCATGCGCGACAGCGCATAGGAGAAATAAAAGGCAGTACCTCCTGCCATGTGTACAACCGATCGGGGAGTTACTACCTTGTCTAATGTGATATGTCCTACACAGCAGATTTCGTATTTGTGCATTTTGAGTCTACAATTTATAATAGCCTTTTGTTCAAGGCCATCTGCAAATTTAATCCTTTTTCAATAATGATGCCAACGGTATGGAGAAGGATAGTGGGCCCACTAGGGAAAATGGGTAGTGGGCGTGTTTTTTGGCAAATTAATACAAAGCATTTGAATGCATTTGTTTCTTATGTATATTTGAGAAAAAGCGCATCCCATGATATTATTCTCCAGAGCCCGGTTTTTCCTGCTCTTGTTCCTCCTTTTGGCAGGCCCGTTCCTCGCTCCCCGGCTTTTATGGATGGCCGGCTCGCGGCACACCATCGGTACTGTGGCCTTTGTCGGACACGATGGTCTCGGGTCGGCGCTGGGGATCTCTACCTACCCGGTTATCTTCTTTCAGCTGGGCAAGGACAGCATTTTTTTCAACGGCATGAATGGCTATGGCTATAAACCCGGAGACCGGGTCCCCGTCCGATACCGTTTGAACCATCCCGAAGATGCTCTCATCGATCAGCCCCTCAGCCTCTGGGGACAGACGAGTGTCAACCTCCTGCTTCCTGTAATTGTCTGGCTCGTGATACTTTTGACACCGGCAAGATTCGATCCGCTCATCCCGCCACATTCAAAATTGCTGATCCAGTGGAAAAAGCCCTTTATAAAGGTCATATCCTTTTAGGCTAACACACTCTTTTTTATCCAAAGCCTTGACAAATCCGGATTTTATTCTTTACTTTGTAATTCAAAGTACTTTTTAAGATCATGTTTAGATTCAGCCGCCCATATTTCGTCCTCTCTCTGCTGCTGCTCCTTGCAGAGATTTTCATCGGAGCCAAAATGCACGATACCATAATCCGCCCTTATGGCGGGGATTTTCTCGTCGTCATCTGGCTCTACTGCCTGGTACGGAGTTTCTGGCAATGGCCGGTATTGCCGACAGCGTTGCTTGTCCTGCTGTTTTCCTATGTAATAGAGACATTGCAATATTTCGGCTATGCCGATCGCCTGGGGTTTAGAGGGCCATCGGTGATGCGGGTTATGCTGGGTTATCATTTCAGCTGGACCGATCTGTTCTGTTATACCTTGGGTATCCTGACAGTAATAAGTTTGGAGGGACTAATATGGAAGAATTTGTAACAAAAGACTCTATCGTCCGAAAGATCTGGGGCAACGCAGACACCATCCTCTTCATTTTTGCGGGGGCTTCGGCCGAGTTCGCGCTGAACAAAGCAGTGGACTGGCTGTATTTTACGGGAAAGCTGCCGGCAGACCCCCTGGGCAGGTTGTTTTCGACAGTGGCCTATGCGCAGAAGATCGTTTTTGCCAAAACGGATAAAGCCAATGCGGCAATAGACAGCATTTCGTCTATCCATAAAGGTGTGGAAGCCAGCCGGGGGGCTTCAATACCCGACGAAGCCTATCTCGACGTTCTGTTCCTGCTGATCGACTACTCTATCAGGTCCTTCGAATTGCTGCACCGGCGCCTGAGCGCTGAAGAAAAGGCCGAAGTTTTCACCGTGTTTTACCGGGTAGGCGCGCGGATGGGATTAAAGGCTTTACCAGGCTTATATCCGGACTGGGAAAACCAACGTGCGGCTTATCTGAAGGAAAACCTGGTCCGGAGCGGATTTTCTCAGGACCTCTATCGGCGCTATCGCCGGAGTCTGGGCGGGGTCCGGTACCGTCTGCTGCTACAGGCCCAAATTGTTTTGGTCCCGACGCGGGTGCGCAGACTTCTTGGCTTATCACCGCTTCCTTTGCTCTGGCCGGTGATCCAGCTGTACAAGGGCATCCGGCTGCTTCGTCTCGACAGGCTGTTAAAGCTCATCCTGTTGCCGCAAAAATATCGGGCACAGGTATTTCAATTGGACCTGCAATAGCCGATCCTACAGATCCACCTCCAGTTCATGACCCGTAATAGCGTAAAAGAAGTTCTGTAGCTGGTGGAGGAATTTAATGCCAACCCGCGTAGGAGTGGAATGTCTTAGACGCAGCCCTTCGCCGGAGAATGTAAAATCCGTGTGCGTGTTGCCAACGCTGATGATCCACTCGTCACGGAGATAATTTCTGAACCCGCACTTCTCAAGGATCTTTGGTGTGAGGGACACGGGAGTCACATCCTGGAAATCAATTTCTTTGATAAGTTCGATTACTTCTGTGGTATAACTGTCTTCGTAGAAGGCACCGGCATTGGCGACCTTTCGGCTGATATTAATTTGTGTATCGTAGATGAGGGCGTTGGCGAGTAATTGCTGGACTGTGATGACTTCCCCTTTACGATTGAATACCTTGTTGCCGATGCGGAGGTCTTTTGCTTGTAACATAGAGTCTAATTAAAATTAAGAAATACGATGAATGATCTCATGGTATTTCAAGGGTATAGACTCTGTCAGAAGTAGGATCAATTTCAGAAGGCAAGATAATAGCCGATGGTCAAATTTGCAAGTGTTTGTGGATAACTTCACCCGCAAACCGTTGTTAAAATAATAAAGCCCCTGAAACACAGGGGGTTTACATTCTTCTTATCTTTATTTATCGCTCAATAAAAAAATTGCCTGTATGAATTCACGTCGCGACTTTTTACAAAAGCTAACCGGTTCGGCAATCGCCTTTTCTTTTTTACCAAACCATCTCCTGGCTGAAGAAAATACTATCGACCCACGTCCGTATGATGCTCCTATGCTGCGGGTCGCCATCATGGGCCTCGGCAGTTATGGGACAAGGGTAGCAGAAGCTATGCAGACCTGTAAGAAAGCTAAGCTGGTAGGAGTCATCAGTGGCACGCCGTCAAAGATAAAAACCTGGCAGTCCAAATACAATATACCCGAAAAGAACTGTTACAACTACGAGAATTTTGATAAGATCAAAGACAATCCCGACATCGATGCGGTGTATGTCATCACCCCCAACGCCTTACATCATGACCAGGTCATCCGTGTTGCAAAGGCCGGCAAACACGTGATCAGCGAGAAACCGATGGCCGTCAACGCCAAAGACGGACAGGAGATGGTAGATGCCTGTAAGCAGGCAAAGGTCAGGCTGCTGGTAGGCTATCGCATGCATTTCGAACCGCACACGCTGGAGATCATCCGCATGCGTAAAGCGGGAGAGTTCGGCAAGCCGCTGTTCTTCCAGGGTTTGTCCGGTTTTATCATCGGCGATCCCACACAATGGCGGCTGAACAAGCAGCTGGCCGGCGGGGGAGCGATGATGGACATCGGCATCTATTCGATCAATGGTTCGCGTTATATGATAGGAGAGGACCCTATCTGGGTAACAGCGCAGGAAACAAAGACCAATCACGAGAAATTCAAGGAAGGGGTCGATGAAACGATCCAGTTCCAGCTGGGTTTCCCCGGCGGAGCAGCGGCATCCTGCCTGTCCACCTACAACATGAATTTCCTCGATCGCTTTTTCCTGAATGGCTCATCCGGTTTCGCCGAGCTGCTGCCTGCCACCGGTTATGGCCCGATAAAAGGTCATACCAACAAGGGGGAGATAAACCAACCTACTACCACCCATCAGACGGTTCAAATGGACGAGATGGCCGGCATCATCTTTGAAGGCAAACAGCCTGTCGTACCTGTAGATGGAGAGGAAGCGGTAAAAGATCTTAAAATCATCGATGCCATTTATGAAGCGGTCCGAACCGGCAAAAAAGTGGACCTGCATTTATAAAGGTAAAGCCCCGTTTTATGGGGGCCTTACTTATGGGAAGCAATCTTAGAGTCAAATGCTACTAAACCTAAGCCTCTACCTGGAAAGTAATCGGTAGTTCGAGCCTTGTTCTGACACTCTTACCATTTACTTTTCCGGGCTTCCACGAAGGCATATTGCTGACTGCTTTCAGCGCCTGTTCGTCCAATCCATTACCCAGCTTGTTCCCGATGATTTGAGGCCTTGTCACCTTACCATCCTCATCAATCACGAAGGACACTCTTACGGTACCTGTGGTATTATCATCGATAGCTTTTTCGGGATATTCGATATTATTGTTGACATAATTGTATAACGCATTTTGTCCGCCGGGGAATTCGGGCGCAGCCTCTGCCCAATTGTATACCCCCTCCTTATCCTTTACCATTTTCTCCGTATTGGTGCCTGCCGGCATGTTAATAGTCATTTTTCCTTTTCTTTTAGCAGCGGAACTTTTTGAAGCAGAAGCCATTTTATCTGCACTATCCGCCACTTTATCCGCAGGACTCGTCACCGCGGCGCTACTGTCTGATGAACTGGAATCCTTATAATCACTACTATTACAGGCAACCAAACCACAGAGAGCAAATGCTGCAACTGCAAATGAATTGGTTAGCTTATAGTTTTTGTTTCGCATAAAATATCAATTTTTGATGAACTAATACGATAGTGGGTTCAAAGCTGATGCCAGACGCATAATTGCGTAAACCGTTGATAATAGCCGTTTTATTGTAGACTTTTTTACTCAGACAAAGCGTACAGGGATTGTATCAAAATCGGACAAGGCCATTTGGGAAAAACATTACACAGAATTGATTCACAAAACTTTATAAAGCCGGCATTTAAATAGCTAATAGAGCGTCAAATACTGCTGCATGCTAAAGAATTACCTTAGGACGGCTATCCGGTCGCTGTTGAAAAACAAAACCTTCAGCCTGATCAACATCGTCGGTTTGGCAACCGGCACGCTCTGCTGTCTCTACATTGTCTTATACGTGGTAGATCAGTACAGCTATGACAAACATTTCAGCAATGAAGCCGCAATCTACCGGATCACTACCACAGGTCAATTACCGGGCAGCACTTTTAATCTGGGTACGGCATCACCGCCCATTGCGCCGGCCATGAAACGCGATTTTGGAGAAGTACAGCAATATACAAGGGCAGTAGTACTTAATATGGCGGGACTGGATCAGCATTTGTTACGTTACAAGGAAAAGTCCCTGTATGAAAAAGATGCTGTCTTTGCAGATTCTACTTTCTTTGATGTCTTCGACTTTCACTTTGTCAGCGGCAACGCTGCGAATGCGCTGAACAATCCCTATTCCGTTGTATTGCTCCGGCCGACCGCGGAAAAATTATTTGGTAAGGAAGATCCCATCGGGAAGGTCATCGATATCGAAAGCAACGGAACAAAAGGTGATTTTAAAGTGACCGGCGTGGTAGACGAAAGCCTTGGCAAGTCGCATATCCGGGCCAACCTCTTTATGACTATGAACAGCGGGGGAATAGGCAGCTGGATCATGAGCAAGGTCAACAATGAATGGGCCGGGGCTGATGTCGCTGCCTCATACATAAGATTACAGCCACATGCCAATGCAGCGCTGCTGGAAAGCAAGCTGCCCGCCTTCCTGGATAAGTATGGGGGTGAGGAGCTGAAGAAAATGGGCAAGACCAAACAATTGCACCTTCAGCCGGTGAGCTCGATCCATACTACGATAGGTTATACCAATGAATTCAGCAAGACGGTAAACCCCTTTTTCCTGAAGATCCTCTTGCTGATAGCTGTCATGATCCAGGTCATCGCCTGTATCAACTTCATGAACCTGTCCACAGCCCGTGCGGCCCGGCGGGCAAAAGAAGTCGGTGTCCGAAAGGTCATTGGCGCAGGAAAAATGGCGCTCATCGGCCAATTCCTCGGAGAGTCGATGCTGCTGGCGCTGGTCAGCGTACTATTGGCGATACCGGTCCTGGTGCTGGCGCTCCCTTATCTCAATCAGCTGACACAGGTCGATCTGCATTTAACGTTGCTCAGCGACTATCGCCTTTGGTTCTTACTTGTGGGACTGGTATTCTTTACCGGGCTCGTCGCAGGCAGTTACCCCGCTTTTTATCTGTCGGCCTTCCAGGCCGCAAAGGTCATCAAGGGAAATTTCAGCAACCAGATCTCCGCGGCCGGGATCAGGCGCTCGCTGGTTGTCTTTCAGTTCGTATTGTCTATCGTTCTGATCATAGGGATCATCGTTATCTATGCCCAGACCAGCTTTATTAAAAACAAGGACCTTGGCTTTGACAAGGAACAGAAGCTGGTTTTTACATTCAACACAAAAGTTGAGGAAGGAGCCGTAATAAGTTTTGTCAACGACCTGCGGGCTTTGGCGGACATAAAAACCGTGAGTCTGGCGGACAACTACCCCGGCCGTTTTTCCAACAAACGCGACAGGGTGTTTTCGCTGGCGGGCGGCACGGTCTCCCAAACCGCACCGTTCATGCTGACAGACGAATACTATACCAAAACGCTTGGCATCAGGATCATCAGCGGCAGGGAGTTCCGGCAGAACGATACCGGGAAGGTGTTGATCAACGAAGCGATGGCCCGCAGCCTGGGACTGGACCCCGCGAAGGCGCCCGGAGTCCGGCTTTATACCGAACGCAGTTATGAAATCGCAGGCGTGGTCAGGGATTTTAACTTCAACTCGCTGCACGAGACAGTAAAACCTGTCCTTTTAATGTACGGTGAGCGAAAGAACCTTTTGTCGCATATAATAATCAGCATCAGCACCGCTAATATCAACGGGCTCTTAAGCAGGATAGAAACAAGCTGGAATAAGGACCTGCCCGGCATGCCCATCGATTATGCCTTCCTGGATGCACAGGTCCGGCAGCAATATGAAACGGAAACTACCCTGACAAATATTATCGATTCCTTTACCGTCGTGGCCATACTCATCTCCTGCCTGGGTCTTTTCGGACTGGCGGCTTTCAGCGCAGAGCAAAGGAACAAAGAGATCGGCATTCGGAAGATCCTGGGGTCAAGCGTGCCTGATCTTGTGCGGCTCTTGTCCCAGGACTTTCTTAAGTTGGTAGGGATAGCGGTTCTAATAGCCAGCCCCATCGGATGGTGGGCGATGAACACCTGGCTGCAGGCGTTCGCGTACCGGGTGGTTATCAGCTGGTGGATGTTTGCGCTGGCGGGCGGTATAGCCTTCGCCATTGCCCTCGGCACTGTGAGCTTTCATGCTATCAGGGCTGCGGTGACCAATCCGGTCAGGAGCCTGAGGTCGGAGTAGAACCAGGACACCACAGTCCGATTGCTATCCGGCCACTCCAGCCTGACGCATATCGGCAGCGTGTTATGGCGCCACCGCATCTTTCCCGATCACCGTCCAATCCTCGTTGCCATGGCCTTTTGCGATGTAACGGTCCATCTCGCCCGCAATCGCCGGGATAACCACCAGGTTTGTCCCTGCCTGCTTTGCCGCTTCCAGGAACAGCCCGACATCCTTTCTTGCCATATTCAGTTCCCATGACGGGTTGCTATAGTCGCCGCTGGTCATTCTCTTCAACCGGGCCGGCAGCATGGCAGCCGGATTCCAGGAATCGAATAAGGTAGCAAGATCGGTGTTGGGGATCTGTAATGCCTTTGCCAGTGACAGCGTATCCGCCAGTCCTGCCGTGAAGGCTACCAGGAAATTGTTGCCGACCAGCTTCATTCCCGCGGCTCTGCCTGTTTCGGGGCCGAAGTTGATCAGCTTACCGGTCATTTTTGACAAAGCCGGCCCGTATTTGGCGATCACGGCCTGGTCACCGGAGACCAGCATAAATCCAGTACTCTCCAGGGCGTTGACTGGTCCCATAAATACCGGAGCATGCAGATAGGTAAATCCTTTTTCTTTCCATGCCGCCGTTCGTTGTATCGCGCCTCCGACAGAAGTGGTGGTGTGATCGATGATCGTGGCGCCCGGTTTAAGACTCGCGCTGACCATCGCCAACACTTCATTCACCGTACCATCGTCCTTTAAAGTAAGATGGATCACATCTGCGTCCTTTACGGTGTCTGTTACATTTGCAAAAGATTTAGCACCATATTTTTCCAGCTCCGTCGCTTTCGATGTGGTCCTGTTCCATATCCGGACGGTCTCACCTTTACCGATCAATGCCCTGACGAAGTTTGAGCCCAGTAGGCCCATGCCTAAAAATGCTATCATTGATTTTTATTTAGCTTTCCATTTTCCCGATTATATCGGCCCGGTCATCGGGCGTATGTTCCAGCCGGGCCGCGCTGAACAAAAATTGGATCCTCAGCTTATCCCCCTCAAAGATACAGGTAAGACTGTCTCCATGTGCTGTTTCCATAAATCGGAAAGTAAGCAGCAGGATATGCTCGTCTTTCCAGGTGGCGCTGGCTGCTACCACCGAGTCAAAGTCTATACGCCTTAGGGAGAAAAGAGATTGCGCCGAAGGCTTTTTATTGCCGTGGATGATCCAGTCTTTCATTCCGCAGGTGATGACGATGTCCGGTTTACCGTCCTCGATCAGCCGAAACACTGTTCTGCCGCTGGAAAAACTAAAGGACACCGCTTTTGCATTGAACGGGTTGCTATCGAGAATGAACTTTTTGCCGGAGATAGCCGCTGCAAAGGACGACCGGCTTTTGATGAAAGGGGGTTTGAAAGCCAAAGCCTTTAACTCCTTTTCCAGCTGAACGTGTTCGGCGGCATTGGATGGGAGTGGGGTCATTTCCTTGATGCCGGGATATAAATGGTCCCAAACCGTCGCCATCGTGGCAGCTTTATCGACGCTCTCGCTGGTTATCGCCACGACGGTATCTTTGTCCGGCAAGACTATGCTATACTGGCCATAGGCGCCATCGGCCCTGAAACCGCCGGTCGGGTTCATCCAGAACTGGTAGCCATAACCAAATGCCCAGGAGTTATCGTTCTTCCCGTTCCCTATTTCCTTTTTTGTCGCCATTGTCACCCATTCTTCACTGAGTATTTGTTTTGTTCCCCAACGGCCTTCCTGCAGATAGAGCTGACCCAGCCTGGCGATGTCTTCCGTCCGGACACGAAGATGTGATGCGCCCATATTATTTCCTTCTGCATTCTCCGTCCAGGTGGCGCCGGTGATGCCAAGAGGTTCATATAGACGGGGACCAAGGAATTCATGAGTCGAATGCCCCGACACCTGCCGGATGATCGAGCTGAGCATATAGCTAGCGCCCGAGTTGTATAAAAAGCGAAGACCGGGTTCATACACGACGGGCAGGCTTAGAAATGTCTTCTCCCATCTCTCTCCGGAAGGAGTTGCTTCCAGCATCAGAATGGAGTCCTTTTCCTGACCTACCGACATGCTCAGCAGATGTTTCACTTTCAGCGAAGCCAGGTTGGTGCTGACGGTGGCGGGTTTGTCGTTCGGGAAAAAAGAGATCACGGGGTCCTCTATCCTGAGCAGCTTCTCGTCTGCCGCTAGTCCGATGGCCGTCCCGGTAAAGCTCTTGCTGAGAGAATACAGATCGTGCTTAAGGGTCGGCGAATAGGGATACCACCAGCCTTCCGCTATTACATGGCCATGACGGATAACCATAATGCTATGGAACTCCTGTCCGCTGGCTTTTATCGCCTCGAGAAAATTGCTGACAACCGCAGAAGGGACGCCCTGTGCTTCGGGAGAGCTGCGCGGAAGGGACTGGGCAGTCAACGAAACGCTATAGGGCGCGCTGTTCCGAGAAAAAGAAACCGCCGGCAAAAGAAAAAGCCCGGCAGCAGCCGACCCGATCTGTTGGAGGAATTCTCTGCGAGCAAGCATTGAGAAGGGTTTTAATTGCTTAAATTTACTGAAGCCCTCGCGTATTTCTTTTTATATTCCTGGAGGGAAAGACCGGTCAGACGCCGGAAGATCGACCGGAACGCTTTCTGGTCCCTATAACCTGCATCATCCATGATGGACGCCACGTCCTTGTCGTTGTTCTCCAGCGCCCTTTTTGCCGACTCGATCCGTACCCGCTGAAGATATTCAAAAGGAGTATTGTTCGTTGCTGCTTTGAAACGCCGGATGAAATTTCGCTGTCCCATATTTACGAGCCTCGATAAATTGTCCATCGTTATGGGATCCTGATAGTGTTGTTCCACATATTGCTGGGCTCGTAATATTTCTTTATCTTCATGCTGATGCTGACCTGTGAACACGGCAAAGTGTGCCTGGCTGGTCCTGTCCATTTCGATCGCATACATTTTGCTGATCCAGATAGCTGCTTCGCGTCCGCAAAATTTTTCAATCAGGTAAAGGATCAGCTTTAAAGAAGAAAAGGCCCCGCCGCTGGTGTAGATCCCATCCTGGTCTGTAATGACCTGATCCGATCGCATCTTTATGGCTGGATAACGTCGCTGCATATCGTTTACGACCGCCCAGTGTGAAGTTACTTCCTTACCATCCAGCAAACCGGCTTCGGCCAGGAAGTAGCTGCCCACGCAAAGGCTGGCCAACTCGGTACCTTTTACCCGTTGCTGCTTTATCCATTCGATGCCGGCAACATTATCCAATAGGAGGGAGTCATTACCCACTCTAAAGGAAGGGATGATGATGAGATGGGGACGGGCAGCATCCGCATAAGTATGATACCCGATCAGCGGAAATCCGGGCGGAGGATTCTTTTTTTCACCAACCAGTTCCAGGTGAAAAGCAGGTGATTGACCGATGCCGGCCAGGTAAAGATTGGCGCCCGAAATGAGATCGATCACCCCGGTGATGGAAGAGGGGACGACTTCATCAAAGATTAGCAAAGAGATAGCAATCATATATTCTGGTTTAGATCCTGGCGCCGGTGGCACCGCCGCTGGATTTCATCTTCTCAATATAGCATACAGCAGGGGATGGATCAAAAAATGTTATGCTTATTCTTTGCAATTATTTTGCAAAGACGGTCGCTTGTTTGAAATAATGTCTATATTTATTGCAAATAAATTGCAAATTTATACCAATCACTGTTACGCTAAAAATGAGATCTATGGAAAAGCAAAGAAGAAACATCCTCAAGAGAATTTTACTTTCAGTAACCGGTGCTGCCGGATTTGGTCTTATGGCTAAAGCCGGAGTCCCGGCAACTTCTGCCCCAAAAGAAGTACAGACTACTGCCGCCGAAAAAGAAGTCTTCAATGTGGTCGAGGACCAGCAGGTACCACTGTTTTCCGGTGCGACTAAATTCAATGGAATGATCTTTATTGCGGGTAAAGGGGCGCATGTCGAACCCTTCGAGATCAAGGCGCATACAGAGATTGTGCTAAAAGAGTTGGAAAAGGAATTGATCGCCGCTGGTTCCTCTATGGAAAAAGTCCTCAAGGTGACGGTATTCCTCAATGACATCGCAGACTATGCGGGAATGAACGAAGTTTATAAGGGCCGTTTTGGAAGCAAACCACCTGTCCGTACTACGGTCGCTGTTGCCAAGGGCGGCGTACCAGGCAATTCGCTCGTGGAAATGGATTGTATTGCTATGGCCTGATCATAGCCTTTCTTTTTCAAATTGAATCTCTCTCCATGTACAAACTTTGTATGCTGGTATTGCTGGCCTGTGTCTCTTCTTCGTCGCAGGCACAGCAATACGCTATTCTCATAAAGAACGGGTATGTCATCGATGCTAAGAACAAGCTCCACGATACCCTCGACATCGCCGTAAAGGATGGCCGCATCGTAAAGATGGAAAAACACATCGATCCGAAACAAGGTGTGCAGGTCGTAGATGCGTCTGGTATGGTCGTTACGGCAGGTCTTATCGATATTCATACCCATGTCTACTTCGGGACGGATCCATCGAGAAGCTATGCCGGCGGCATTGAAGCCATTGTTCCGGATGGGTTTACCTTCCGGACGGGTGTCACGACCATTGTCGATGCGGGCTCTTCCGGCTGGCGTGATTTCCCCATCTTTAAAAAGCAGGTGATCGACAATTCCCGCACAAGGGTTTTGGCTTTTCTCAACATCGTGGGCTCGGGCATGCGGGGCACCCCTTACGAACAGGATACAAAGGACATGGATGGCAAGTTGACTGCGGCGGTAGCCCGTCAGTACCGTAACTTTGTTGTAGGTGTAAAAGTGGCGCACTATTCAGGACCGGAATGGACGGTAGTGGATGAAGCCGTAAAAGCAGGGCAGCTGGCAAATATTCCTGTGATGGTTGATTTTGGCGGCAATAATCCCCCCTTATCCATCAACGAGCTATTCTTTAAACATCTTCGCCCCGGAGACATTTTTACCCATTGCTTTGGAGAACTGAGGACCAGGGAAGCCATCGTAGACACTCTCACAAAAACGCTAAAACCTTTTGTCAGGGAAGCTCAGCAGAAAGGTACTTATTTCGATGTGGGTTATGGAGAGATCAGCTTTGCCTTTTCCCAGGCCATCCCTGCGTTTAAGAGCGGCTTCAGGCCCAATTCGCTTTCGACGGATATCCATAACAGTAACATCAACGGTGCGATGAAGGACCTCCTGAATATCATGTCCAAGTTCATGGCGATGGGGATGGACCTGGAATCGGTCATCCCGACCGTGACCTGGAATCCTGCCCGGGAGATCAAACACGAGGAGCTGGGGAATCTTTCCGTAGGCGGCCTGGCGGATATCGCGATCCTGAGCCTGCAGCATGGCAAGTTTGGCTTTTTCGATTATGTCGGCTACCGGGTAGAGGGCAGCCAGAAGCTGGAATGCCAGATGACCATCCGGGATGGGAAGATCGTCTATGATTTGAATGGCATCGCCAGCCCTATCGTAGCGCCCCGCTCCGCGACCGCAGCGCCGGAAGCCGTGCATAGTGGGCTTTAGTGTAGAATAGCGATTTTGTTACTCGTATTTCGGATACAGCGCATAAAGTATCTTCTTCTCCTGATCCCCCCAGGAACGAACAGTGTCCTGCTCAAAATGCCGCTTGAAAGCCATCGCAGCCGCACTGCTGTCCCGGATATCATATCCGATAAGCCGCAAGGCCGTCAGGCTGTTAAAGTCGGCCGGAAGCGACACTCCCGTAGTATCATTATACCACACCCCAAACCCTTTATCCGCCAGCTGCTTCCACGGAAAGAGATAATTAGGATCGTTCTTGCGGGTAGGCGCGATGTCGCCATGCCCGATAAAATTAGTGACGGGAATATTATACGTGGTTTTCAACTTCGTCAGCAAGTGTTCCAGGCTGGCGATCTGGGTATCAGGGAAAGGTTCATTACCATTGTTGTCCAGTTCGATCCCGATCGAGATGGAATTGATATCCGTTATATTTCCCCACTTGCTGACCCCGGCCTGCCAGGCCCTTAAATAGTCATTCAGCATATGATGAACGGTCCCGTCCTTGCAGATCACATAATGGGCGCTGACCTGGGTGCTGACCACGGTAAAGGTTATTAAAGTCTGGGGACAGCTGTTCTGCGCAGTATGATGGATGATCACAAAGTTGGGTTTGCGCAGGTTGAAATTGATCGTGCCGACCCAGTACTGGGGAACAGGGACCGAGTCGACTCCCTCGGGCAGAGGACTCTGCCGGATCACTCCAGCATATGTTTTGGCCTGATCCTTATAAACTCTATT
>Ga0193716_1000704_pt1 | contig 20101 bp, 17 predicted proteins | sample U2c1metaG_FD_145901 | JGI IMG/M metagenome (GOLD analysis project Ga0193716, IMG submission 145901) | Soil microbial communities from a riparian zone of the East river system, Colorado, United States - U2c1 | ecosystem: Environmental > Terrestrial > Soil > Riparian zone | place: USA: East River...
CGGAGGTGCGCGGCCGCGGGCTGTGGGCCGGGGTCGAGATCGCACCGGGCAGCCGCGGCGCGCGTGAGGCGAGCGAGCTGCTGATGGCCGCGGGCGTGCTGTGCAAGGAAACGCACGACACGACGCTGCGGGTGGCGCCGCCGCTGATGATCTCGCGGGCGGACCTGGACAAGGGCATCGACACGATCGCTGAGGTGCTGGCCCGCTAGTCGCGTCACGACAACTGAATCCCCGCACGCCGCCGTTCGGACCAATCGCGCCTTCCGACCGTTTACAGCGCCACCCGCATGCCGCTACCGTGAAAGAAGTTGCAGCAAGTTGCGCAAAGTCGCCCGGCGGGCGGGCGCGTGCGGTGAACCCGCCCGCCCGCCGGGGTTCATTACGGCTCAACGAGGAGACCAGGATGCGACGCTCACTCCTGCGCACAACCATGGTGGCCGCCCTGTGCGCCGCCGGGATCGGGGTCGCCCCCGCGGCGGCAGCTCCCCAGTCGGCGCCCGTGCGGACGGCCGCGGACACCGGTGTCCCCAACGGCGACGTGATCGCCAACCTGTGGTCGTGGAACTGGAAGTCCGTGGCCGCAGAGTGCACCGGTCGTCTCGACCCCGCCGGGTACGGCGCCGTCTGGGTCGCGCCGCCGTCGGAGTCGCTCAAGCATCCGAGCGGCGTCTGGTGGGATGTCTACCAGCCCTACAGCTACCGGCTGACCGGCCGGTTCGGCACCCAGGCCCAGTTCGCCACCATGGTCAACACCTGCCACGCGGCGGGCATCAAGGTCTACACCGACGCGGTGATCAACCACACCGGCGCGCAGACCGGCACCGGCTACGACGGCACGGTCATCATCGACAAGTACAACCCGCCGATGTACACCCGCGGCGAGTACAACGTGGACGTCTGCAACCACTCGATCGCCAACTGGAGCGACCTGTGGGAGGTGCAGCACTGCGAGCTGCTCGACCTGCCGGACCTCAAGACCGACAACGCCGGCGTGCGCGGCAAGATCGCCGGCTACCTCAACTCGCAGATCGCGCTCGGCGTCGACGGGTTCCGGGTCGACGCGGCAAAGCACATCCCCGCCGGGGAGCTGTCGGCGATCGTCGGGCAGCTCAGCAACACCACGTCGGGCGCGCGCCCGTACGTCTTCCTCGAGGTCTTCCCCGGCGAGCCGCCGGCGCCGAGCGCGTACTACGGCAGCGGCGACGTGCTCGACTTCGCCTACGGCGACAAGGTGAAGAGCGCGTTCCAGGGTGACATCGCGTCGCTGGCGTCGTTCGGCAACGGCCTGCTGCCGGCGGACAACTCGGTCTCGTTCGTCACCAACCACGACACCGAGCGCGACGGGCGGCACCTGACGTACAAGAACGGCGCGACCTCGGTGATCGCGAACGTCTTCCAGTTGGCGTGGCAGCACACCACGCCGACCGTGTACGCGGGCTTCGAGTTCGGCAACAGCGACCAGGCGCCGCCGAACTCGAACGGGTTCGTCACCGACACCACGTGCGGCAGTGGCTGGTACTGCCTCAACCGCGATCCGGCGGTCGTCGGCATGGTGGCGTGGCACAACGCGGTCGGCACGGCGAGCCTCGCGAACTGGCAGTCGCCGACGTCGAACGTCATCGGCTTCTCCCGTGGCAGCAAGGGTTTCGTGGCGATCAACAACACCGGCGGCGCGTACACCGGCACGTTCACGACCGGCCTCGCCGACGGGTCGTACTGCAACGTGATCACCAACTGCGCGAGCAACGTGACCGTGTCCGGCGGCCGCGCGACGCTGACCGTGCCGGCCAAGGGCGCGATCGCGTTCCACACCGGCGGCGGCAGCAACCCGAACCCGACCCAGGTGGCGACGACGTACACCGTCCAGGCCGAGACGGCGTGGGGGCAGAACGTCTACGTGGTGGGCAACGTGGCCGAGCTCGGTGCGTGGAACACGGCGAACGCGGTGCCACTGACCACCGGCACAGGCACCTACCCGAGGTGGACGGGCAACGGAACACTGCCGACGAACACCGATGTCGAGTACAAGTTCGTGATCAAGCAGGACGGTCAGCCGGTCATCTGGGAGACCGGCGCGAACCGCACCCTGCGGACGGGCACGAGCGCACTGACGGTGGACGGCGGCACCTTCCGCCGCTGACGCGGCTGGCCTCCGGCCCCGCGTTTCCAACCTACCGGGGCACACCGACAGAGATGGGCGCCTGTGGATGGACTGTCCACAGGCATCCGTTCTGTCGGTACCCTGCCGTACGCTGGATTCCGGGGCCGGAGGCCACGGGACCTTGTCATCCGTGTCAGCGTTCAGTCGGTAGTACCGCGGCGCTTCTTTCGGCGAGAACTCCGCAGTAGTCGTCGCCAGATCCGTCGCCATCCTGACGGCACGACCGGCTCGACCATCTCTGCAGTTGCCTGCTTCTGGAAAAGCAGGCTCAGTACTTCGCGGGCGAGTTCTTCGAGAGCGGCGTCAGGCAGCTGTGCATCGCGTGCCCTGCGTCGAAGCATCCACCGAACGAGCATGCGACGCGTGAGCGCGTCCACCAGTAGTGGATCTATCTTGGCGATCTGCGAAACCACACTTCGCACAAGCAAGATCAGGGCGAGGGCAACAAGAAGCCATGCAGGTGCACCAAAATCCCACAGCTTTGTGAGCACGTTCTCCACGATGCCGACTCCTACCGTCTCGGGACGGAGCGACGATCGCAACTCTGGGCGAAGTCCTTGCTTGCTCGCCGAGTGCAAGTGCTGTGGGCCGCACCGGTAGACAGGCAGCCCAGCTGCAGTTGTTGGTACCCAAGGCTCTTACTGACTGACCCACGCCAAAGTGTTCGGACCTTCACAATGATGTTCTCGCAATAGGTAGTGCCTACCGACTCGGTGGACGGATGATGCGTTGGCCTTACTGGGCGGCACAAGAACGATGCAGCTTCGAAGGAGCCTCGATGCGTAGCACCGCCGCGGGAAACACATCGGCGTAGAACCTTGGATCTACGGTTGATGGCTTCAACAGCGCAGCGTGTGACGCGATGCAAGGGCGCATAGTGACTGAGCGTGTGTTCGAATCTACTCAACCGGACGAACGCATGCTGGTCTGCGCGAGTTACCCTGGGCACGGCAGCGCTCCCTGGCGGACGGTGAAGGTGCGTGTGGGTGAGTTGCTACGGGCCGTCGCCTGTGACAGCAGGCGGCGGCCTTTCGTTAAGTCGCTATGGCATGGCCGCTCGCAGTGAGGTGTGCCGGACCGCGTCCACGCGGTAGATCTTGCCGACTGTAGGCATGCCGGCCGATGCTCCGCTTGCACGGCGCGTGAGAAGGCCGGCGATCCACATGCCGATGTTCTTACCGGCGTCCGCGGTCACCGCCAACCCGATGATGGCCAGTGGCACGATCACGCCGCCGAGGCGACGCATCACACCCGCTCTGTCACCCTTACCGCCGCCCAGCCAGAGAAGGAGGGCGACCACGAGAGGCAGGATCGGGTTGTTGAGGTTCCAATGCCGCACGTTCGACGTGCCCAAACCACCGGTGCCTTGGGCGACCTCGATGGTGGTCGTGGCGATCATGTCGTACTCCCATGTGCGCGGGGTGCCCGCTGCTAGCTGGTGCTTGTAAACGAGTAGAGCACGTTGGCATCACGATGTGTAGTGGCCGCCTGTCGCTCCGTAGATCCACATCTACAGGTCGGCGTATCGCCTGGACTGGTCCGAGATGGCATCTGATCACACACATCATGCGGCGAGAATGCCTGGTAAGTCGTAACGACCACCCAAACCGCCCAATGCCCTGTCAGGTTCACCCGCATGCGAAGGCTCGTCTAACTGTAGGTGCGGGAGCCTTCTGGTCCAACCACCGTGGACCGGCCTGCGGTAACCCGTTCGGTCGATCAAAAATCGTCGCGCCATATTCGCCACACCGCTGGGTGGACTGCTCCGAACGGCGCAACCCGTGTCATCCATGCACAGTCGGCGATCGATTCGACACGTCTCGATCTCGGTTGAGCGACGAGCCCGGACGTGGCGAAGCCTCAATCAAACAATGCCGCGCGCTCTGACATGTAAGCCGGATCCTGTCCACGGTGCTCGCGGACCGATGGGCGGTCATCCATCTGGGCATGCCGTCGCGGCAGCTCGAGCGGCCTACCCGCAGGCTCGGACGGGCCGTCCTCGAACCGTTCATCCTTACCTGGTGGGTCGCACCAGGCGGTCTGTTCTCTGTGGCACTGTCCCGCGGGTCGCCCCGGGTTGCCGTTAATAACCACCCTGCCCTTCGGAATCCGGACTTTCCTCGGCGGGTTGCGCCCGCCGCGACCACGAGGCTCCGCATGACGTCGGCGTTGGAGCCGATGGCGGTCATGGTGCGGGTCTGAAGCTGGACGTCCAGGTAGACCTACTTCTCTGCCATTGACCGGGCGAGTCCGGCAGCCGGTTGACCGCGTTGTGCACGTGCGCCTCGGCCCACATGCGGATCGGGTACGGCCGGGCCGTGACGCGCCGGTGGATCCAGCGACCTGCAACTCGGCGTACTGACCGGCGATCGCCGCGACCAGGTCCTCGCGCTGCGAGTGTGCCCACTGGACCATGGATCGGAACTTGTCGCTTGTCGTTGAGCAGTTCACGGAGTCGATCTGGAACATCAGGTTCTGCAGATGGATCCGCGCCCGCTGGAGCGCCTGGCCGAGCAGGGTCGGTGCGGCGATGCCGAGCGCTCGGCAGATCTCGTTGAACCTGAGCACCGTGAGCTGACGAGTGCCGTGTTCGTAGGTCAGCAGTGTGCGCTCGCCGATGCCGAACGGCAGCCGGGCCACGAGTTGCGCCCGCGACCAACCGTGGTCCGCGGGCGCGGCGTAGTTCGTCACCGATCGCCCGGGAGAAGACCTTGTCGGTGACATCGCCCTCTGGGTCGATCACCCGCGTCGTCCAGGCCCATGCCCCAAAGCGTGGAGTCACGTGATGACGTGCCGAAGGTGTGAATGAACGATGCGATGGTCGGACCGGAACGACCAGTGCTGCGGCGCCAGCCGGTACCACGCGAACACGTCATGGCCGTTGCGCAGAAGGCGACTGTTCGACTTGCTCTAGCTGTGGCTTGCGCGAGCAGCCTGTGCGAAGGACGGCGAACCGGTCAGTTCTTTGCGCGGCCCGGACCGGCGCCAGTGGAGCCGCGCACCACCAGCTCCGGCAGAAACACGAACTCCGCGTGCGGCGCCGGAGTACCGCCGATCTCCTCGAGCAGCGCGTTCACCGCCGCCTGACCCATCGACTCCACGGGTTGCCGCAGCGTGGTCAACGGCGGGTCGGCGAACACGATGAGTGGGGAGTCGTCGAAGCCGACCACCGACACGTCGCCCGGCACCGACAGTCCGCGCTGCCTCGCGGCCCGGATCGCGCCGAAGGCCATCAGGTCGCTGCCACAGATGATCGCCGTGCATTCCTTGTCCAGCAACGCGGTCGCCGCCGCCTGGCCACCCTCCACAGTGAACAGCGAATGGGCGACGAGCGCCTCGGCCTGCTCCGCGGTGTACGGCAACAGCGTCCGCAGGTTCTGTACGAAACCCTCGATCTTGCGCAGCACCGGCACGAACCGCCGCGGCCCGATCGCCAGGCCGATGCGCTCGTGCCCCAGCTCCACCAGGTGCGACACGGCGAGCCGCACCGCGGCGCGGTCGTCGGTCGACACGAACGGCGCCGACACCTTCTCCGTGTAACCGTTGATCATCACGAACGGGACGCCCCGGCCGGCGAGCTTCACGTACCGGTCCATGTCGGCCGTCGAGTCAGCGTGCAGCCCCGACACGAAGATGATGCCCGCTACGCCTCGGTCGACCAGCAGGTCGGTGAGCTGGTCCTCTGTGGAGCCACCGGGCGTCTGCGTGCACAGCACGGGCGTGTAGCCACGGCTGGTCAGCACCTGCTCGATCACCTGCGCCAACGCGGGGAAGATCGGGTTGCTCAGCTCCGGCGTGATCAGCCCGATCAGCCCGGCACTGCGCTCCCGCAGCCTCGGCGGCCGCTCGTAGCCGAGCACGTCCATCGCCGCGACCACGGCCTGCCGGGTCGACGCGGACACACCCGCCTTGCCGTTCAGCACCCGGCTGACGGTCGCCTCGCTGACGCCCGCCTGCGCGGCGATGTCACTGAGGCGAGCGGTCACACCCGGTGACTCTAGGCGAGCCACGTCAGGTCTCTCATCACAGGTTAATGAAAGTACTTGCACGCCATTTCAGCAAGCTCCGGGCATTGCTTGAATAATCACAACCCGCCTAGCATCATCGTCGAAGCGATTCGACGATGGTTGGCGGGAACCATGGCGAAGATCGAGGACGTGGCCCGGCACGCCGGGGTGGCGCCGAGCACCGTCTCGTACGTGCTGAGCGGCAAACGGTCGATCACCCAGGAGACCCGCCGTCGCGTGCTCGCGAGCATCGCGGCCCTCGGCTACCACCCGCACGCCGGCGCGCGGGCACTCGCCAGCAACCGCAGCAACGTCGTCGCGCTCGTGGTGCCGCTGCGCACCGGCATCCACGTGCCGGTGATCATGCAGTTCGCCACCTCGGTCGTCACCGCCGCCCGCGAGCACGAGCACGACGTCCTGCTCCTGACCCAGAACGAGGGCGAGGCCGGCCTGCGCCGCGTCGCCGGCACCGCGCTGGTCGACGCGATCATCGTGATGGACGTCGAGCTGCGCGACCCTCGGATCCCGGTGCTGAAGAGCCTCGAACTGCCGGCCGTGCTGATCGGCTTCCCGGCCGACGCGGCCGGCCTGACCTGCATCGACCTCGACTTCACCGCGGCGGGCGCGGCCTGCGTCGACCACCTCGCCGAGCTGGGCCATCGCACGATCGCGCTGGTCGGCTCGCCGCCGGAGGTCTACGAACGCGAGACCGGCTTCGCCACGCGGACCACCAACGGGTTCACCGAGGCGGCCGCCCGGCACAGCATGGCCGCGAGTGTGCACGCCTGCGAGGCAACGCACGCGGGCGCGCGGAAGGTCGCGGCCGAACTGCTGGGTGACCATCCCGACCTCACCGCCGTCGTCGTGCACAACGAACCGGTCGTCGGGCCGCTGCTGACCGCGTTCCGCGACGCCGGCCGGGACGTCCCCGGCGACCTGTCGGTGGTGGCCATCTGCCCCGACGAGCTCGCCGAGTACACCATGCCCGCGCTGACCTCGGTGGCCATACCGGCCGACGAGGTCGGTCGTCAGGCGGTCGGGCTGCTCATGGCCAAGCTCGACGGCCGGCCGGTGCCCGACGCGACCCTGCTCCCCCCTCGGCTCACCCGACGAGCCAGCAGCGGCACCCCGAGATAACTCATCGTGCCCGACGCACCCGCGCCTCGTCCCACACCGGTTCGTCCACTTCGGACACCTGACCGTCCGAACGGAACACCAGGAACCGGTCGAAGGACCGCGCGAACCACCGGTCGTGCGTCACCGACACCACCGTGCCCTCGAACGCCTCCAACGCGTCCTGCAACGCCTCCGCCGACGTCAGGTCCAGGTTGTCCGTCGGCTCGTCGAGCAGCAGCAGCGTCGCACCCGACAGCTCCAGCAGCAGGATCTGGAACCGCGCCTGCTGCCCGCCCGACAGCGTCTCGAACCGCTGCGACCGCGAACCGGCCAGCCCGTACCTCGACAGCCGCGACGACGCCGCGCCCTCGTCCATCCCGGACCGGCCGCCGCCGTCGCCGCGCCACAGGATGTCCAGCAACGTCCTGCCGACCCACTCCGGATGCTGGTGCGTCTGCGCGAACAGCCCAGGCACGACCCGCGCGCCAAGCTTCCACGCGCCGGTGTGCGATACCTCGCCGCTGTTCAGCAGCCGCAGGAAGTGGCTCTTGCCGGACCCGTTGGACCCCAGCACCGCCACCCGGTCGGAGAAGAACACCTCAAGGTCGAACGGCTTCATCAGCCCGGTCAGCTCCAGCGCCGCGCACGTGATCGCCCGCAGCCCGGTCCGGCCACCGCGCAGCCTCGGCTGCACGCGCTCCTCACTCGGCGGCAGTGGCGGCGGCCCCGGCTCCTCGAACTTCCGCAGCCGTGTCTGCGCCGCCTTGTACTTCGACGCGAGGCTGTCGCTGATCATCGCCGCCTGTTGCAGGTTCCGCACCAGATCCTTCAGCTTCTGGTGCTCCTCGTCCCACCGCCGCCGCAACTCGGCCATCCGGTCCCAGCGCGCCTCCCGCGCCGCGTGCCAGGTGCCGAAACCGCCGCCGTGGACCCAGGTCGTGCCGCCCTCGAGCGTCACGACGTGCGTCGCGGCGCTGGCCAGCAGCTCCCGGTCGTGGCTGACCAGCAGCACGGCCTTGCCGCACGACGCGAGCCGCTCCTCCAGCCAACGCTTGCCTGGCACGTCGAGATAGTTGTCCGGCTCGTCGAGCAGCAGCACCTGCTCACGGCCGAGCAGCAGCGCCTCGAGGACCAGGCGTTTCTGCTCGCCGCCGGACAGCGTCGCCACCGAACGGAACTGCGCGCGGTCATAGGGAACCCCCAGCGCCGCCACCGTCACCGTGTCCCACAGGACCTCGGCGTCGTACCCGCCCGCCTCGCCCCACGACGTCAACGCGTTGGCGTAGCGCAACTGCGTCGGCTCGTCGTCGGTCTCCATCATGGCCAGCTCCGCGTCGTCCAGAGCCGACGCGGCGGCCCGCAACGGCGCGGGCGCGACCGCGAGCAGCAGGTCCCGAACCGTTCGTTCATCGCGCACCGAACCGATGAACTGCGGCATCACGCCGAGTCCACCTTGGACAGTCACCCCGCCGGTCACCGGCGGCAGGTCGCCGGACAGCAGCCGCAGTAACGTGGTCTTGCCGGCGCCGTTCGCGCCGACGAGCGCCACCACCTGCCCGACACTCACCCGGAACGACGCGTCGGTGAACAACTGCCGCCCGTCGTCGAGCCGGTGACCGAGCCCGTTTGCCTCCAGAAAACCCACGCCCATACCGCAGATCGTCCGGTATCGGGCCCTTTGCGGCGAACGGTTTTCTTAAGCAACCCCCTGGCGCCGCTACGAATTCGAAGCGGTACCCTGCGTAGCCTGCGAGGCGGCTGCTGACGGGAAGGATGGGTACCTTGTCCGACACCCCGATCTACGACCAGGTCCGCCAAGAGCTTGAAGCCGGCGCGGGTCGATCCGAGCCGCTCATCGCCAGAAGGTCGCGAGCCGGCGACGAGGACAGCCAGTCCGTCTCCGTGTGGGCGCTCGTCAACCAGCACCGGAACGGCAAACGGCGCTGAGCGGAGCTTGCGGAGCGAACCGTCGATATCCAGGACGCCACCTCGGCCGCGGAGGGCGCCGGCGGAGCGGAGCTTGCGGAGCGTTCCGGCGCCGCGCAGCGGACGAGGTGGCGTCATGATGGCCCGATGCACCTGCTTCGGCCGGACACCGGCACCACGGTTGACGACCGCGCGCTCGAAGACCTCTACGCCTACCCCGACGAGCTGACCCGACCGTTCGTACAGGTCAACTTCGTGGCCAGCGCCGACGGCGCCGCGACCGTCTCCGGACGCTCCCGCGGCCTGTCGAGCCCGGCCGACAAGAAGGTGTTCGCGCTCGGCCGCGATCTCGCCGACGTCGTACTGGTCGGCGCCGGCACCGCGGTCGTCGAGGGCTACCGCGGTGTGCGGCGGACCGACCTACGTGCCGAACGCCGCGCCCGCCTCGGTCTCTCCGACATCCCGCCGATCGCCGTCGTCACCGGCCAGGGGTCCATCGACCCCGAGTCGCCGCTGGTCACCGACACCGCCGTACCGCTGATCGTCCTCACGTCGGAGGCCGCGCCCGTCGACCGGCGCAAGGCCCTCGCCGACGCCGGCGCGGACGTCGTCGTCGCGGGCACGTCGCGGGTGGACGCCGCGCTCGCACTCGACGCGCTCGCCGACCGCGGCCTGCGGCGGGTCTGCTGCGAGGGCGGCCCGACGCTGTTCGCCGACCTCATCGCCGCCGGGCTGGTCGACCAGCTCTGTCTCACGGTCGCGCCGGTGCTCGTCGGGTCAGGCGCGGTCCGGGTCGCCACCGGGCGGCCCGCCGACGAGCCGATGGGCCTCACGCTGGAGTCCGTGCTCACCGACGAGGGTTTTCTCATGCTTCGGTATCGCCGGGCGGCACCGGTCGGGTGAGAATGGCGCCATGCAGCTGCCGATCATGCCGCCCGTCAAGCCGATGCTGGCCAAGCCGGTGAAGAAGATGCCCACCAGCGAGGTGAGCTTCGAACCCAAGTGGGACGGCTTCCGGTCGATCGTGTTCCGCGACGGCGACGAGGTCGAGATCGGCAGCCGCAACGAGAAGCCGATGACCAGGTACTTCCCCGAGATGGTCGAGGCGATCAAGGCGAACCTGCCGGAGAAGTGCGTGATCGACGGCGAGATCGTCGTGGTCGGGCCGACCGGCGACCGGCTCGAGTTCGAGGTGCTCGCCCAGCGCATCCACCCGGCCGCGAGCCGGGTGAAGATGCTGTCCGAGACCACGCCGGCCAAGTTCGTGGCGTTCGACCTGCTCGCGCTCGACGACGTCGACTACACGCAGCGCCCGTTCGCCGAGCGGCGGGCCGCGCTGGAGCAGGCGCTCGCGAAGGCGAAGGCGCCGATCCACCTCACGAAGACCACCACCGACCGGGACGTCGCACAGCAGTGGTTCGAGCGGTTCGAGGGCGCCGGCCTCGACGGTGTCATCGCGAAGCCGCTCGACGGGCTGTACGAGCCGGACAAGCGGACCATGTTCAAGATCAAGCACGAGCGCACGGCCGACTGTGTCGTCGCCGGCTACCGGGTGCACAAGTCCGCGCCCAACCGGATCGGGTCGCTGCTGCTCGGGCTGTTCAACGACGACGGCGTGCTCGCCAGCGTCGGCGTGATCGGGGCGTTCCCCCTGGCGCGGCGTGAGGAGCTGTTCGAGGAGATGCAGGAGCTGGTCACCGACTTCGACAACCACCCGTGGGCGTGGGCGAAGCAGGAGGAGGGCAACCGCACGCCACGCAACGCGGAGGGCAGCCGCTGGCAGGCCGGCAAGGACCTGTCGTTCGTGCCGCTGCGGCCAGAGCGGGTGGTCGAGGTGCGCTACGACCACATGGAAGGCGTCCGGTTCCGGCACACCGCGCAGTTCTCGCGGTGGCGGCCGGACCGCACGCCGGAGTCGTGCACGTACGCCCAGCTCGAGGAGCCGGTGAAGTTCGACCTGGCGGACGTGCTGTCCTGACGCCGTCCTCACCTGCCGCGTGCGACGCTGCGTGACGCACTCGGACGAAGGGGAGGACACGCGGTGACGGCCTGGCGAGTACGGGTGGCCATGCTTGTCCTGCTTGTCTCATCGGTGTTGTCGGCGTGCACCGCGGGACCGTCGTCGCGACCGGACATCGTCGTCAACAACGCGCCCGGCGAGGAGACGACGCCGACCGTCGCGCCGAACGAGGTGCCGCCGCTCGAGAACGGCGACTCGAACCTCCTGTGGCGGGAGTGCACACCGGAGATCCGCGACGCGCTCGCCGCGCCGACCCTGCCCGGCTGGCTGCCGATCCAGTGTTCCAAAGTCAACGGCGTGCTCGACTCCCCCTACGCGCCGGGCCGCGACGTCGCACGGCTGCAACTGCTGAAGGCGGGCGACGGCCCGGTGCCGATCGTCGTGGTCAACGACGTCAACGGGCTGCCCGGCACCGTGTACGCGGCGCGGCTCGCCGCGTCGCTGCCGCAGACGTTCTTCGAGACGTTCACGCTCATCGGCATGGACCGGCGCGGCACCGGCAACTCGGCCGCCGCGAACTGCGTGCCACCCGAGGTGCGGCGGGCGATGGTCGAGCCGGACCCGGCCGAGCTGGACGTCACGGGCTGGCTGGAGGCCGCGCAGACCGCGGGCCAGCAGTGCTCGATCGCGCTGGAGGCCCAGCTCCCCGCGTTGGACACCTGGCGCACGGCCGCCGACCTGGACACGCTGCGCACCGCGCTTGGCCTCGGCAGGCTCAACGCTGTCGGGCACGGCGAGGGGTCGCGGGTGGTCAGCATGTTCGCCGACCGCTTCCCGGACCGCGTCGGCCGGTTCGTGCTGGACGGGCTGCCCGACCCGAGCGCCGACGCGCAGATCGCGCTCGAGGGTGTCGCGAAGGGCGCGGAGGCGGCGTGGGACGCGTTCGCGGCCGAGTGTGTGCAGCGCGGCTGTGAGCTGGGCGCCGACCCGGAGCAGACGTTGTTGCAGCTTCTCGGCCAGTTGCGGACGACGCCGCTGACCGGGTTCGACCTGGACATCACCGCCGGGTCCACCATGCACGCCATCCTGGTCGGCCTGTCCGACCGGAGCGCGTGGCCGACGCTGTCCGCCGCGCTGGCGAAGGCCCGTGCCGGCGACCCGAGCGGACTCGTCGCGATACTGACCCCGTCGGTCCTCGGCTCCGACGCCCAGGCCCCCACACTCGACAGCACGCTCGTGACGAGCTGCAACGACACGAAGACCCGACTGTCGCCGGACCAGATCACGACGTCGGCGAAGGACTGGCAGAAGCAGTTCCCGCTGTTCGGCCCGCTGGTGGCCGAGCGGCTCGCGTTCTGCGGCCCGTGGACCGTGCCGAACAGGCCGCTGCCGACGCCGACCGGCCGTGGCGCGCCGCCCATCCTGGTGCTGAGCACCGCGAGCGACGCGACCACGCCGCTGGAAGGCACCGAACGGGCCGCGCAGCAGCTCGACTCCGGCGTGCTGGTCAGTTGGCAGGGCGGCGGGCACGGCGCGCTGGGCTTCTCACCGTGCGCGACCACGGCGGCGGTCAACTTCCTGACCGACGCGGCCGTCCCACGCAACGGCACAGCCTGCCCCCCGTGACCCGTTAGGGTGTGTTCGCAGGAGGTGCGCGATGCGGCGTGTCGGGGTCCTGTTCCTTGTTGCTGTGTTGTCGGTGCTGTCGGTGGCTGTCGCCACGCCGGCTTCGGCGGCGCGGGACGTCACGTTGCGGGTGCTGAGCTACAACATCCACACCGGTATCGGGTCCGACGGGGCGCTGGACCTCGCGAGAACCGCCGACACGATCCGCGACACGCGCGCGGACGTCGTGGCGCTGCAGGAGGTCGACGTGCACTGGGACGCACGCAGCGACTTCCGTGACCAGGCGAAGGATCTGGCGCACGCCTTGCACATGCGGGTGTTCTTCGCGCCGATCTACGACCTCGACCCGCCAGCGGCCGGACAGCCGCGACGGCAGTACGGCGTCGCCATCCTCAGCCGTCTTCCCGTGCTGCGCACCACGAACCACTCGATCACCCGGCTGTCGACGCAGGACGAGAACCCGGTGCCGGCGCTCGCGCCAGGTTTCGCCGAGGCCGTCGTGCTGGTGCGGGGCGTGGCGGTGCGGGTGTATTCGACACACCTGGACTACCGCGCCGACCCGGCCGTCCGCGCGCTGCAGGTGGCGGACACGCTGCGCATCATGGACCGGCGTGGTCCGCAGGTGCTGCTCGGCGACTTCAACGCGGCCCACGACGCGCCAGAGCTGGCTCCACTGTGGACGGTTCTGACGGACGCGGCGCCCACGGCGAACACCTATCCGGCGGACGTGCCGGCGAAGCGGATCGACTACGTGACCGTGTCCGCGCAGGTGCGCGTGCGGTCGGCGACCGTGCCGGCGACGCTCGCGTCCGACCACCGGCCGGTGCTGGCCGAGCTGACCGTACGCCGCTAAGAGCTGTCCCGTGGATCTTTGTGCGAAAGTCCGCGCCTGACCAACAGTTACCTCAGGGGAACGTGACGGCACTCAGCCACTAACCACCGACGGTCCGCATCGTTCGCCGGCACGCGACCAACACTTTAAATTCCGGGGGAGGCGGACTAGTCGCCGCTAGTCGGCTACGCCGTACTCGTCGCGGACGCGGTACTCGCAGCCGTACTCGACCGCGTAACACAGGTCGTAGTGGTGGACGATCTTCGGACCCTCGTGCAGATGCACGTGCGTAACGGTGTCGCGTGGCTCTTCCGGCAGTTCGGGCAGCGTGTCGACCCGACCGTCGAGTGGCCCGCCCACGTAACGCACGAGGTAGGGCTCCGTCACGATGACCTCCTTCCGGTACCCAGACCTCGATGCTTCCCTGGGATCCGGGGGAAATCAACCACGCGCGCCGCCCGCGAGTCGCGCAGCGGTCAAAACTCGTGGTCAGGCACATCCACATCGCATTGAACTCGCGACGACGTAACGGTTTCGACACTCCTGACGACGCCAAGGCAGCAGCACTCCCCGTGAGGAGCGGCATATGCCGTCGTCGAAACACCGCTGGCCCCTGTGGCCATGGCTGGTTCTGACCATCGCGGGGGTTGTGATCACGGTCGTCGCGGCGATCGTGGGCACCGCCGCGAGCAACGACTCCGAGGCGGCGCCGGCCACCACGCGGGTCACCGTCACCGCGACCCAGTTCCGGACCACCACCGTCACCGAGACCATCACCGAGACCCCCACCCCGACGAACGGCCCGGCCACCGCCCTGCCCGACGGCCTGCACAAAGTGGGGATCGACGTGCAGCCCGGCAAGTACGCCACGCCGGGCCCGAGCGGCACCAACGCGGGCGGCTGCTACTGGTCACGCACGGACGTCGGCGGCGGCATCATCGACAACGGCGTGTACCGGGGCCCCGGCACGATCACGGTGAACACGAACGAGGTGGTCGAGACGGCCGGCTGCCAACAGTGGAACCTGATGGGCTAGCCGGGATACTCGACGGGTGCACCGCTAGTCCTCGTCGTTCCTGGCCTTCGACGGCTGCACGCGCTTCGGCTCGCCCGGCATCTTCGGGTACTCCGGCGGGTAGGGCATGTCGCCCTCCCCCTCGGCCTCGTCCTTCGCCACCAGCTCGAGCAGCGGCTCCAGCGAGAAGGCCTTCGCCGCGACGTCCGCGTGCAGGTCGCCGACGCTCGCGAAGCGGTCCGGCATGGTCAGGACCGTGAAGTCGGCCGGCATGACGTCGGGCAGCTCGTCCCACGTGATCGGAGCCGAGACCTGTGCTCGAGGGGTCGGGCGGACCGAGTACGCACAGGCGATGGTCCGGTCCCGTGCCATCTGGTTGAAGTCGATGAAGATGCGTTCGCCGCGCTCCTCCTTCCACCAGCTCATGGTGACCTGCGACGGCATGCGGCGCGCCAGCTCGCGGCCCAGCGCGATCACCGCCCGCCGCGCCTCGACGAACGTCCAGCGCGGCTCGATCGGGACGTACACGTGCAGGCCACGGCCACCGGACGTCTTCGGGAAGCCCTCCAGCCCCAGCTCGCCGAGCAACCTGCGCAGCTCCTGGGCCACCGGCACGGCGTCGCGGAAGTCGGTGCCCGGCTGCGGGTCGAGGTCGATGCGTAGCTGGTCGGGATGGTCGACCTCGGGCCGCCGGACCGGCCACGGGTGGAACGTCAGCGTGCCGAGGTTGACCGCCCACACGACGACCGCCAGCTCCGTCGGACACACCTCGTCGGCGGGCCGGCCGCTCGGGAACTGGATCCGCGCGGTCTCGACGAAGTCGGGCGCGCCCTTGGGGACCCGCTTCTGGTAGAACGCGTCGCCCCGGTTGTCGGCGCGGGTGGACAGCTTCGCGCCATCGAAGACGCCGCCCGGCCACCGTTCCAACGTCGTCGGCCGGTCCCGCAGCGCGCCGAGGATGCCGTCGCCGACGGACAGGAAGTACCGCACCACGTCGGACTTGGTGATCCCCAGCTCGGGGAAGTACGGCTTGTCCGGACTGGACACCCGCACAGCGCGCCCGCCCACCTCGAACTCTGTTGAACTGGTCGCTTTGCTCATCCGCTCAGGCAGCTCCTTCCCTCGTCGCGCGCTCGACGCTCGTCCCTCGCTCCCGAGCACGCTCCTCGCTCAGTCACCGCCTGGCTCCTTCGCTCCGCTCCCGCACTGCTTTGGTCGCCGCCACCGCGCCAGCCTACGGCCATCGGAAAAATCGCGCGCCAGGTCAAGTAGCGTTATGAGGGTGAAATCGGACCTGAACCCCGCCAGGGGAACCCGCGATCTGCTGCCCGCCACCGTCGCCGTGCGCGACCATGTGTTGGCGCGGATCACGGAGGTCTACCGCCGCTACGGCTACCAGCGCGTCGAGACCCCGGCCCTGGAGAACATCGAGCGGCTGCAGGGCGGCCAGGGCGGCGAGAACGAGAAGCTGATCTACCAGGTGCTGCGCCGGGGCCTCGACAACCCGGTCCCGGCCGACACGCCGCTGTCCGACCTCGTCGACCTCGGTCTGCGCTACGACCTGACCGTGCCGCTGTCCCGCTTCTACGGCAACAACCGCGCGACGCTGCCGCAGCCGTTCCGGTCGTTCCAGATCGGGCCGGTGTGGCGGGCCGAGCGGCCGCAGAAGGGCCGCTACCGGCAGTTCTACCAGTGCGACATCGACATGCTCGGCGAGTCGAGCGTGCTCGCCGAGGTCGAGCTGATCGAGGCGACGGCCGCCGCGCTCGCCGCCACCGGCCTCGACGGCACGACCGTGCGCGTGTGCGACCGGCGGTTCCTCGCCGCGCTCGCCGCGCACGCGGGGGTGCCGGCGGAAGGCTGGGACAGTCTGTTCATCACCCTCGACAAGCTGGACAAGGTGGGCTGGGACGGGGTGTGCAAGGAGCTCGCCGCTCGCGGCCTCGACGAGCCGACGATCGCCCGCGTGGTCGACACGATCACCGGCCTGCAGGGCGTCGAGGACGCGAAGCTGGCCGACCAGCTCGCCACCACGCTGCCCAACCTCGGCGACGACGTGCTGTCCGACCTCACCACCACCGTCGAGGCGCTGTCCGCGCTGCCGGACCTGCGGTGGGAGTTCGACCCGACGCTCGTGCGCGGCATGGGGTACTACACGGGTCAGATCTTCGAGGTCACGCACCCGTCGTCCAGCGGCTCGGTGGCCGGCGGCGGCCGGTACGACAAGCTCATCGGCCGGTTCCTCGGCACCGACGTGCCGGCGTGCGGGTTCTCCATCGGGTTCGAACGCATCGTGGACCTGCTGGTCACCGCCCCAGCCACGACCGCCGTCGCCGTGCTGTTCGAGACGGACACGCCGCTGGCCGAGGTGCTGGCGACGGCCCGTGACCTGCGCGTGGACGGGCGCAGTGTGTCGCCGGTCCGCCGCGCCGGCAAGTTCGGCGCACAGCTCGGCCGGCTCGAGGAGTGGGGCTTCACGTCGTTCGTCCACCTGCGCCCCGGCGCCGCGGCGGCGGAACGCCAACTCGGCGACCGGCGCTGACCAGACGGAATTCTGTCGCCCTAGCGGTTACGGTGGGGGCATGGCGGCCACCTCAGCTCCGGAGTCTCCGGAGGACGACAAGCCGTCGAACCAGTTCGACGACGAGTTGGTCGGCCTCGACCCGGACGACCCGGAGGCGCGGGCGTTCGCGGCGCACCTCGACCGGCAGCACCGGGTGCGGTCCGGCTACACCGTCGAGGGGTACCTGTCGGACGTGGGTGACTTTGCCGACTCCGCCAACCGGCTCGGCGGCCACTACAAGCTGATGGCCGGCCTGCTCGTGCTGCTGATCCTGCTCGGGGTGACCATCACCGCGTGGGACGCGATCGTCTTCGTCGTCACGACGTTCCTCCGCTGATACGCGTAGTTTGGGACGCATGGATTCCGAGGTGGAGCAGACTCCGAGCGTGACGAAGTCCGAGCAGGAGTGGCGTGCGCAGCTGACGCCCGAGGAGTACGCCGTGCTGCGTCAGGCCGGCACCGAAAGCCCGTGGACCGGCGAGTACACGGACACCAAGACCACCGGCGTCTACGCCTGCCGCGCGTGCGGCACGGAGCTCTTCCGAAGCGACACGAAGTTCGAGTCGCATTGTGGTTGGCCCAGCTTTTTCAGCCCGCTGGCCGGCGAGTCGGTCATCCTCCGCGACGACAGCGCCCTCGGCATGAAGCGCACCGAGGTCATCTGCGCGACCTGCCACTCCCACCTCGGACACGTCTTCGAGGGCGAGGGCTACGACACCCCCACCGACCAGCGCTACTGCATCAACTCGATCTCACTGAAGCTGGTCCCGACCAAGGAGTGACCCGGGCGGGGTTCGAGATGGGTCAGCCGGTGAGCATCAGGGGTGCGCGGCTGAATCGGTCCGCGAGCAGGTCGTCGAGTAGGTCGGGCAGTTCGGCGGGCAGGAGTTTGTCCGTGCACTGCCGTAGCTCGTGCGCCGGCCACCAGCGGCGTTCGATCAGGCCGGCCTTCTCGTTCTCGGTGGGCTGGAGCGCGACCTGCGGCGTCGTGCTGGGGGTGCGGCCGAGGAACACGTGCTCGATGCGGTGGTGATCTCGGCCTTTGTAGCGGAATCGGGATTCGCGTATCCACAGCTCGCGGCCCAGGGCGGGGAGTGTGATGCCGGATTCCTCTGTGAGCTCGCGGCGGGCCGCGTCGCGGAGGTCCTCGCCGTCGTCGAGGCCGCCGCCGGGCAGTTCCCACCAGTGGTGTTCAGGGTCAGCGGGGTCGAGTGCGTGGATGAGCAGCACACGGTCGGCGGGGTCGAGCAGCAGCACACGGGCGCCGATGCGTGGGGTGATGGTGCTGGTTGGAGGGGGCATCCTGCGACGGGTCCTCGCGGTCGGCGGACGGGAATCGCGTCCCGGCGGCCGACGACGAGCGGTGGATGCCGTGCGATCAGAACAGAGTCGGCTCCGGCTCGGCGTGCGTGGCCGCGTTGGCGGGGTCCGACGTTAGCAGCACTGTGGTCGCGGTCAGCGCTACTCGCACGGCGAGTCCCGAATGGTCGGTGAGCCGGGTGCCGTCCTGAGGTGATCGCATTCCCGGCACTGTCGATTACCGCTGGCCGGTTCGCACGACCGCCAGCTCGGTGTCGTCTTCGGGTTCGAGGTGGTGGCGGAGTTTCTCGCCTTCTACGTCGACGTTGGGCAGGATTCGGTTGAGCCAGCGGGGGAGCCACCACGCTGTTCTGCCGAAGAGCGCCATCACGGCGGGCACGATGGTCATGCGGACCACGAAGGCGTCGATGAGGACGGCGAACGCGAGACCGAAGCCCATCTGTTGTACCAGTGTGTTCGGCCCGAAGATGAACCCGGCGAACACACTCGTCATGATCAGCGCCGCGGCGGTCACGACTCGGGCGCCGTGGCCGAAGCCGGTGGTGACCGCATCCGTTGGCTGCGCGCCGTTTACGTGTTCCTCGCGCATCCGGGTGACGAGGAAGACCTGGTAGTCCATGGCGAGTCCGAACACGATGCCGATCGTGATGATCGGCAGCATGCTGATGAGCGGGCCCGTCGCGTCGGTGATGCCGAACCAACCCCACTGGAAGATCGCGACCATCGCGCCGAACGTGGCACACACGGTGAGCAGGAAACCCACGGTGGCCTTGAGTGGCACGATGATCGAACGGAACACCAGCATCAGCAACAGCAACGCCAGCCCCACGATGAGCGCGAGGTAGGGCAGCAGCGCGTCGCCGAGTCGGTCGGACAGGTCGATGTTGATGGCGGTCTGTCCGGTCACCGCGATGACCGCGCCGTGGTCTCGTGCCACGGTCCTAGCCTGGTCGCGGATCCGGGCGACGAGGGCGGTTGTCTCCGGTGTGCTCGGGCCGCTGGCGGGGATGACGGTGAGCAGCGCGGTGTCGCCGGCCGGGTTGAGTCGCGGCGGGGTGACCGCCGTGACGTCGTCCAGGTCTCGCACGCTGTTCGCCACGGCGGTCGCGGCGCCTTGGGGGTCGGCGCTGTCCTCGGCGTCGACCACGAGCAGCAGCGGGCCGTTGAAGCCGGGGCCGAAGCCCTGGGTGAGCAGGTCGTAGGCCTTGCGCTGAGTGGTGTCCTGAGCCGCTTGGGCACCGCTGGGCAGGCCGAGCTTCAGGTCCAGGGCCGGAATCGCGAGCACACCGAGGCCGACGATGCTGGCGATCAGCACGGGGATCCTGCGCCGGACAACGAAGTGACCCCAGCGTGCGCCCGCGGGCGCCCGGCCCTCGGTGCGGGCGCGCCGGCTGAGTACTCGGGTGCCCGCGAAGCCGAGCATGGCGGGCAGCAGCGTGAGCGCGATGAGCACGGCGATGACGACGGTGCCCGCCGCCGCCAGGCCCATCTCGGTGAGGAACGGGATACCCACCACGGAGAGCCCGGCGAGCGCGATCACCACGGTGAGGCCGGCGAACACGACCGCCGACCCGG
>Ga0193716_1000705_pt1 | contig 20092 bp, 14 predicted proteins | sample U2c1metaG_FD_145901 | JGI IMG/M metagenome (GOLD analysis project Ga0193716, IMG submission 145901) | Soil microbial communities from a riparian zone of the East river system, Colorado, United States - U2c1 | ecosystem: Environmental > Terrestrial > Soil > Riparian zone | place: USA: East River...
CTTCGTCGGAGCTGCTTCGCCACGCTCCTTCTCGTTCGCTAGTTTCGCTTCGCTCACTAGTAACCCGGGTTCTGCGTCAGATTTGGATTGGCCTGTATTTCCGAGCGCGGGATCGGATAATAATAAAAGCTCGGTACCCAAACCCTCGCCTGCACGGTATCCACACTATAAGTAAAAGTCGTATTGGAAGGATTCGTCGGAGTGATGATAATTCCCAACGCAGGTTGCGAACCGATCTCGGGCGTGCCCCACCGGCGGAGATCGAAAAATCGATGCCCTTCGAAACACAGCTCAATCCGCCGCTCCTGCTGAACCTTCGCGATCAGGTCGGCCCCGCCGCCGGAAGAAATATCCGGCATCCCTGCCCGCTCCCTGATCTTGTTCACGTAGGTTAAGGCATTGGCGGTCTGCCCCAACTGAGCCTCGGCTTCAGCATAGTTCAGATACATCTCCGAAAGCCGGAAGACAACCCACTGCGCCGGGCTATAAGGCTGGACATTGAAATTATAGGTCGAATCCACCATCTTCAGCAGCGTATAACCCGTCTTGGAGGCGTTCCAGGGAGAAAGACTACTCAGCTTCGAATCAAGTCCACCTAGCCAGAACTCCGCCGGCCGCCCCTGAAAAGACGCACCATTCGAAAGAACATCCGCATAGAACCGGGGATCACGATTAGCATAAGGATTGGCAGCCTGCGCCGGATTGGACCAGCTGAACGCAGTTCCGTCCTTCATCTGAAACGCATCCACCATCTGCCCCAGCACATTGTACGCACTGTACCCGTTATAACCATTTGGACTCATGTCCCGGTAAACCGTGTTGTAGCGATCCAGAAAAACGTTTCCATATACTCTGGCAAAGATCACTTCCGGATTGAAGAAATCGGTAAAGATCTTGCCATAGGTCGTCGACGTGCCATACAACGAGTATTGGCTCATATCGATCACCGCCTTCGCAGCATCCGCAGCCGCCTGCCACCTGGTCATATCATTGGATTTGTTAAAGTAAGGACTTGCCGCATACAACAGCAACCTCGACTTCAACGCCAATGCCGCCCCGATGGTAGCCGTGCCCTCCTGGCCTGAAGGCGCCGTAGCCTGCAGACCCGGAACCGCAGCAGCAATGTCAGCAAGGATAAAGGCCGCCGTCGAATCCCAAGAGGACCTGGTCTCTGTAAACGTTTTATCGTTCGCGGTATAAACTTTAGTGATCAAGGGTACCCCGCCAAATCGCTTCAGCAGCTCGAAATAGCACAAAGCCCGCAGAAAGTGTACTTGCCCTGTCATGGACTTGATCTCCGCCCCATTGCCCAGCGTGTCCAGTTGCCCGATATTAGCAAAGAACGTGTTCGTCTTCAGGATCGTAGCGTATAATGTCGGCCAAAAATTGATGGTCGAGCTGTAATTCAACGGGAACGAGCTGCCTTGATTATCCGGCGTCGCCTGCCCCTGCACATACTGGGTCTCACTACACCAGCCGAAATTGCTGAACAGCTCATCGGTCTGCGAACCCCAGCCAAAACCGGCATCCTTGAATGCCAGCACCGATTCCGCATAAATCTCATTTACGAATACCTGCACCAGGGCAGGACTGCTCCACACTGCATTCGTCGTAAAGGAATTGGTAGGCTGAAGATCCAGCACCTTCTTACACGATACTCCACTGAGCATCACGACCAATCCGGTTAAAACATATACTTTTTTCATACTATTCTCTTTTGATAATGGCTGAATTAAAAAATGACGTTCAACCCAATGTTCAATACCCTTTGCTGCGGATAATACCGGCCATTGGTCGAAGACACCTGTCCGGGCGACGTCGTTCCCGGTGATTCGGGGTCAAACGACGGTCCCCATTTGTCGATGGAGAAGAGGTTGTTTCCGCTTATATAAACCCTCGCTGAAGAGATCTTCGCCTTTTGTACAAAGCCCAAATGGCTAAGATTATAGCCGATCTCCACATTCTTCAATCGCAGGAATCCATCGTTTAACAACCAGAAATTTGACGAATACGTATTCGACCCGTAGGTAGCGTTCGTCGGTCCATTAAAGGTCCTTGGATATTTATTGTCACCCGACTTCAGCCACCGGCCATCATAGAACTGTTGCGCCATATTCAATCCGCCAGGCTGCAGCAATGCCTGGGCCGCCGCCTGCCCCTGGAAGAAAACCGTCGCGTCCAAATTCTTGTACCGCCCTCCAAAAGTGAACCCATACATGATCTGCGGTGTAGAAGATAAATTCGTCCTCACTTCATCCAACCCGTTAATCTGCCCGTCCCCGTTCACATCCTTATAGGCGATATCCCCCGGACCCGAACCCAGCGGATGCGGCGCCTTATTTACCGATGCCTGGTCCTGGAATATACCCTGCGACTGATAGAGCAGGTAAGACCCGATGGGATGACCGGTCATACGCTGATAGGCCGCTACCGATGCCGGCTCCGCTTCATAGATAACTTTGTTCTTCGCAAAGGTGAAATTGCCATTGATCAGATAGGAGAAATCCTTGTTCACCGTCTTTCTCCAGCCTAACTGAAACTCGATACCCCTGTTCAGTACCTTACCCAGGTTCTCATCCGGTAAGGTGAGACCAGTGTACTCCGGCACTACCGCATTCGGAGGCACCAGGATATGAGTACGCATACTGCGGAATACATCGATATCGAAGGTCAGGTTCTTGAAAAGCCGCATATCCAGCCCCAGATCGGTCGTCGTTGCCGTCTCCCAGGTGATATTGATATTGGGCGTAGGCCCCAGCACGAAACCCGGGACCTGTGTCGGCGTCGCGCCATAAAAATACCCTGCAGCCAGGTACTGCGAGATCTGGCCGGCCTGCAGCTGATAAGTCTGAATGTACTGAAACTGATTCACCGCATCGTTACCCGTCTTCCCCCAGCTGCCACGGACCTTCAGTTCGTCAATGACATTCGACTTGAAGAAACTCTCGTTCGACACCCGCCAGGCGCCCGATACGGAAGGGAAAAAACCATATCGTCTGCCATTCGGGAAATTCGGCGATCCGTCTTCCCGCATATTCACATCCAGCAGATACCGGTCGTCATAGTTATAGGAAACACGACCAATATAATTCTGACGCGCCGTGTTCGTGTCCACCGAATTATTGGTCTGCCCGATCGTACTGCCCGCAAACAGGCCCTGCACACTGTTGTTTAAAAAGCCGGTCCGGAAAGCATCCAGCTCAGTGTATGTCTCTTTTGACATCTCATACGCCGCAAAGGCCTCCAGAGAACTTCTTCCAAATTTCCGCTCCCACCCCAGCTTGACATTCACAAGCTGATCTTCGGTCTTGGAATTCGCCAGCTTCAGGTTCGGAGGGTTCGACGATTCTACCTCTGTATAAGTTTGCGTTGTCTGGTTATAGCTATAGGCGGGAGGCGGTTGTGCATTGAACCCTTTGTAATTATAGTAAAAAAGATCGTAGGCATAGTACCCGTCGAGATGCAAACCCGGCGTCACCTTATCCAGGTTCCAGCTCAGCGTTGTCTTGGTCTGAAGAAAATCGTAGTTGGTGGTCGTATTTCCCAGCTGACCGTTCAGCACATACACCATGCTGTTCTGCGGTCCTCCACCGATACCCACGCCCACATAACCGTTCGGATACCGGGGCACCAGGTAAGGATACGCACTCCATAACTCCTGAAAGATATCCCCCGCACTGCCATACTGCGGTCCTTCGTTCAGCTTATACTCGTTCCGGTACATGGCGTCAAGCCCGATCCGCAACGTCGGCGTAGCCTGAATGTCCACGTTAGCCCGGGCATTCTTGTTCGTATAATAATCAGAGCCTCCCCTGTACATGCTGTTCTGCCGGAGATATTGTCCGGACAAATAATATTTCACCTTATCCGTACCACCCCTGAGCGACATCACATCGTTATTCTGGAACGACCAGGGCCGCATAACCGTCTTCCACCAGTTGGTGTTGGGATACCCCAGGGGGTCGGAACCATCCTGGTATTTTTGCAGCTGGTCCGCCGAATAGGTCGGCTGCTGACCAAGAAGGGCATCATACTCATTCACCGACTGCGCATAATCATGAGAATTCAACATCTTCGGCACCCGCGTCGGCTGCGTCACCGAACCATTGGCAGTAAAAGACAACTGCGTTTTGCCCGTGAGCCCGCGCTTGGTCGTGATCAGCACCACGCCATTAGCCGCACGCGCTCCATAGATGGCGCCTGTCGCATCCTTCAGCACGGTAAAGGATTCGATATCATTAGCATCAAGCCGGTTAAACCCACCCTGCCGGTCGGGGATACCGTCGATCACGATCAGCGGCGCCGTCCTCCCCAGCGTCCCCACCCCCCGGATGAAGAACGCCGCGTCATCCGCACCAGGTTCACCGCTCCGCGAATTGACGATCAACCCGGGCATCGATCCCCCAAGCGCATTGGAAATATTGGCTACCGGCGACTTGGCGATCTCTCCGCCCGAAATATCACTGACCGCCCCCGTCAAATTCACTTTCTTGCGGGTGCCATAACCGATCACCACTACCTCGCCAAGGTCCTTGCGACCGCCACTCAGAGAAACACTGAGCTGCGATCTTCCATTCAGCGGGACTTGCTGGTCCTGGAAACCAACCATGGAAAAAGTGAGAGTGACATTTCCGGAAGGGACTTTCAGCGAGAAAGAGCCGGTTGAATCAGTAGTGGCCCCTCGTTTGGAACCCCTGATCCCTACGCTGACCCCACCCAGCGAAGCGCCGGCGGAGTCCGTCACCCGACCAGTGACCTCTCGCGAAACCTGGGCCGAAGCGGCGCCAGGCAACACGACAAAACCCCCTGCGGCAAAGCCGAGGAGGCACATCCTTAAGAGCATTTTTAAAAGCATGTCGTTAGTTTTTGGCTTTTTTAGAGCAATCTGGTTTTATATAACTAGTCTGGTCTAGTCTGATATGATATAAAAGTAAACCACTTTTTCTTAATCCGCAAAATTTCGCGGCTAAAAATTTTTGTACCTTCCCCCATAATAGATAACTGATACCTTGACACCCATTCTCGCTATAATAATAATCGTCCTGATAGTCCTCACTATCGCCTTCTACAAAAAGCCACTGAAGAAAGTCCAGCTACCGGCCGGCTATAAGGAGCTATTGACAAAACATGTCTCCTTCTATCGGTCCCTCGATGGAGCCGGGAAAACCCGCTTTGAAAACAAACTAAAAGAATTCCTGGGCTACATCCGGATCACCGGGGTTGACACTACCGTGGATGATCTCGACCGGCTCTTAGTAGCATCCAGCGCTGTCATACCGATCTTCGGATTTCCCGAATGGCGATATTATAATCTGAGGGATGTATGGCTGTACTCCAATACCTTCAATGCCGATGACTATTCCACAAAAGGAAAGGGACGGGACGTCCTGGGGATGGTGGGCGACGGCCCGATGCAAATGTTGATGATCTTATCAAAACCCTCGCTGCACCAGGGTTTTGAAGATAGTTCCGACAGGGAGAACACCGGCATCCATGAATTCGTGCACCTGCTGGATAAAGAAGACGGTGCCGTAGATGGACTGCCTGAGGCCTTGCTGAAAAAACAATACAGCCTTCCCTGGCTGAAGCTCATGGCGGACAGCATTGTCGCCATAAAGGCCGGCCAATCGGACATCAATATCTACGGCTCCAAAAATACAGCGGAGTTTTTGGCCGTGGCAGCCGAATACTTTTTTGAACAACCAGGCCTGTTTAAGGAAAAACACCCTGAATTATATGAGCTTATGACTCAAATCTTTCATCAGCATCCACCGGGAAATTTGCCGATAAAGAACTAATTTTCCGCAAAACACTAAAAAAATGCTTAAAAAGCTACCCCTCTTATCCCTTATCGCATTGAGCCTTATCCTTAACTCCTGCCATAAGAACAATGACGCGCCCGGTAATTCAGGGCAACTCACCGGAAACTATAAATTTCTTTACTCCAGCTTGCAGGCCCAGTCGACCGCGCAGGAAAGCGGCGGCGGTGAGACGCTAAAAACGATCACATATACCAACTACAAGACCATCAACAATAGCGGCACGGTCACTTTCACGCAGGATTCCATTTTTTCAAAAGGCGTAGGATATTCCACGGACGTAGTTTCCATGAGCTATGTCTATGAGAACGGAACATTGACAGATAGTATTTCCCTTCCCCTTGTGGAAACATATCCTCCCTCCAATTCATCCACCAAATTCGATGTGATCGGACAGGATTCTATAGTTTTCCATGGCGGCTACCTGACGATGGGGGTGGGCGGGGGTACCACGGTCGCTCCTCCCAGCGGCGGACGATTCTCTTTTAAAGGGGACACGCTGCTCCTCACCTCTAAAATCTCCCAAATTCTGCCGCCTCAGACTTCAGGCGGTGTTACCATTTCCCAGAGCGAGTCGGGCATTGCTATCATCGCCATGCTCAGGCAATAATAGCCCTCGTCGTCATCACCGTCGCCCGGTAACCGGTCGGAGACATATTGGCCATCCTGGTAAAACAGGAGGTGAAATAATTCGCGCTCGGAAAGCCGAGCCTGTCTGCTATCTCCTTAATGGAAAAAGAAGTCGTTGCAAGCAGCGACTGGGCCTCCATCATGAGCCGGGCATCGATGGTGCTTTTCGCATTCATCCCATTGTGCTTTTTTACTAAATTATTCAGATGCCCCGGATGGATGTTCAGGGCATCCGCATAAAAGCCGACTGACCGCTGTTTGGTAAAATTCTCCTCTATAAGAGAATTGAACTTTTCAAGGATGGGATGATAGACAAACTCTTTTCCTATCGCTTCGGCCTCACAAAAGAGGCGATCGCAACGGATCAGGAGCTCGAGTATCTTCAGGGCGATCATCTGATCTCTCTCGAGCAAAGTCGAAACGTTTTCCTCTATGATGTACTCGAAGATCTCCTCCAGCTCTTTTTGCTGCAGACCACAAAGGACGAGCCAGGGTCTCAGCGAAGTCTTGAATACCTTCTTGTCGACTATATATTTTGAGGGAAACGCATTATTGAGGAAGAATTCGATGTTGAAATTCAACACATAGCCGGAACATTGCAGGGACTCATACAGCGTAGAATGGATCACACGCTGGGGAATCAGCACCAGGGTATTGTCCTTTATCGGAAAATTGAACATGCCGACCCACTTCCGGGCCGCGCCGGTTTTGAAAAGAATGACATAATACATGGACTGCCGGTTGGGCGGCACTATCCCATTCAACTTGGGAATGACATCTTCAAGGCGGTGGATCAGGTAGCTGAATTTATGCTTCAACCTCTTGTCCATATCGATGACGCCGTCTTTAGCAAATTGCTGGAATACCTCCCTGTATTTCTCCACAATCTCCCAGTCTGTCAGTTGATTATTCAAATGCAGTTCCTTTTTTAAAAGACAAAGGTTCTGATTTTATCGGGTTCCGGCAAGGACTTTTGTTTGGCGAATTCCCGGAATCTGATTGCGATTTCCCTTCGATGATCACCTATACCCCGCCGCCTGCAACTCAAACAATTCCGCATACCGCCCACCCGCCTTCAATAATTCCTCATGACTCCCCATCTCACTCACACGCCCATCCGCAATCACAGCGATCCGATCCGCAATCCGAACCGTCGAAAAACGATGCGATATAACAATCCCGATCCGCCCCTTCAAATTTTCCTTCAACTCCGCAAAGATCGAGGCTTCAGCCTCGGGATCAAGAGAAGATGTGGGTTCATCCAGGATCCAGATATCGGCATTCCTGTACATGATGCGCGCCAGAGCAAGGCGCTGCCATTCTCCACCCGAGAGATCATGCCCGCCTTCGAATAACCGACCCACCTTCGAATCGAGGCCATTCGGCAGTTTCTTTACCAGCCATTCGCTACGGGAGTCCCGAAGCGCCTTGGCAACCTGCTCTTCCCTGGCTTCTTTATATGGCCAGCCCATCACGATATTCTCCCTAACCGAAAGCTCATAGGTCGCATAATCCTGGAACAACACGCCGATCCGGCTACGCAGCTGTTCAGGGTCCATCTCCTTTATATCGATACCCCCAATGCGGATACAACCTCTTTGCGGATCATAAAACCGTAATAGCAATTTGACAAGAGTGCTTTTCCCCGCGCCATTCTCACCGACAAGCGCAAGCAGCTCACCGCTCCGGATATGAAGATTGAGGTCCTCGACAGCAACTCCCGATCCTCCGGGATAAGAGAAGCCAACCTCGTCGAAGTCGATGCCATCGATCTTGCCTGGAGGAATCGAACGCGGTCGCGAAGGCACCGGCACCAGAGGACCAATCGACAGAAAAGAGAAATAGTCTTCGAGAAAAGCCGTATGCTGGTCGACCGCCACAAAAGTGCTGGTGATCTGTCCCAATGTCCCTGAGACAGCCGTAAAGGCCCCAATGACCAATACCACCCCCCCGGGACTGATCGCGCCCGAAATGCCGCGAAGCGCTACAAAGACATAGGCCAGGCCCAGAATGGTGCCGGCGACGATCCCGCTAAACATGTAGATGCGTTTGCTCGACGCGAAGATCAGCTCCCGTTGCCGGAAAAGATCCTCGGACAGCTTGCGATATCTTCCAAGCAGATAGTCACCCAGGACAAAGGCCCTGATCTCCTTGATAGTGCGGGACTGTACGAACATATCCCCGATATACTGCCGCTCTCTTTCTTCCGGCGTCTCCTTGTAATAGTATTTATAAAGCTTAGCCGTAACACGACTTTCTATGGCCAGTGACAGAATAGAGGCCGCCAGAGCCAGGACAACAAGCAGCCAGTGCAGACTCGCCAGGAGACCCGCCATCAGCACGATAGTTACAATATTGCCAGACAGACCCAGCACCGACCAGGTGAGATCCCCAGGCCGCCAGGACACATCCCGTTTGGCGCGGGCCAGACGGTCGTACCAATCCGAATTGTCGAAATGACCCATGTCTACCGTCGCAGCCTTGGCCAGCAACCGGCGCTCAGCCTCCAGCTCCACGCGCCGCACATACAAATTTCTGCTATAACCAATATAGGCACCCAGCGCCCTTTGTATTACAATGGTCACCCACAAGCCGATGATGATCGGAAGAATTGCCTGAAATGTGGTCGCATGCTGATGAGCTTCAGCGATCTTATTGACAAGCAGCGCGCTCAGGTAAACGGATATCGGAGGCATAATGGCATTGAACATGCCAAGTAATGTGAATCGGATAAGTAGACGCGGGGACGCTGCCCAGGCAAGCTCCATGCCTTGCTGCAAGTTTTTTCTTACTCTGTGGATGCGATTACCCGATTTCAGGAATTGATGTTTTATGGTCCTGGAAAATTAGGCAAAAAAACTGTATACCTGACAACCCAAAGCCCCCCTGACCGAGGTCAGGAGGGCTTTTCTGTGTAGCAGTGCTAATCTGTTCGCCGAAGCGAACACACCAAATAATTTACAATCAATTTATTAGATGCCTTCAGGCGGCCAGTCGACTATTTGAGATACAAAAAGCTGCATTCCTGCCGTTTTCGATACTGATGCTCCCTCCCAGCTTTTCGGCTACATGCTGCACCTGCCTGTAATCCCTGGAAATAGTATGACGAAAATAAGCGCCCACATCCTTTATCCTGATCATCATAATACCATCCATAGCTACGCCCTCTATGTGGATACACTCGCTATGCGTACTCTGAATGGCTCCATTGATCAGACTCCAGAGTACATAAGCCAGCATGTCCTCATCGGCCCCGACGAAGAAATCACGGGGAACTTCGTTCAGCACAAGACTATGACGTTTTACCGTCAATGGCAGCAGGCTTTCCACCAACTCAGATACAAGCCTGTGCAGTGATACTGTGGCATTCATAAAAATTGAATTTTCAAAGTAAAAAAATAATAATAGCTTAATAGGGTACGGACCAGAATACTACAAGCCTAATAGGGTACAGACCGGTTCAGAAGTTCAGCTCGATATCAGAAGTAAGCTTCAGAATTAAAAATATTTCTTATCTGCTAAAACGATTGTAGCAAAATAACGACATCACATAAAAATGTACCGTTCGTTTACCCACGCCAACGTAAATAATTAACAATCAATCGATTAAGAGATATTGAAAAAATAAGTAATTTTAGGAGCCTTGTCCGCCTAATAAAAGCCAAAATAATTATGGACACAGACAGGATCTTAATAGCCGACGACCATACAATAGTCAGATCAGGCGTAAAACTAATTATTCGAGAACTACTTCCATTAACCGTTATTGATGAGGCCTCTAATGGGGACGAAGTAATTTCCTGGGTAAAAAAATATGACTATGAGCTGATCGTTTTAGACATCAACATGCCCTATACGGATTCTATCACCCTGGTCACTAATCTGTTTGCCTACCGGGAGCATTCCAGGATCCTTATTTATAGTATGAATTCGGAAGATTTATATGCGAAAAGATTTATCAAACTGGGAGTCCTCGGATATCTGAACAAGGAATCCAACGCCGAAGAAATAAAAAGAGCAATTACTTGTGTATTAAGAGGAGATATTTATATCAGCAAAAAGATAAGAAATGATCTCAGCCAGGAGATGCTTTCAAAAAAAGGAGGGGAAAATCCTTTTGAAAAGCTTTCAGACAGGGAGATCCAAACTGTCAAATATTTACTGCATGGTTATTCACTTCTGGAAATAAAAAAGATCCTGAACGTCCATTCCTCCACAGTAGGAACATATAAGACAAGAATATTCGAAAAGCTGAAAATAAGAAATGTTCGTGACCTGGACGAACTAGCCAAAATGTACCAGGTAGAGATCTCTAAACTTTAAAGCTGACCACAACCGTCGTGCCTCTCGCCGGCGCCGAATTAATATCCACTTCACCATTCAATTTTCGGGCAAGTTCCATAATAAACCGGTATCCAAAAGTAGGCCCCGGCTTGTTTGTATCTTTATCATCGAAAGACCTCAACTCCTCTATCTTTGAAGCAGTCATCCCCTGCCCGGTATCCTTGACCTCTATTTGGATATGCCCATCCTCTCGAATGGCGCTGATCCCGATACTTCCTGAACTGGTATATTTGACCGCATTATCAACCAGGTTCCGTATAACGATCGCAAGCATATGCCTGTCTGACATCAGGACCAGTCCCGATTGAATATCCCGATTAAAGTATAACCCCTTTCTGATGGCGATACTTTCGTAAATAACAGTAGTCTCTTTTATAAAATCGACCAATTCAATGTCCTCTCTCTCTATCGAAAACCCTTGCCTCTGACTATCGTACCAGATGAGAAAATCAGTACTGAACTGGCAGAGCCTGTTGCTGGAATCTTTTAACAAAAAGAACAGATCGTCCAATTCCTGCTCGCTGAACCTATGAAAATTCTTATGCAAATGGTCGATCAGAAGAGCCTGGGAGAACATTGGACTACGCATGTCATGCATGATCACAGAAAGAAGCCTCTCTTTTATTCTGGTACTTTGCTCCAGTTCAGAGGTCCTTTCATCTACCTTCATCTGCAGCCGTAAATTCTGTCGCAGGAGTATCTGAGTCCTTAGTCTGTAAAGAAAGAATAGCAGACTGCCGGCCGCCAACGCCAGCAATGAGAAAAAGATCCAGGTATTATACCAATGAGGCTGCACCTCGAAATCAATCGCCATATGGGTAAAACGATTTTCAGCATTCCCATTATGCTTCCTAACCAAAAGCGCATACTTTCCGTGTGGCAGCCTGTTGATCGTAATCCTGCCATCCCTGTTTACAGGATACCATTTTCCCCCGTTGGAGTCAAGAGTATATTCAAGCTTCAAATTTTCTTCCAACCCAAAGAATGGAGTGGTAATGTCTACGATTAGCCGGTGGAAATCAGACTTTATCGTATGGATCTGCCGGTAATCGAGCTTCATCGAATCAACGAAGAGATCATCCACAAAAATTTCCCTGTCAGGCATCTCGGGATTCACCCTGCCGGGATTAAAATATACGATCCCATCAAGCGACGGGAAGTAAAAATTGCCTTCTTCGTCCGTCTGCGACGCAGGATTACACCCCCCATTGAACTCGTTGGTATTAAACCCGGATGATTTATCGATATGATAATAATACAAGCTTTTGGTCCTGCCGGCGGCAAAGTCATCCAAATCCTTTTTCCTTGTCCTGAACAATCCATGGTTAGTATTGATCCAAAAAAAACCAAAGTCATCTTCTAAAAAAGTATGGGCGGTAGACAGGTAATTCTGTTGATCCACAGGGAACGCAATGAACTTCCCCATATGATACTTATAATATCCATTTCCATAGGTAGCTACCCAGAGGCTATTGTCCTTCGCCCGATAAAAATTCCGGGCATATACATGAGGCAGGACAGGGTTCTCGTCGATACTATTCTTAGTCATATCATAAACGTAGATCCCATTCCGGGTGGCTATCCAGAATACCGTTGGCGATACTTCCGTGATCGATTCAATATTATGATTGACAAAAGGAGGATGATTCCTAACGACATATTGCAGCTTTCCGCGCTCTATTTTTAACAGGGAGGTAAGCGTGCTGATCCAGATAGTATTCCTGGCATCTTCAATAATACAACTGATATAGGCGTCCAACTGAAGGCTATCCACGATTAATTCCCTGGAAAAATTGCTATCATAAATATGCAGTTGCCTGTCTCTGCTTACCCAGATGGACCTGTCCCTTGCCTTATAAATACAATTTCCATCGGGCCTCAGCTCCTTCTCAAATAAACGATGATCGTTCTCATTGCTTTTGTTCAGGATCCCATTCTGGGTAAGGATATTTTTGTTGGGAAGCAAAAGAAAGGCCTTAAAAGCATTATCAAGACGATCGGGAGAGTTAAAGGTCACTGCCTTAAATAATCTCTTGGTAACGATAAAAAAACCGGTAGTGACGGTCGCAATAAAAAGTCGCTGGTTTTTCCTATCGAACAGGAAAGAAGTAGGGATCAGTTGATCCAGGATCTTCAGGTCCTTAAAAATAAGTTCGGCCCTCAACACACCATCGTGGAGGCTTAATTCATAAATATCATTCTGATGCCTTATTATCACATGATCCCCCCCGGGACGGCCGATCATAAGTTTTTGCCCGGACCGGGAAAAAGCCGTCTTTAGCAGAGCGGATACTCTTTTATCCACCTGTAAGGTTATCTCCCTGCCATGTTCAAAAAAACGCCATTCACCGCTTTCCGTGAAAACACAAAATATCCCTTGCAGGACGAAAATATGGGCGCCCTCATCTTTAATTCCAGCCGGCAATTTATTCACCTCCGCAGAGACATTGTTGAGATAATACCAATCGCTGCGGCTGTCACGAACAACTATTTCATTATCGTTCAGGATGAGGTACGTCTCAGAGGAACAAAGACTATCCAGAAACACGGTATCAATACCGTTCCTGGCCTTTGCATAATGTTTGAATAAAGAGGTGCAATCAAAAATGCCCTTTGAATTAATATGGATAAACTTGTGGGGAATACGCGTTCTGGGGGTGTCGACAACTACCTTATAATCCGGCCCCACCTTATAAATTTCCAACGGATCAAAGGAGGAACCCAGCAGCACCTCTCTTTGCGACGATTCCGCGATCACCGAAAACCTGTTGGATCTTATTGCAGGCGTATTGGCCTTGTCATATATTCTGAATCGCCGGCCGTCAAATCTCACGAGTCCATTCTGCGTGGTTATCCATAGGAAATTATTTTTGTCCAACAACAGGCCGGTAGCGCTGTTTTGAGGCAGACCATTCTCGCTGCTATACTGTTTGATATCATAATTGTTCCTATCCGCAGGAGAGAGATCACGCCCGCCGATCTGAGCTTCCGCCCATTCAACACCTATTCCGAAAAAACAGAATAGAAACAAGAATTTTGTCTTCATAAGTTAGCTGCAAAACTGTTGTAGTAAATTTACTACAAATCTGCAATAAAACACTTACTAAAGGATTACGCCGGCACATTATTAAATAGCGGGATCAATCCCTCCCCTGCTTCTGCACCAAAGGCAATGAATCCAAGGATCTGGTCACTCCCGCTCTCGATCAGCGCCTTCATAAACCCCCGTGTCTCGGAAAGCGTCTGGGCGCATAATACCTAGCTAAACGGAATTTTCGCGAGACGATAGGCAACACCACCTTGCTGTGCTTCCTTCTCGCTCAAACCGATCCTCGCAAACTCCGGGTCGGTGAACAGGCAGAACGGCACCTGCCTGCCGGTGGTTACCCGGTTGGGCAGGCGCCTCCGACGTATTTCCGTTCAACGGCGGCCGTCTTCATTCCCTTTGAGGCCAGGGTCCAGGCAAGCAGCTTGCCTGCCGTTCCGCAACCCGGGAGGACGAGGTCGTATTCCTCCATTTCAGGACCTTAAATGCTTCGCTCCCCCGCAAAGGGCGAAGCGACCCGGCTCAGACCGGATCGCTCCTAAATCCTAAAGGTCCCTAAATCCCCCATCCAGCAGGACTTCCGCGCCAAGCATGAAGGCGGAGTCATCACTAGCCAGGTACAGCGCCCCTGCGGCTATCTCTTCCGGCGTACCCACCCTTTTCAGCGGTGTTAATTTCGCCATGCCTTCCAGCATGGCCTTTGCTTCTTCGGGGCTGCTGGCTACGGTGTTGAACAGCGGCGTATCGACGGCCCCGGGAGTAAGAGTATTGACGCGGATCCTCCGGTCCAGCAATTCCGCCGAAAAGCTGCGGGCCAGCGAACGGACAGCCGCCTTCGTTGCCGAATACGCCGCGTGGCTAGGAATACCTTTACCATTGATGGTAGAAGATACCAGGATCACGGAGGCGCCGTCTTTTAGCACAGGTAACGCCTTTTGAACAGTAAAGAAGGTTCCTTTGAAATTGACATCACTCAACCGATCAAACATATCCTCCGTGAATTCGGCCAGCGGGCCCAGGACATAAGAGCCTGCATTCGCGACGAGGACATCGACCTTCCCCAGCTTATCTTTCACCGTTTCGAAAATGCGATCCAGATCGGGCAGACGGGACACGTCGCCCTGGATGGCAAGTGCACCATGACCGATCTCCGCTACCGCTTTATCCAGAGTAGCTTTGTTCCTGCCCGTAATCGCTACCTTCGCGCCTTCAGCAGCAAAACGTTTGGCAATTCCCAGACCTATCCCGCTACCGCCACCTGTGACAACAGCGACTTTGTTTTTTAATTGTTGCATATGATAATCTTTATTTTATAGTTAAGTTGATTTCCCTGATGGTTACGTTAATTCCTCTCATGGTTAAGCTACTTCCTCGGCTAAAGGGAAATCGATTTCGAGGTTTGTGAGGTTGTGTAAGTAGTTGCTGATCTGCTTGTCCCCCACCAAAATAGGCGCAGAGATTAGGGACAAAACCAACATTCTTTTGCAGCTTGTCAAAAATGGCCTGGTTCGCAGGCGATACTTCCGCTCTCGTGGGAACGGCAAATGTTCTTTTCGTTACGCTTTTCATTTTTAAACATTTAAAACTAGGTGATTATGTAGATTGACCACACAAAGGTCCTACAGACCACAGCTTTTAAAAATGAAGAAGGTTAGGAAAAACAGTTGAACCAGTTCAACTAATGATTCCTTTTCAGTTTTCTATTACGGATCTTTGACAGGAACTCGGTTGTCATTCCCAGGTAAGAAGCTATTGCGTATTGGGGTATACGTTCCGCCATTCAAATGCGTTCTTCTCCTCATCCGTCAGTTGGACAAATTTTCCGATGTAGTCGATTATCTTTTCGTGACTTTTCACCTTGCAAATATAGCCCCTCCCCATCACTTTTCCTGCATCGCCCCTTCTTCCGTATACAAAAAATACTTTGCCCGGTAGTCCCCTATGGCCCTTGCCCACACGGTCTGTATCCCATCCCCGGGAACAATGCCAAAGGTCAGATATCGACGAAGTCATGGTGATCTTTCCCGGTAAATACGATGGGACCATTGTCAGTAGTAAATCTTACCTCCAGCACTCCATCTGTCGTCCTGGATTATCCAAATTTTCCAATTTAAAATTATGCCAGCAACCCTCCATCCACACCAAGAGATGCCCCAATGAGGTATGGCGATTTATCCGAACCAAGGAAAACAATTGCCTGGGCAATTTCTTCCGGTTGCCCCACTCTTCCCATCGGCACAGTAGATATCAGCCCGTCATAATTTTCCTGGGTTCCGGTAAACCTTTTAAGCATTCCAGTGTCAGTCGTGCCGGGGGCCACAACGTTAACCCGAACACCAGTAGTGGCCAATTCCAGGGCTACGGATTTTGTAATGCCTTCCACCGCATGTTTGCTTCCTACATAAATAGAGGCACCCGCCGCGCCCATCCGGCCATACGACGAAGTGATATTAATGATACTCCCATGACCCTTTGCCTTCATTACCCGTACCTCATGCTTTAAGCTCAATACGATGCCCAGCACATTGGTATCAAAGGTCTCGGCATAACTTTCCGCAGTTTGATCTGTTATCGGCCCCGGGGTTCCTTCAACGGCTGCGTTATTCACCGCCACATCAATGCGTCCAAACCGGGCGACCGTCTGATCCACCAGGCTTTCCACTTCATTCTCAAAGCGGACATCAGTTTTGATAAATGCAGCCTCTACACCTTTAGCGCGGAGCTCAGTTTCAAGTTGTTTGCCGGCTTCTTCGCGACGTCCGGCGATCACGACCGTAGAACCTTCATCTGCAAATGCCAGTGCCGTTGCCCGGCCGATTCCCGTAAGCGCGCCGGTGATCAATACGACGCTGTCTGACAATTCACGCTTGCCATTTTGGCTGTTTGTTGCTGTCTTTTTCATTTTGATTAAAGTTATTGTGCTATAATTATTAAATCTATTTTCTTCGATATATCGATAAGTAATTATTGTCATAAAAAAACCCTCACCCTACCCTTCAGCCTCTAAATGTATATCAGGCCTGGATATCTCCAAAATATTACCAGGACTCGCAAGACCCTGAAACTGAAATTGCCGGTATAAGCCATGCGCATCACTCGTATTGAGCATCACCCTCCTCAACCGCCTCACCCACGGCTGTTCAAAAATAAAAGACAACATCTTCTTCGAAACACCTTTCCCGCGATACTCCGGCAATACATAGACATCCGCTAACCAGCCAAAAGTATAATAATCAGTGACCAACCTCCCAAACCCCACCTGCTGCCCATTTATAAAAGCCCCTGCACAAAAGGAATGAGCCAGCGAATTGTCTACCCGTTCAAAAGAGATCCCCTTAGCCCAATAGGAATCTTCCGTCAGAAACCGATGTATCTCCTTTACATCCATATTCTCCTTACCAGATCTAATGCTTACTTCCAACATATTTTTTTTATGCAAAAATAACAAGAACGCGTCAATGGGATGCGACAAATACTCGCTCGACAGAATCAACAAACCGCCCGTCCCCTTACTCGCGCCGCCCATCAACCGACGCTCTGCTGCAATTCCTCTTTTCGTAACTTGTCTTATGCTAAAAAACTACTGTATCGTCGCCTGGCGCAGCATGATGAACAACAAACTCTTTTCCTTCATTAACATCGCCGGCCTCTCCATCGGTCTGACGGGCTGCATGCTCATCCTCATATTCATCCACCTCGAGATCTCCTACGATAAGCACCTCCCTGACGGCGACCGACTCTACCAGGTGGGCGGCATCTTCGTCACCGATGGTAAGGAAGACCGCTTTCCCTGCTCACCTGCCATCACCGCGGCCAATCTGCAAACCGACTTCCCCGAAATAAGCCAAACCGCGCGCATGCTCACCTTCAGCTTCTTCGGCGAATACAAGACCCTGCTGCAGTCCACCCGGTCCGACGGCACCCTCAACAGCTTCTACGAACAAAAAGGCAGCGCCGCTGACAACAGCTTCCTCACCCTCTTTGGTTATCGATTCATGGAAGGCGACGTCCATACCGCCCTGACCCAACCCAATACCGTCGTCATCTCGGCCACGCTCGCCCGAACCCTTTACGGAACGGCGCCCGCGGTGAACAAAACTCTCCGCATCAACAGCAGCCTCAACGGCGTACATGACTGCCGCATCACCGGCGTCTTCCAACCCATCGAAGGCCCTACCCATGCAGACCCTAATTTTATTATGTCCTTCTACGGCGGCAGCATCGAACAACGGATGAAAAAGGACGGCACCAACATGGCCTTCGACAACATGTACACCACCTACGCCCTGCTAAAAGCCGGCGCCGATGCCAAAAAGCTCGAAACGAAATTTCCAGCCTTCATCGAAAAATATGCCGGGAAAGACCTCCGGGAAGCAGGCTTCTGGCGCAAAGACTTCCTGCTGCCCGTCGCGGACATCCACCTCTACGCCAATATGATGGAAATGACAGCCGGCGGTAACCCCACCTACCTTTATATCCTCGGGTCAGTGGCGGTCTTCATCCTCCTGCTCGCCTGCATCAACTTCATGAACTTGTCCACCGCCCGCTCGCACCGGCGTTCTGCCGAAGTCGGCGTCCGCAAAGTGCTGGGTGCGCGGAGAAGCGCCCTCGTCGGCCAGTTCCTTGGGGAATCCCTGATGATGGCGCTCATCGCCTTCGTCCTGGCCCTCGGCCTCTGCGGACTCGCCATGCCGGTCTTCCAAAAGCTTGCCGGACAATCACTGCCGGTAAACCTCTCCTCCTCTGCAAAGGCCATCGCCTTCTTCGCCACCCTCGCCGGTCTCACGGGCCTGGTCGCCGGAAGTTATCCGGCCTTCTACCTGTCCTCCTTTAACCCCGTCGCCGTCCTCAAAGGCCGCTTCACCAACTCATTTGCAGCCCTCTCACTGCGCAAGGGCCTGGTCGTCTTTCAATTCGTCATCTCCGTCACGCTGATCATCGTCACCCTCGTCATCAATGATCAATTACACCTTCTCCAAAAGGCCGATCTGGGCTTCGCCAAAGATCAGCAGATCGTCATTCCGCTGCAAAGCGCACAGGCCCGCACCCTCTACAGGTCCCTCAAGACCGAATGGCAAACCGATCACCGCATCCTCTCCGTCGGCGCAGGAGCCTACTATCCAGGCATCGTCAATGCCAGTGACGACAATTTTCATAAAAAAGGCCAAAGCGTCAGCGCAGGACAAAGGCTACGTATCAACCACGTGGACGAAGACTTCCTGAAGACCCTCGACATGCAGATTGTCGCCGGCCGCATGTTTGACTTTGACCATATCGCCACCGACACCCTCCGCCATGTCATAATAAACGAAGAAGCCGTGAGGAAAGTAGGCTTCGCCTCCCCGCAGATGGCTCTCGGGCAGAAACTCATCAGCACCTACAAAGGGGAAACCAACGAAGACGAGATCATAGGCGTGGTCAGGGACTTTCATTACGAAAGCCTCCATGCATCCATCACCCCTTTTATCTTCTATCTCAACAATAATAACTCTTATCACTACGCCATCGTTCACGCCACCAACGCCAATATCGGGGGGGTAGTCACTACCCTCCAAACTGCCTGGCACAAACAAAATCCGGGCGAACCCTTCACCTACAGCTTCCTTGACGACGACTTCCAAAAAAACTATTCAGCCGACCGACGCCTTTCCGGCATCATCAACGGCTTCACTACCATCGCCATCCTCATCTCCTGCCTCGGACTCTTCGGCCTCACTTCCTTCAGCACCGACCAGCGTCGAAGGGAGATCGGCATCCGAAAAGTGCTGGGCGCAGGCGTCTCCACTCTCGTTGTTCTCCTGTCGAAAGGCTTCCTGCGCCTGGTTTTCGTCGCCCTCATCATTGCCATGCCCATTGCATATTGGATCATGCATCGCTGGCTCCTCGAATTCTCCGCCCGGGTCGCCATCGGCTGGCCCCTATTCGTCGGTACCGCCGCCATCGTTACGGCCATCGCCTTCACCACCATCAGTCTCCAGGTCATCCGCGCCGCCCTGAGCAAACCGGTCAATATTCTGAAAAATGAATAATCCTCTGGACCTACCTCACCGCACGGCCACCATCACCATGATTCCGGGATAGTTCGCGTGTCAACTGGATCACCTATAGCCGGCGCCGCTTCTTAGGCATCGCAGCCACCACCCTCGCCGCCGTCGCATTCGGCGCCCCCTCATCCATCACCCCCTCAACCATCGCCCCCTCCGCCAAAAACCCCCTCAACTCGCTCAGAAACGCCAATGGCTGGATCAATTCC
>Ga0193716_1000706_pt1 | contig 20079 bp, 16 predicted proteins | sample U2c1metaG_FD_145901 | JGI IMG/M metagenome (GOLD analysis project Ga0193716, IMG submission 145901) | Soil microbial communities from a riparian zone of the East river system, Colorado, United States - U2c1 | ecosystem: Environmental > Terrestrial > Soil > Riparian zone | place: USA: East River...
CGGTCATCGTCAGGTTGTCGCAAAAAAGGTCATCTTTCATCCAGTCCAGATAGGAATCCGAGTCCACCGACCCCTGGCTTGCGTGCTGGCTTTCCTTATCATAGATGACCTGTTGCCGTGGGGTGATAGTTCCCAGTGTTTTTTCCGGATCGTTTACCCTGACCTTTCCTCGTTTGACCGTCACCGTGATATTATCGTCTACTGTGCTGGCCTTTACGTTGAAGGCGGTACCCAGGACTGTCACCTTGACCTTGCCGGCATGGACCAAAAAGGGTCTCAGGCTATCGTGGCGGACGTCAAAAAAAGCCTGCCCGTCCAGGTAAACCTCCCGTTTGCTTTCGGAAGTAAAAGCGGGCGGATAGCTCAGACTGCTGGCTGCGCTAAGCGTCACGGTAGTCCCATCGGGCAGGCAAATTACATGGTTTCCTTTTTTCATGGCATGGATGGCCGCCAGCGGCGCGGACCGGCCTGCCGGATTGGTCAGGAACAGGAGTTTTACGATCACGAGGATCATGGCTGCGGCTACGGCCATGCCGATCCTCCACATCACCACAGTCGTCCTTCTTCTGACCTCATGCTCTTTTTTCTCTATTGTGTTCCAGATCTCGGCCGGCAGGCTCGTTTGCAGCTCGTTCTTTTGTGCGGCCGTCAGCAAAGACAATACATCGGGTTCGGATTCGAATAGATTATAGTATCGCTCGATCAGCTGGCGCTCGGTCTCGGTTGCGGTGCCTTCGAGGTATTTGTGTAACAGTTCAATAAGATAGTGTTTGTCCATTTGATTAGCTATAGCTGTATATATGACCCCAAAGGGGAAAAAAGTCCCTACCGGGCATCAACTATTTTTTATAATTTTTTTAAAAAGGGGAAATGACGTTGAAGAAAGCGGCGATCAGGAAAAGGACCCAAAGGCTTGTCAGGGAAACTCTCAGCTTTTCGATGGCCTTGCCAAGCTGGTTCTGAACGGTCTTCCTGGAAAGGCCCAGGCGGGATGCAATGTCTTTTGTAGGAAGGTCGTCGTGGAAACGAAGCCGGAAGATGGTCTGTCTTTGTGGGGGAAGGCTGTTGAGCCATGCCTCGTAGGCGATGTAGAACTCCTTCCAAAGCAGCGACTGGTCTGCGTTGGCAGCCTTTTCGGAAAGGTTTTCCAGGGGATTGAAAAAAGGGTGGGTGTTTTTTTGTTTCGTTGCTATTTTGATGACCTTGTTACGGATCGCCGTGTTCAGGTAGGCAGGAAAATTCTGAATCTGGTCGGTGGCTCTGTGCAGCCAGATATGGGTGAAAATGTCCTGTACTATATCTTTTGCCTGGTCTGCATCCTTCAGGCGTCGGTAGGCACTGGAATAAGCTGTCTCCCAATATTTTTCAAATAATTGGTTGAATGCAGATTTGCTGTTTTGCCTTATTTGAAGCAGCAGCAATGCATCATCTTCTACGTCAGAGTTAATGCCGCTCGTCATAACAGTTAGGAAGGTTGCCAAAAATCAGTTGTATCCAAATGTAATTATTTTATTCAAACAAAAAAATAATATACCCGGCCGCGACGAGCGGCCGGGTATATAACTTGTTTACCATCCGCTTAATTGAACCAGTTTTGGATTTACGTCCAGCTCCAGTTGGGGCAGCGGAAAATATCTGTTTCTTGGTTTGTAGCCGAGCGGTGCCAATACGGTTTCCGCCAATCCCCACCTTTTCAGGTCGTCAAAGCGATGTTGTTCGAAAGCGAGCTCCACTCTTCTTTCGTGGACGATAGCTTTGAAGATATCATCTTTTGTGCCGGCCTGTGCGGAAGTAATCGCGGGCATATTCACCGATGGTCTTTGCCGGACCTTGTTGATGGCATCCAGCGCTTCGGGGTATAGCCCGAGTTCATTGGTGGCTTCGGCATACATCAGCAGCACGTCGGCATACCGGATCAGTGGGTAGTTGGTGCCCCTCGAGTTGATGAAGAGAATAGGGACCTGTCCTTTTCGGATATTAAATCCGGTCGGTGACCAGCTTTTCTTATACACGTCCAGGTTCAGCGAAGACGTGCTCAACTGGGGAGCGAAGGGCTGACCGTCATAATAGAAAAGCTCATAACCCAGTCGCGGATCGTTGGGTTCGAATTCGTTGACGATGCTTTGAGTAGGGGAGACCTCGCTCGACCCTCCGTTGACCTGTGGCCAATAGTGATACTCCCTGTCATCACCTACCGGGGAGGAAGCTCCTGCGGCAGCGGATGCGAATTGGATCTCGAAGATCGACTCCTTGTTGTTTTCGTAGCTGCGATTGATGATCTGGTCAAAATTATTCATCAGGCCATAGGTTCCCGAATTGATGACGGATTCAAACCATTTCGCGGCATTCGTATAGTCTTTCATGTAGAGATATACTTTTCCAAGGAGCGCTTTCGCGGCGCCCTGGGTGGCTCTCCCGAGGTCGGCAGAACCGTATGAAACAGGCAGTCCGGCCATGGCGTCTGTCAGGTCCTGGATCATGATCTTCTGCACATCAGCGATAGAAGATTTTCCAATGAGGGCGTCTTTCGGATCTTTGAAGGGATCGGTGAAGAGAGGTACTTCTCCCCATTCGGCCGTGAGATAAAAATAATACAGGGCCCTTAGAAATTTTGCTTCGCCGATATAGCGCTGTTTCAGGGTCGCGTCCATCTGGATGGCCGGCACCTGTTGGATGACGAGGTTGCACCTGTAGACTCCCTGATATAACCCGGAATAGAAGGCCTGCAGGTTGGGGTCGTCGGCGGAGAAGGCAAACTTATTGAATACAACGCCGGATATGGCGCTGCTGAGGATGACGTCGCCGGATGGAGGGTCGAACAGTCGGAGGGAGATATCGTCTCCGCCGAAAAGATTGACGGAAGCCAGCGGAATATAGGATGCGTTGACACCGGCCAGTGCGCGGTCTGCGGTATTAAAGAATCCGTCCAGGGGGAGTTTGTCGGGAGGTGTTTTGACGAGGAAATCTTTTTTGCATCCCGATGAAACGATGATCCCGAGGCTTACTATAAGTATCAGTATATTGTTCTTCATGCCTATGAGCTTTAAATAAATTAAATGTTTACGACGATACGATCCTCAGAAGGTGAGCTGTAGTCCCATCTGAAGGATGGTAGGGATTGGAACGCTGCCGGTATCGACGCCTACCTGCAGCGGGTTTAGAGAATCGTCATTGTATCCAGAACCGCCCAGTGTGTCGGGGTTATAGTTGACGTATTTCGTTATTGTCAGCAAATTCTGTGCGTTGGCGTAGACTCTGAGGCGCTGGATGTGCAGCCTGGCCGAGACGGACGGCGGGATGGTATAGCCAACCTGTACGTTCTGCAACCTGGCATAGCTTGCATTGTCTACGAAATGGGTAGACGCCACGGTGTTCAATCTCGAACCGCGGATGGCGCGCGGCATGTAGTTGGAAGTGCCTTCGCCGTGCCAGCGATGTAATGTAGTTGCCATTTGTCCGTCGGCGGCGTTCATTGCCTCCAGGTAGGCGCGCTGTGCGTTGTACAACTGTTTGCCCTGTACGCCCTGGATGCTGACGGAGGCATCGAAGGCCTTGTAGGTGAAATTACCCAGGACGCCGTAGTTGAAGTCCGGGAAGGGATTGCCGATGGTGGTACGGTCATTGGCATCGATGACGCCGTCGCCGTTGATATCTTTGAACCGGATATCACCGGGTGCAACGCCGGGTTGTGTAGCGTGTTTGGCTATCTCGGCCTGGTTTTGAAAAATGCCGTCCGCTACATAACCGAAGAAGCTTGACATGGGCAGGCCGGGCATGGTCCGGGTATAGGTACCGTATTGGTATACATTCTCCACCCAGCTGATGATGCTGGGTACGCCGCCCAGGGAGGTGACCCTGTTCTTTAGCGTCGAAAGATTGGCGGTGATCTCGTAGGAGAAATCGCGGCTGCTGTTACGGTAGGTGGCCACGAACTCAAAGCCTGAATTCTTTACGCTGGCTGCATTTTGAAAGGCGCCGTTGTCGCGTGCTATTCCAGTGCCGACGGAGATGGGGGTGCGCAGCAGGATGTCTTTTGTATTCTTCACCCAGTAATCGGCGGAAAAGCTGATGTGATTGTCGAAGAGGGATAGATCGGTCCCTATGTCGGTCTGGGTGGTGCTTTCCCATTTCAGCGCCGGGTTTCCCAGCGTCAATACCGCGGCTGCGGATGCGATGGACTGGGTGGTGCCAAAAATATATTGCGGAGTGGTCGATATGGTGGTCTGGCTTTCGTAGTTGCCGATCTCCTGGTTGCCCAGACGTCCCCAGCTGGCTCTGAGTTTCAGGCTTTTGATCGCAGCGACGTCTTTCAGGAATTTCTCCCGGTCGAGATTCCAGCCAACGGCAAAAGACGGAAAGTCGCCGTAGCGGTTCTCTTTACCGAATCTGGAAGAGCCATCCCGGCGTATTGTCGCTGTGAACAGGTATTTATCTAGCAAGGTAATATTGGCCCGGCCAAGGAAGGAGCGTAGCGCCCAGGCGGCCTCATTACCGCCCAGGACAGAGGGACCGGTGCCTGCATCGAAAACCTGAATGGCGTTGGACGGAAAGTCCTGTCTTGAACCTGTCATCGTGGTAGACTTAGCGCTTTGCTCTGTGTAGCCAGCGAGCAGATTTATCGCCAGATCGTCCTGGATATGCTTGTCATAGGTCAGCGTATTCTCGACGGTGTATTCGTTGGAGGTATTGCTGTTCTGAGTGAGGCTTTGCCGCAGGTTGGAGCGATTGTCCATCTGGAAGATGCCTAGATAGGTTCTGCCGGTGGCCAGTCCGTTGTTGAGACCCAGGTTCAACCGGTATTTCAGCCCGGGCAGGAAAGTATACTCTCCATACAGGTTGCCCAGGATATTGTCATTGGAAGTGGTATGACGGTTATTGTCGCGTCGCCCTATGATATTATCGCGGTTGTTGATGCCGGTCTCAGCCTGGTTGGGGCCTGCATATCCGCCAAGATTTGTAGACCGGTAGATGCGCATGGTCGGGGAGGCGCCCAGCAGGTAGGCGAGATCGAGGTTGTTCCCATAACCCAGGTTAAGGCCCTGCGAACGGACGAGACTGAGGTTCTCTCCGATCAATAAATTCTTACCGATGTTGTACTGGCTGTTAAACCGTACGGAATATCTTTTCAGATAGCTGAAGACCATGCTTCCCTGCTGGTCGAGATAACCGGCGGAAAGAGAATAGCGGCTATTGTCGCTGCCACCGGACAGGCTTATTGAATGATCCTGCATGGGAGCGCCGGGAAAGGCGGCTTTCTGCCAGTCGGTATTGGTCTTCAGATTTTCCGGATCGTTGAATGCGGACTGGAGTGCGAATCCGCCGTTGTTATCTGTTTCATTTACCAGGTCGGCCAGCTGATGGGAGTTGAGCATGGGGATCTGGCGATGAACGGACTGAATACCATAATAACCGGAATAGGTCAGGCGTGGTTTCCCGACGGAACCTTTTTTTGTGGTGATGAGTATGACTCCGTTGGCGGCGCGCGAACCATAAATGGCTGCTGCCGATGCGTCTTTGAGTACACTGACGTTTGCGATGTCGTCGGGGTTGATGATATTGATGTCGGTGCCGCTCAGCTGGACACCGTCTACGATGTACAGGGGACCGCTGTTTCCGAATGTGCCCATTCCCCTGATCCTGACCTGTACTTTGGCGCCGGGTTCGCCGGAGGTAGAGGTAAACTCGACCCCGGGCACTTTACCCTGAAGCGCCATGTTGGCATTTGAAAAGGCCTGTCCGCTGAAGTCCTTGGCGCTGACGGTGGCGATGGAACCTGTCAGGTCCGTCTTCCGCTGTGTGCCATAGCCGATCACCACCACCTGGTCGATGGAAGAGGCGGAATCTTTTAGCTTGATCATCAGCGAAAGTGTCGCATCGTTTTTGATGATATACCCGGAGACGACCTGTTTTTCAAAGCCGATAGCTGAAAAGATAAAGCTATAGGGCCCGCCTGCCGGTATTCGATTGAATGTAAACAGGCCGGAGCTGTCGGAGCTGGTGCCCAGCGTAAAATTGTTCTTTGTATTCCGGATGATGACAGACACTCCGCCGACGGGCTGGTTACCGGCATTGGTTACGATCCCCCTCACGAGGCTGGCGCCTTCCTGTGCATGGAGGCCTGGCGGGATGGCAGCTTGCAGCAACACGAGTATAAGAAATGAGGAGCCCCATCTAAAAAACTTAAATCTCATAGCTTTAGTTTTAGTTAGTTAGTCAAATAAATCCCCGGCCGCTATGGAAGGGGCAAATTTCTTTAATAAAAGAAGTGGAAAGGTTAAGGAGAGGTTTACTTACTGATGAGATACTTATCCTGTGCACGGATAATTTTCAAATGATACAGAGTTGCCATGCGGCTCAGAATAACATTCAGCGAATCAGAAGCGTCGAATTTGCCGATGAAATACATTTTGTGAAGGTCGGTCTCTTTGTAGACGATCCTGACATTGTATACGCTCTGCAGCTCGTCGAATACTTCGGAAAGGGGCTGGTTGTTGAACATGAACCATGATCCTTTTGAGTGGTTCGGTAAGGTAATGTCCTCTTTGTCTCCAGCCGCCGCGGCTGCCACCAACGGCGTAGTACCGAATGTTTTTACCTGGCCGGTATTATGTAACTCGTCATAAACAAATTCCTGTCCGGGAGAGAGATAATAGCTTCCCTGAAGCTTACTGATGCTGTTGGCCGCCCTGATCATCACTTTTCCTTCGTACAGGCGGATACGTTGTATTTTTTCTTTCACCGGTGCCCAGACAGTAAAGCGCGTTCCCAATACGTGCGTGGCGATGTTCCCATGGGTAACGATAAAGGGCTTCGACTTGTCGGTGGCGACTTTGAAGTCCGCCTTGCCGCGCAACAGAACGCTTCGTGTATCTCCTGAAAACAGACTGTCATAGATCAGTTGGCTATTCGGGTAGAGGACAACGCTGGAACCGTCGCTGAGGGCTAATGTTCGTATGACATTTGAACGATTGGTCACTGTCTGTACCTTTGAAGGCGATGGCCTTGATCCGGTTGTTGTGACGATCTCAGCTGGTCCTTTTTCGCTCGTTTTGTTTCCGGTCTTCATCAGATACAGGGCTATCGCGAGAACCACACATGCAGCTGCGATGGCCGGGATCTTCCACCATTTCCTGTATTTAGAAGTTGTAGTTAATCCTGCCTGGGGCAATTCGGCCGAGTGCCCACCCGGGAAATAGGGATGCATCCGGATGACGGTTCCGCTGTTATTATTATCTATATTCGTCCGGTGTCTTTCCCACTCCTGGTCGACATCCAGATCACGGATCGTTTCCGGGGCTGATGAAAGATTCCAGGCGGCGGCAAATTTTTCAAAATAGGCTCTGTTTTCGGCACTGGATCCAAGCCATGACAACAGGTCTTCCTCTTCGGTAGCATCGAGCTCATTCAATAAATACTTCGTCAGCAGCTGATCATATTGACTGAAAGTGTGCATGTGTGTGCGTATATAACGGCCCGGGTATCTTCTACCCCCACAACCGGGAAAAATAAATTTATGATCCCCAAAAAAGGAATAGCAGGCAGACGCCCAGGTAATGGCTCAGCTTGTCCCTCATCCTGCGCAGGGCCCGACCCATCTGGTTTTCCACTGTCTTGGCGGAAAGCCCCAGTTTTGCCGCGATGTCAGCGTATTTCAATCCTCCGAATCTGCTGAGCTCGAAGATAGTTCTCATCTGCCCGGGCATGCTTTCGATGGCTTCGGCGATATCGCTTTTCAGCTGCTGCAGGTCCATTATAGAAGACCCTGATTCAGAGGGGAACTCGTCCATGCTTTTCAGGTAGGCCCGTTTGTACTTCAGCCTTACCTTATCGTGTCTGATCGCGTCGAGGCTGCTGTTGTATAGAATGGTGACAAAATAAGCGGACAGGGAAGTGCCGGTCTTTATGCTGGTGCGGCTTTCCCAGAGCTTGACGAAGCTGACATGGACTATTTCTTTTGCCTGTTCGGTATCGAAACCAAACTTGAACTGGCATAACAGGCAGAAACGCAGGAAATTCTCCTTGAAAAAAAGCTCGAAACTTTCTCTGTTCAGAGGTTCTCCGGAGGGGGGAGAACCCATGCGGGTTGCAGCTAAATTCTTTTTCAGTGTCATTTCGGTTCTGATCAAATATAATTTTTTTTGTCTTAAATAAAAATAAACAGTCGGTGATCAGTGAGATTTTAATCGGGTATTCATCCGGGTAATCTGTGCCCAGGTTGGGTACAAGGGGGTTGCGACTGGGCTGGTCTTTTTCTCAAAACTGGCATATAAATATGGCCCAGCAAGTATTTAATTTTACATCATTCATTAATAATAAAAATAACGAGTATGAAAAATTCATTTAGAGTTCCGCAACTTCTTTTACGCATCACCTTGGGCGTAGGCTTCCTCACACCTGTTTTTGACAGACTCGGGTTTCTGGGTCCATTCGGAGGCAGGAATATAGAATGGGGCAATTGGGAGAACTTCATAAATTATACAGGAACATTAATGCCTTTCCTGGATAGACCGGCTGTCAACATAATGGGTGGTATCGCCACTTTCGCCGAAGCGACTATTGGAATTCTGCTGATCGTCGGATTTAAGACAAGACAGATGGCAATTGGCAGTTGTCTGCTGACGCTTGCTTTTGCAACGTCAATGTCCATATTTATCGGCATCAAGGCACCGATCAACTTTGCGACATTTCCTTTTTCTGCCGCCAGTCTGTTGTTAGCGACAATTCCTGTTTATGCGTGGAGCATAGATGCGTTATCCACAAGAGGGGCTCAATCTCATGCCGCTTTATGAAAAAGTCGCTAGTTCTCTTAATTATATCCCTGCCATTTTTTGCTCAAGCACAGTTGGAGACATATGGCAGGTATACTGCCGGCGGTTATGTTGAACCAAATATCAATTACTTTGGATCGAAGAGGATCACAGAAAAGGTTGCTTTGACTTTCTTTGGTCTGGTTGAGCAAAAATGGGGTCAGGCACTCATTGGCACCACCTATTCTCCATCCAAGTTATTTAGTGTTGGCGGACTGATTGGTATTGAACATGGGACCAACAGTCCCCGTTATGCTGCCAGTATCTGGAAAGGAATGGGTAAAACGACATTGTTGATATGGGGTGAACTGGGTAGTGGAAGAGATAATTATCTGTACAAGATCAATTTGTTTCATAGAATCTCTGACCAGTTCACCCTTGGTCTTGCCGCCTGGACAGGCCACGGGATAGGTCCCAATTTCAGGCTTGCCATCCCAAAGCTGATGGCAACCATCTGGTCAATGCCGGCTTATGACTTTACCCAGAATAAAGCGAGGCTTATGGTCGGGATGAGCGTGAAGATGTAGATTGAGAAGCTAATCGCCGGTGAAGGGATCAGTGCTATCGGGGTCTCCAAATTTTCAACTTTGTGTGAGCTGCGATCACGTCGAAGTCGGCGTCTGAATGTGCTATCGGAGTTGAAAATTCAATGGCATAAAAAGCTATTAAACAATCATTGCTTTTTCGGACAGTAAGCCCTTTTTTTCTTAGGGACCTGTACAACTCTGCAGCTCCTACAGCCGTTTGAATGGGTGGTAACTGAAGAGTGGTAATATAGGAAAAGATATCTTTTATTTGCTCATATTGAGCGTCGTCCCGAATACCCTGTAATACTTCCTGTATGATGGTTGGTGTAAGAAGTACGGGATCGTTGTTCTTAATGTATCTAGTAAGAATATCGGCCTCAGGAGTGCTTTTGTTACGTAAGAAGTCGATCCAGACCGATGTGTCAAATAGTAATTGTTGACTCATATACTACGCATATCCTTCAAATTTCCGTCCCATTTCACATTGCCTTTGAGAGCGAGGAGCTGCTTTTTTTTCATCGAGGCGACATAATTTTTTAACGCATCATGTATGACATCTTTTTTCGTTTTGATATTACTAAGTTTTAACGCTTGTTCTACCAAGGCGTCATCCAGTTCTATATTCGTTCTCATTTTAAATAGTTGATGTGTAAAGATATTTAAAATTATACACACGACAAAATCACCCTCTTTTATATATATTTGTATTATAGTCAATAACTTATATATCTAGTAAAAACGGGAATGAAGGGGGCTGCGGAGAAAAATATTCCATGGGACGAATTTGCGCATTTGTTCAAGCGACGGGTGGTTCCTGCCAGGACGATCTTATTGCGGGAGGGGGAGATTTCAAAAAAGGCGTTTTTTATTGAAAAGGGCTGTATGAGACTTTGGTTTAACAACCAGGGGAAAGACGTGACTTTTCAATTCTTCTTTGAGGGGCAGGCTGTTTCTTCTATAGAAAGCTTTGAAACGAATCAGCCCAGCTTGTATTCTATTGAAAGCATTGAGCCTTGCGTCATCCAGGAGATCACAAGAAAGGACTTCCAGCAAATGCTGGAGGAGTCTGCAATCATAAAAAAGCAGGTTGAGGGCACTATTTTCGAGCGGCTTTTGTTTTATCAAAAACTGTTTCTCTCGAGGATCAAAGACAGCCCGGAAGAACGATACCGCGAGTTGCTGGCAAGCAACCCGGAGATCCTGAAGCGGGTGCCGCAGCACTATATCGCCTCTTTTTTGGGTATTACCCCGGTTTCACTAAGCCGGATAAGAAACCGGCGATAGGGATTTGGCGATGGGGATTTGGGGATAGGGATTTATTAACAATTGTTATCGCGGGCCTGCGTGCTGTTTGTAAACTTTGTTGGTATAAAACAAAGTATTATGAAGGCGGTTATCATTTTCAATCACCCTTACAGCGGCAGCTACTGTAATGCCATTCTTGAGGCGGTAAAAAGAGGACTGCAGAGATCAGGGCATATCACAGATGTAATGCATTTGGATGAAGAGGGGTTTAACCCCGTAATGACGGCAGAAGATCTTAAAGGCTTTGTTGAATGCAAGGCGGTCGACCCTAAAGTGCTGGAGTATCAGCAAAGGCTGCGGGATGCTGATCAGCTGATCTTTATTTTTCCTATATGGTGGGAGTTGATGCCGGCTATGACAAAAGGTTTTATCGATAAGGTTATTTATCCCGGTATTGCTTATCACAATGACCGAAGCGGACGGATTCCCAGAATGGTTAAAGCGTTCGAGCGGGTAAAAAGGGTGACGGTCATTACGACGATGAACACACCGGCCTTGTTATATCGCCTTTTGTTTGGCAACGCCATCAGGAAGGCCCTGTTTACGGGGACACTGTGGAAAACGGGGTATAAGAACCGCAAGTGGATCAGCCTGAATATGGTCAAGTTTGTGTCGGACAAGCAGCGGCAAAAATGGTTGACGGGTATAGAGAAAAGATTTGCCCAATAACGTGGTACCCTTTTTGCCGCTACTATCTGGATTCCCACTTTACAAAGGAATCCTAAAACATGGACAAATTAAAGCAACTCGAACTTATGGATAAGATCCAGCGTGAGCTGGAAGACCTGCAAAACAGCCAGACATCGGTGCTGAAGAAGGTTTCCCAGATCGCAGCGCATAATATGACCCTTGGCGTAGGGCTTCTGGATCAAAAACTGCCGGAACTGCAGGATGAAATAGATTCCAGCCTGGCCGTTATTACGGAACTATCGGAAGCATTTGCACTCCACCGCACTAAATTCTTTGCGGATAATAAGCTCGCCGGCTCGGTGGATCCCACCGCTTAGGCAGGGTGCAGGCGACTTTCTTAGGCAAGATGCCAGCGACATTTTAGTTCGGGCCCTGTTGGAAACATTAAAAATTTGCCTGTACGGACTGGATGCTGCCGTCGGCATTAAAATGCAATTCGGTGACTTTTACATTGCGCAAAAAGGTCTTTCCGCTCAGCTGTACGTCATGATAAAACAGGTACCACTTGCCGTTGAACTCAACGATGGAATGATGGTTTGTCCAACCTTCGACGGGCTTGAGCACTACTCCCTGGTAGGTAAAAGGACCATAAGGGCTGTCTCCGGTCGCGTAATTGATCAGGTGAGTATCACCGGTTGAATAGGAGAAATAATATTTCCCTTTGTATTTGAACATCCAGGAAGCTTCAAAAAAGCGTCGATCGTTGTCTTTCTCGGTAAATAACTTGCCGTCCTTGTCTACTATTTTTATTTCCCGTACGGGTGAATCAAAATGTTTCAGATCCTTACTAAGCCGGGCGGCCCTTGGAAGGATGGCCAGTTCGGATGGCTTGCGTAGGCCCGCAGCAGAATCGTAGTGATTTTTATTCCATCGTTGAAGCTGGCCGCCCCATATTCCGCCAAAATACATATAGGAGGAGCCGTCATCATCCGTGAATACGCAGGGGTCGATGCTATAGCTGCCTGCGATGGGCGTCGCTTCCGGTTTGAAGGGACCTTCGGGTTTTGAGCTGGTCGCGACGCCTATGCGGAATACATCCTTTTTATCTTTTACAGGAAAATACAAATAGTACATGCCGTTGGCGTATGCGGCATCCGGTGCCCAAAGCTGGCGGCCCGCCCAGGGTATATCTTTTATGTTCAGCGCAACGCCGTTATCCGTGACTTTTCCGCCTACGGAGTCCATTGACAGAATATGATAATCCATCATATTGAAGTGAGAGCCGAGGTCATCCTCGGGGATACCTGTAGCCGTATCGTGCGAGGGATAAATATAGATCCGATTGTTAAATACGTGGGCGGAAGGATCGGCGGTGTAAATATGAGAGACCAGTGGTTGCGACAGATATCGTTTGGATTTTGCAGAAGTGCTGTCTTTTGCTGTGGCACTGTCGCTATTTGCCTGTGTAGTGGCTTTATCGGTCGCGGCATTATTGCAGGCGGCGAGGCCCAATAAAAGGGAAAGCGCAAAGAGCGGTTTTTGTAAAAAGATAGTCATAATGGCTTAATCGGTTACATGTTGATAGGTAAGCGAAAATAGCAAAGAATTCCATAAAAAAATACAATCGGTTGCATTATCAAAGAAAAAGACATTTATAATATTAGTAAAAATAAACATATTTGATTTTTTTCTTGATCTTGTGCTTACGATCTGATTTGGGTTAATATATGATTGGTTACGGATAATTTATGCAAATCGTTTTTCCGACAACAATCCAAACTTTGATACTAACCAATTCTTAACTGCTTAATTTATCAAAATGAGAAAAATGCTACTATTTTTTCTCCTCCTCGGTCTGGGGTCAACGAACTATGCCCGGGCTCAGGGGAAGAAAGTCACTGGAAAAATTGTCAACGCCGATGATGGCCAACCTATTCCGGGTGTTTCGGTAAAAGTCGAAGGCTCAAAGCAGGGAGGGGTGCTGGCGGATGCAGATGGCAGCTTTGTCATCTCTGCCTCTCCGGGTCAAAAGCTGGTCTTTACTTTTGTTGGATTTGTTGTCCAGACCATCGAGGTGCCGGCGAGCAATTTTGCGTTCCCGCCTGTAAAATTAAAGGCCAATATGCGGGAGCTGACGGAAGTTGTGGTGAGGGATACTTATGGGTCGCATGCCACTAAGGCGTATACGGGTGCGGAAGTATCCGTAAAAGGCGGTGCGGTAGAGAACAAGCCGTATTCGACCATCGGTCAGGCCCTGCAAGGTCAGCTTGCGGGTGTAGCGGTGAGCATCAACAGCGGCCAGCCCGGCGCCAACAACCAGGTGCGGATCCGGGGTATCAACTCAATTAACAGCCTGGATGGGGCGCAGCCCCTGTATGTCATCGACGGGATGTTCGTGACGACGGGCGCTCTGGGGAGAAGCGTATCCACATCCAATGCATTGTCTGGTCTTAACAATGATGACATCGAGTCCATCACGGTATTGAAAGATGCGGCTGCCACGGCTATCTATGGCTCAAGAGGATCCAACGGCGTCATCGTGATCACGACAAAAAAGGGACGTTCGGGTAAGACACAGGTCCGGGTGGATGCAGAATATGGGAACAGCAACAATCTGCCGCTGCCTGATGCCGGTAAGGTTCTGACTCCCGCCCAGTATCGGAGTCTGTTCAACGAGGCCTTTAAGAACTATGGCTCCACGGATGCGCAGATCGCTACCCAGGATAGCAACTATGCGCTGAATTCGGCGGGGAACGACTGGTATAAATTAGTGACCAAGAACGGTCCGCAACGCCAGTACAATATATCCCTCTCGGGTGGAGACGAAAAAACGCGTTATTTTTCATCGGCAGGTTATTACAACCAGGATGCCACCATCCTCAAATCGAATATCAGAAGGATCACGGGTCTGCTGAACCTGGACCATACGATCAATAAGCAATTCTCCGTGTCCACGGGTTTGAATTTTTCGAATGTTCAGCAAAATACGCCTTTGCAGGGCAGCGCCTATTTTGGCTCTGCGGCCTCTGCCTGGCTTTTCCTTCGTCCTTTCCAGATGGCTTATGCCCCGGATGGCACCGTTAACTCAAGTATAACGGGTAACGGAAACTTCCCTAATTCGGGTGACTATAATCCCTTGTATATCGCTGCACATGACAAGAGGCTGCTGGCAGAAACCAGGATACTGGGTAACCAGACCATCCGGTGGAATATCTGGGATCAGCTGAAATATACTGGTTATGTCAGCATCGACTACCAGGCGCTGGAAGAGACCGTATTCCTGAACCCGACAGTAGGTGATGCGCTGAGCAGCAATGGCAGCGGTTCCAGCTACTACACGAGGTTTTTCAACTGGCTGGTCCGCAACCAGCTGGACTACCGGTACAATATACCAGGCGTCGAAGATTTTTATGTGGACGCCAGCGTCGGTTATGAGTCGCAACGGTCAACCAACTATTATAATCAGGCCACTGCGACGGGTTATCCGGCGTCCCAGCCTTTGCTGACGGCTGTAGGTGTAGCTGCAACGCCGACGACGGCCTCCGAGCTCTACTCCAATTTCACTTTTGCCGCCTTGTATTCGAGAGCGAACATCAATTACAAGAATCGTTATTCGCTGACCGGATCATTGAGGAGGGAAGGTTCTTCGAGATTCGGCACGAACCATCTCTACGGAAGTTTTTATTCCGTCGGTGGCGCCTGGAATATCGACCAGGAGAAGTTCTTTATGGATCAGTCGACCCTTACCTCCCTCAAGGCGAGAGGCTCTTACGGGACAACGGGTAATGCGAATGCCCTGACGAACTACCAATGGCGTGCAACGGCGGGTTATGGCTTCAACTACAACCTGGCTAACGGGCAGGACTACAGCATTATCGGGAACTCGAACCTGCGGTGGGAGTCTTCCAAGAAGTTCGATGTCGGTCTTGACATGGGATTTTTCAACGAACGCCTCGGTCTCAGCCTGGATTATTACAACAACAAGATCGATGGTCTGATCCAGACGGTGAAGCTGCCGATGGAACTTGGATTTGCCTCGGTTACTCAAACGGCCTCCGGGCAGCCCCAGAACATCGGGGCCATGCAGAACAGGGGTTTTGAGCTGACGATCAAGGGCCTCCCTGTGAAGACAAAGGATTTCACCTGGAGCGTGAACTTCAACATCTCGAAGAACACGAACAAGATGACGAAGCTGTCCACGCCTGATGCCGCCTATGGACAATACTGGCTGGCAAGAGGGTATAGCTACTATACCTGGTATACCTACCAGTATAAAGGCGTCAACCCCGCCAATGGAAATGCGCTTTGGTATTATGATGCAGGCAAGACCAAGGACACGACGAATTATTCCGCGGCGGCACGTGTTCCTTTCGGGCATGCCGACCCATCTGTTACCAGCGGCCTCAGCAATACGTTCACCTACAAAGGGCTGAGCCTGACAGTTGATATTTACGGCAGCTTTGGCAACCGTATCACGGACAACTGGTCTTACTATCTGAATGACGGCGCCTATATAACCGGCGCAAATAAGTACGCTTATAATTTACGCAGATGGACCACCCCGGGACAGATCACGGATGTACCCAAGATGGTGTATGGTGGTGGCAGCTCAGCCAATTCGTCGAGGTTTTCCACGCGGTTCCTGTACAAGGGAGACTTTATCCGGCTAAAGAATATTTCGCTGGGATACGACTTTAAAAAGCTCACCATACTGGAAAAGATGGGTATCAACAAATTGTATCTGTATGGAAGGGCCACCAATCTTTGGATCAAGACATTCGATAAGTCCCTGCCTTTCGATCCGGAAGTGGCGGTCACCGGTGTCTATAACGAGGATATTCCCCAGGTGCGCACATTTACAGTTGGCTTAAATGTAGGTTTCTAACAAATTAAGGATTACAACATGAAAATCAATAAACTACTCTATTATTTACTGGTGGCGGCGGTGTTCCTGCCTTCCTGTAAAAAATCGTTTCTAAACGAGGTGCCGTCAAATGCCGTCACCGTCACTGACGCGATAAAGACCCAGAATGATCTGGCCGATGCGGTGAATGGTATGTACAATCTGATGAAAACCTATACGCTTTTTGGCCGGGATGTGCCTGTGCTGGGGGATCTGCTTGCAGATAATACCTATGTCAACGTTTCGAACTCCGGGCGTTACCTGCCCGAGAATAGCTACACGTATGTCAATACCACGGCGGAAATGAGTGACATATTCTCCCAGGCCTATTATTGTATCCTGCAGGCAAACCGGGTAATTTACGAAGGGCAAAAATTAACCGCGTCCGGCAATACCAATCAGCTGATCGGCGAAGCCTATGCTGCAAGAGCCCTGCTCTACCTGGAGCTGGTCAACTGGTTCGGGGCGCCCTATACCGTGAATCCTAATGCAGACGGAGTGCCTGTCATCACGCTGCCTTCCTATGTAACGGGGTTCACGCTGAAGCTGCCCAGGTCCAGCGTATCGGCGGTATATACCAGGATCATCACCGACCTGGACAGCGCCTATGCCCTGATGCCGGCGACAGGTACTACCCTGCATGCGACTAATTCGGATTATATAGCCAAATATGCGGCTAAGGCGATAGAGTCCCGGGCTTATTTATATAAAGGAGACTATCCCAATGCCCTGACGGCAGCGCAACTGGTGATCAGCAGCGGAGGTTACACGCTGGCGCAGACTACCGCTGCGTTTACCGCTTTTTGGGCGAGCCCGATAGCTACCACGACCAAGCTGGAAACTATTTTCGAGCTGAACCAGAACGCTTCGAGCAACGTGGGCAACAACGGCCTGGATGCCATTTTCTCGCAGTCGGGTTACGGAGATATCCAGGCGACCACTGATCTTTACAATGACTACAGCGCCACGGATTCCAGGAAAACGCTGATGATCAATGGTACCCGCGGTGGTCAGCAGGCCTATATCATTAATAAATTCTCGAACTACACCAACACGGATAAGGACGAAACCAAGATCATCCGCCTGGCAGAAGTGATCCTCACCGCAGCGGAGTCTTATGCACGGACCGGAGATGAACCGGATGCGTTGAAGGCCTTGAATCAGATTGCGCAATTGCGTGATCCCTCTTTTGCCGGATATTCCTCAACGGGTGCGCAGCTGATTACGGATATCCTCAACGAAAGACGGAAAGAGCTGGCGTTCGAAGGACTTCGATTCTTTGACTTTACCAGGCTGAATCTAGCGTTCACGCGCCCGGCGCAGGCCCAGGGATATGTGTCTTATCCTACTGTCTCTGCCGCGGATATCAGAAGGATATTGCCTATTCCGCAGGCTGAAACGGATGCCAATCCCAATATTACCCAGAATCCCGGGTATAGTAAATAATTATATGAGTGGTAAGCGATGATAAGAGCCGCCTGATATATTCAGGCGGTTTTTTTGTTATATTGTTGACGTTATGATAAAGAACCTCCTACTCGTCGCACTCCGCAATTTCAAGCGGGACCGTTGGTATAGTCTTTTGAACATTCTTGGCCTGACCATCGGCATCACCTTTAGCATCTTTCTGATCTTCTATGTGAAGGACGAACTCAGCTATGACCGCTATAATGAAAAGGCCGATCGTATTTACCGGATCACATCCTTTATTAAGGAGCCGGAAAAGGAGACGATGAAATGGACGGCAACGCAATTCCCTTTAGGCCCTGCCTTGCAAAAGGAATTTCCCGAAGTAGAGGCCGCTGTGCGATTTGTTGGAGTGGAAAAGACGATGTACAAAAGAGGGGAATTGCGGTCGTATGAGGATAAGGCCTATTATGCCGACAGCACCCTTTTCAGAATATTCAGCTATGAATTTCTTGAAGGAAATGCCAAAAACGCACTGGTGGAACCCAAATCCATGGTGCTGACGGAGTCCCTGGCTAAAAAATATTTTGGAAAGAGCGCTGGTGTTGTTGGCCAGCCCCTGCAAAACGCGGGTGGAGATGTATTTAAGATCACCGGTGTCATCAGGGATGTCCCATTTAATTCGCATATCCGGTTCAACCTCTTGATCTCGGCGAGCACATTGCCGAAGGACTTCGCCAACAGCTGGGGGGGCTTTGGTTTTTATACCTATGTGCTGCTTCGGCCGAATACGGAACCCGTGGCATTTGAAAAAAAGCTGCTGCCCTTATATGACAATCATATGGCGGAGATCTTTTCAAAGTTCAAGATCAAGATCCATTACGGGGTGCAGCCTATCACGGCCATTCACCTTCACTCCGATTTCCAGGGCGAGCCGGAAGAGCTTGGCAGCATCTCCTATGTCTATATTTTTTCTGCGGTAGCGTTGTTCATGATCATCATCGCCTGTATCAACTATATGAACCTGACCACGGCGCGGTCGGCGAGACGAGCGAAAGAGATAGGCATCCGCAAGGTCACCGGTTCTACCAAGCCGCAGCTGATCGCCCAGTTTCTTGTCGAGTCGACCCTGACAACGATATTTGCCTTGCTTCTAAGTATGGGACTTGTGGCCCTTTTGCTGCCTACCTTCAATGCTTTGTCGGGGAAATCCATCTCGTTTCATGCCCTGATAGAGCCGGGCTCCATTCTGATACTACTGGGTATTGTGCTGGTTGTTGGCCTGCTGGGCGGAAGTTATCCTGCCCTCTACCTCTCCTCTTTCAACCCTATCGATATACTTAAGGGCAGCCTGGCGAAAGGTTCCAGCAATGTGACGCTGCGCAGAGTACTGGTGGTAACGCAATTTTCCATTGCCATGATCATGCTTATCTGTACCTGGGTCGTCTACGATCAGCTGAACTATCTGAAGAACAAAGATCTGGGGTTTGACAAACAGGAAGTCCTTTCGATATCCGCAAATTCGAATAAGGACATCAGGGGACAGATCGGCAATCTGAAGAACGAACTGCGAAAGAATCCGCTGGTACTGTCGGTAAGCTCCGCACAGGCGGTGCCGGGTCAGGGGATCAACTTCAACTTGTTTTCGATGCCGACTAATAAAGGATATACCGAAAAAGGCGTGGATAATTACGGAGTCGACGAAGATTATTTCAGGACATTGGGTATGCAGATCCGAAAGGGCAGGGCTTTTAATGGACTCAACGACACCTTGCGAAGTGTGATCGTCAACGAAAACCTGGTCAAATATTTTGGATGGGCCAATCCGATCGGCCAACGGATAAAGCGTGCTGCCGATACGTCCTCCTTTTACTGGGAAGTAGTGGGTGTGGTAAAGGATTTCAATCAGAAATCCCTTTACAATCCTATTACTCCGCTGCTATTGTTCTACCGGCCTAACGCGCCTAATATCGAAATAAAGGTCAGCTCAAAAGATATTCCTGCCTCTGTTGCAGCCATCGAAAAGACCTGGAAAACAATCTTTCCCGAACTGCCTTTTGAATATACCTTTCTTGACCGCGATTTCAACTCACAGTACGCGGCTGACCAGAAACGGGGGAAGATCTTTACGGCGTTCTCCATCCTGACCATCCTTATCACTTGTCTGGGTCTGTTGGGACTGATCGCCTTTACGACCGAACAGCGGCAGAAGGAGATCAGCATCCGCAAGATAATGGGGGCGGGGATCGGTCAGATCGTTTCGCTGATGACGGCCAATTTCGTGCTGCTGGTGGGCATATCCTGTTTTATTGCTTTCCCGGTGGCGTGGATGTTTATGAATAACTGGCTAAAGATCTTTCCTTACAACACAGGGCTGACGGTGATGCCATTTCTGCTATCGGCGCTGGCAGTGCTGGCGATAACGCTGCTGACGGTGATCTTTCACACGATAAAGGTGGCGGTGGCGAATCCGTCGAAGGGTCTGAGGATGGAATGATTG
>Ga0193716_1000707_pt1 | contig 20066 bp, 17 predicted proteins | sample U2c1metaG_FD_145901 | JGI IMG/M metagenome (GOLD analysis project Ga0193716, IMG submission 145901) | Soil microbial communities from a riparian zone of the East river system, Colorado, United States - U2c1 | ecosystem: Environmental > Terrestrial > Soil > Riparian zone | place: USA: East River...
ATTTGCGCTGACTGAGCCCGCTGCCGATGGCGAGAATCCCATCGTCGCCTACATGGCGAAGTTGCCCCGGGAAGCCCCGCCCGGCGCCAAATGGGTCTACAAGACCGGCGAATCCGATTTGATCGGCGTACTGCTGGCGCGCGCCACGCACAAGCATCCCGCCGATTACTTGTCGGAAAAAATCTGGTCGAAGTTCGGCATGGAAAAGGACGCGGTTTGGATGCTCGATCGCGCGGGCGAAGAACTCGGAGGGTGCTGCATTTCCATGACGCTGCGGGACTATGGCCGCTTTGGCCTGTTCTTCATGCGCGGCGGTAAGATTGGCGACACCAGCATTCTTCCGGATGGCTGGGTCGCGCAGGCAACGCGCCAGCAGCAACCCGGCTATGGATTCCAATGGTGGGTGCATGACGATGGTTCCTACGAAGCGGTAGGAATTTTCGGTCAGGCGATTTTGATCAATCCGGCCGAGGATCTCATCATCGTGACGTCGAGCGCCTGGCCGCAAGCCGATGCGCCCCAGTTCTATGCCGTCAGCAAGGCGTACTTCGCGGCGGTAACCAAGGCGCTGCACGCGCACTGAAATCAACGGCCATGCTGTTATAGGGGTCTTGTCCTACGCCGTTCTGCGCGCCTGACTACTGCCAGGCGAGGTGCAATCGCGGCATTCTTGTATGTGTTGACACACTGAGGGCCTGAACGATGAAACATGACACGCAAATTCAGCAAGAGGTTATCGCCGAGCTCGATCGAGACGAGAATGTTCCCGCCGGCGCAGTAGGCGTGGAAGTCCATCACGGGGTCGTGAAACTTGCCGGCCGCATCAACGACGACACCACCAAAAAGAGCGCGGTGCTGGACGCTCGCCGCGTTGACGGCGTCACCGGAATCATTTTGGACATGGGCGTGCAGAAGCGCTGATCCCATGAACGAAGAAGCGCTCAACTTAAGCATACGCAAGTTTCTAAAAATGGTCGGGATCAGTTCGCAGCGGGAAATTGAGCACGCCGTGGCCAAAGCGACCGCAGAGGGCGGCATCGCAGGCACAGAATCATTCCCGGCAAAAATGAGGCTGGAAGTTGCCGGACTCAAGATAAACGTGGAGTTCAGCGGCGATATCACGCTGACGTGAGACAGTCGGTTAAGGCTTCGGCCGCGATCTCAAAGGAGCGCAGCCGCGCCGCGTGATCGAAGATTTGAGAAGTGATCATCAACTCATCCGCGCCGGTCTGCTTGATGAAATTGTGCAGATCCTCGCGAACCATCTCGGGAGTGCCGATCGAAGCGCACGACAATACCTGATCGAGGATAGCCCGTTCCTGCGGCCCGAGGCCCTCGGCGTAGCCTTCGGCGGGCGGCTGCAGTTGCGAAGGACGGCCGCTGCGCAGATTCACGAATGCCTGCTGCATCGAGCTTGCCAGGAATTTCGCTCGCTCCAGAGAGTCGGCACCGAATACGTTGAAGCCCAGCATCACGTACGGCTCGGCAAGATCCCGCGAGGGCCGAAACTCGCCGCGGTACAGCTCGATGGCGGGGATCATCTGCGCCGGCGCAAAATGCGAGGCGAACGCAAAGGGAAGCCCAAACACTGCGGCAACCTGCGCACCGAACAGACTCGAACCCAAGATCCACAGTGGCACGTTGAGGCCGGTTCCGGGCACCGCGCGCACTGCCTGTCGGGGCGAAACCGATAAATAATCGGCGAGCTCCTGAACATCGCGCGGAAACTCATTGGGGTCTGAGGACAAATTGCGGCGCAACGCCTGCGCAGTGCGCTGGTCGGAGCCGGGCGCCCGGCCCAGTCCCAAATCGATGCGCCCGGGGTACAGTGATTCAAGCGTGCCGAATTGCTCGGCAATAACGAGCGGGGAGTGGTTGGGGAGCATGATTCCGCCCGCGCCGACGCGAATCGTGGAGGTGCCCCCGGCAACATGGCCAATCAGTACCGCGGTCGCTGCGCTTGCGATTCCCGGCATCCCGTGATGCTCGGCAAGCCAAAAACGCCGATAGCCCCAACGCTCGGCGTGGCGCGCCAGGTCGAGCGTGTTCCTAAAGGAGTGGGCCGCATCGCTTCCCTGTGTGATGGGCGAGAGATCAAGGAGGGAAAATGGGGTCATGCAGCGTAGGTGGGGGCACCCTCAACCATTCTCAACCAACAGATTGCTGCTATTTCTTGCGAATCGTGGCCATGATTTTTGTCCACTCCTTGCCCACCCCAACGCACTTCTCTTGCGTGTAGAACGATTCATGCTCGGAGATTTGTTTCTTCATCATGTCCCATCCCTCCTGCACGTAAGCGGATTGGTCGGGACCGCCGCTGGTGCGCATCTTGTCGAAAATCGACTTGGCGGATTCCTCGGCACTTTGATCGCTCTTGGCAAGAAACCCCTTCTTGACGCAAAGATCGTACTGGGTGGCCGTCCCGCCGACCAAGATACCGAATTGCCGGGCTTGTCCTTGATCTTGAGTTGCCGTTGCCGTCGCGGGAGCATTTTGAGCATTGGCCGTGCTGCCCCACATGATCAATCCCAAACTGAGGAGTTTCTTCATTGATTTAGATTCCGCTGGTGTACGACGCATGTCGGACAATCTCAGATTTGTCCCGTCCGGGCAAATCCTGGACGCCCACAACGCGAATTTACCTCGCTGGCGCCGTATTCTGAACGCTAAACTCTCTCGATCATGAATATCGTTGGGCCGAAGCAGCGGGGAGGAATTGGCGTAGTTCTGGCGATTGTCGCTCTCGATTTCGCTGGTATCGGACTGACCTTGCCCATCATTCCGCGCTTGCTGAGCGACGTCGCGCACACGACCGATCTCGGCTGGCGATTCGGCGCTTTCTTGAGTTTGTACGCGCTCATGCAATTCGTCTTTTCGCCGATCTTGGGGATCTGGAGCGACCGAGTCGGTAGGATGGCATCACTTTCTTGGTGACCTTGTTGTCCATTGTCGGGCCGCTGGCAATCAGCTCGCTCTATTTCGCCTATCGTGTGAGCTTTCCAGGCCTGGTCTGGATTGCCGGCGCGGCGCTTTATCTCCTCACCGTCCCTGTTCTTTTGCGCCTGCCGGCAAGAGCCCCCGCCGCCGCGAACGCCTGATCAATCAATGCGGCCGCTCAAGCCTGCTTCAGATGAATGGAGCCGTCCCCGGTGTGGATGGTGAGTGTCGAGCCGCCGCCGTTCATTTTGCCGCGGACCCGCGATTTGCTGATGATTCCTTCCATCGTAATCGGGATGTCCGAGCTGATGTGTCCGTCCCCCGTGCTGGCGTCGATATCTACGGGCAGATCTCCCGGTAGTGCCACGTCAATGCTGCCGTCGCCCGAGGTGATGCTCCAGGTTGAATCCAATTTGGAGCCGTGAAGCGCCTCCACGCCCACGCTGCCGTCGCCGCTCCTGGCGCTCAGCACATCAAACCGTCCCGTGAGACGGATACGGCCGTCGCCGGAGGTGGCATCGCATTTGCCATCGAGATTGCTGCCTTCTATGGTGCCATCGCCCGTGTGCAGGCGGACTGCGCCTTTGAGCGAACTGACGATGAGACTGCCGTCGCCGCTGTGCAGATCAATGGTGCCCGACAGGTCATTGGCCTTGATGGAGCCGTCACCCGTTCTTACTTGCAGGTCCGCGTTCTTCGGCATGCGAACCTCGATCCGCAATGTTCTGATGTTCCCGATGGAGAAGTGCCATTTGTCCGCAATGCGGGCGGTCAGCTCGACCTGATCACCCTGCTGGTTGGACTCGATCTGCAGAGACTTGTTCAGCACATAGCCGTGATATTCAACGCGAAATTCAACCTGCTGGGTGTCGCCGGTGGTAACACTGACGCTGCCATCGTTCGTGTCGACGCGCACGCTGGCGCGATTCGAGACCGTGAAGGATTTGGCATAGTCATCCGCATGAGCAGTGGCGGCAAACAGCCCCGTGGCGAGAAGCGCCATGCCGAGGATTGCCGATCGATGGGTGCTGATTCTTGTATATGGAGCAGTCATTGCCAAAGGTCTCCCGATTGCTGATAGAAAATTTGCGGCCGCACCTGGTTGCACGGGTGATGCCACGTACCACGGCTCGCGCGTGCCTACAAAACCCGGCTGGACGACAAAAGTTGCATATATCGTGCTCATCGCGGCGCTCATGGCGCGCCGCACCATTTGGTCGGGTACAGCTCTTTCCTGCAGACGCTGTCGTTGCCGTCTGACAGACCTGCAGCACCTGAAACAGTAGCCTGACTGTAGTACTTTCAGGTGAAGGGAATGCGCTTCGTTCAACGCGCGACGCTGTCTTTACTGGCAGCGCTTCTGCTCGCTTGCGGCGGCAGAGGCGACGGAATGTCTGCATCCGCGCCCAATGCAAGCCCGCCGCGCGGCGAGCTGTTGCAGAGTCCGCCGGATCTTTTGTCGACGGTGACGGCGTCGGATTTGTTGCTCCAGCTCAACGTCGCTGCCAATCTGCAGCTGCTGTCGCTCAGTGGGCCACCCGTGTGCGACATTCTCATGTATCACATCAAGTACAGCACGGTGGGCGGCGCCAATGAACCGACCACGGCCTCCGCCGCACTCATGGTGCCCACGGGCTTCGGCGCGAACTGCACCGGTAATCGCCCGATCGTGTTGTACGCGCACGGCTCGACTACCGACCGCGCCTTCAATATGGCCAACACGGACAACGCAGAGACGCTGTCCTTGGCGGCGCTGTTCGCATCGCAGGGATATATCGTCGTGGCCCCAAACTACGCGGGATACGATACGTCAACGCTTCCCTATCATCCGTACTTGATTGCCGATCAGGAATCGAAGGACATGATCGATGCACTGACGGCGGCGCGCGCAGCCCTGCCGCTCGCCTCAGCGACATTGACCAAGGACAGTGGGCAACTGTTCATCACGGGCTACTCCCAGGGCGGCTACGTCGCGATGGCAACTCACCGCGCCATGCAGGCTGCCGGTATGACCGTCACGGCATCCGCGCCCATGTCAGGGCCATATGCGCTCGCCGCATTCGTCGACGCGGTTTTCTATGGCGAGGTCAACGGCGGTGCTCCGATTTCTTCCACGCTTTTGCTCACCGCCTATCAAAAGGCATACGGCAATATCTACGACAACGCCGTGGATGTGTTCGAACCCCAATACGCGGCCGGCATCGATTCCTTGCTGCCGAGCACCACGCCGAGAAGTCAGCTGTATGCTCAAGGACGCCTCCCGGAATTTGCGCTGTTCAGCGCAACGCCGCCCGATCCGGCCTTCGCCGACATTACCCCACCATCGACACCGGCGAATTTGGCGGCGGTGTTTGCGCTCGGCTTCGGCGCCGGCAATTTGCTGCAGAACAGTTATCGCCTGACCTATCTGCAAGACGCACAGGCGAACCCGGACGGGGGCTTCCCATTGACCACGGGATTGGTGGCCGCAACCCCGGCGCTGCCATGGCGGCAGGCGCTGCAGATGAATGATTTGCGCAATTGGGTTCCCACGGTACCGGCGCAGCTGTGCGGCGGCGCGGTCGATCCGCTGGTCTTTTGGTTCAACACACAGCTGATGCAGAATTATTGGGCGTCGCATTCATCAGCCGCATCGATCAGCGTGCTCGATTTGGAATCCGCCGTAGCGGCCAACGACCCGCATGGCACTCTCAAACAAGATTTCGCGATCGCCAAGCAACTGGTCGCTGTTGCCGCCATCGCGCAAGGAGCCACGGACGGCGGCGCGTTTGCGGTCGCGGAAGCCTATCATGCGACATTGGTGGCGCCGTTCTGCTTCGCCGCGACGAGGTCGTTCTTCGCCGGCCTGTAGCCGACAGCTGATGTCCTCGGACGCGCTGTCTCGGCTCACGGATGAGATGCCGCCGTGCCGACAGGGTGGTCTTCGCAAATCGGTTCCGTTAGCGGCGCAACGTGCGCAGCAGCACCCGATCCCGCACGCGCAATTTCATAGCAATTCGCATCGATCCACACCATCCAATCGCCGTTCTCGGTCTTGAATCTCTCGCCCGCGTGGTGCTGCACACGCTGCGGCCAATGATCATCTTCCGGCCTTCCTGAGACCGATTGACTCGCTGAACGCAGCTGGCTGCGAATTTCGAATGCCTGCAGGGCGCGCCGCGCTTCCGCCGTCCAATCCACACCACTGCTCTCGCCGTTTGCCGATGAGGTCGGCGCTGAGGACGCGCCAAGGGACGGCGACTCTAAGACCGGCGGTTCAACCGTGAGTGTCAATTGATGCCCGCGTCGCGGAAGGTTCGCGGTGATGCGCACCCGCGGGGGATCCGCAGGTGCAACAAACACTATTTCGACGGCGTTCGCTGTCTCGGCGCGCTTTCCGGTCTGCGGCGCCATGAGGAGGGCCGCGATCAAGACCAGGTGTACCGCCAGTACGGCAGCCGCGGCGGCATATCGCGTAGCTTGCCGGCGGCTTGACTCCTTCATGAACAGTTTGCCTCCTACAGGCCCTAGAAGAGGGACCTTCAGTATGACTGATGGTTCAAGTCATTGACTGCGCCTGAAAAATGGACTAGTCAGGAATCGACGGAGTCGTGCGGAGAATGACGATGCCCCAATCTACCATCGACTTGCTGAAGCAAAATCCCGGACGGATCATTTTCATCGGCGCCGTCCTGGCGGCAGCGGCCGGCGCCTTCGCGTATACCGGCGGCTTCTTCTCGCCGCATCGTATCAGTGCCAACCGTTTGATCGATGCGATCGAGGCGAGCGGCGGCGGTGCGCACGAAGGGTTTCGCCGAGCGCATGCGAAAGGCATCTGCATGGCCGGCACCTTCCTCGCGAGCTCAGAGGCCAAGACGCTGTCGCGAGCCGCCGTCTTCGCAGGCGATGTCATTCCGGTGACGGGCCGCTTCGCAGAAGCCACTGCCGATCCTTTTACCAATGACGCGACCACGGCACCCGTCCGAAGCATGGCGCTGCGCCTTCAACCGCCGCACGCGGATGAGTGGCGCACCGGGATGAATGACACCCCGGGTCTTCACGTGTCGACGCCACAGGCATTTTACGAGAACGTCGTTGCGTCGACTCCGGATCCTCGCACCGGGAAGCCGGATCCGGCCAAGGTGCAGGCCTACCTGGACCGGCATCCGGAGACCGTTGCGTTTCTCGCGCGCCTGAAAGCCAGGCCGTTTTCGAGCGGCTTCGCGAATGACAGTTACAACAGCGTCAGCGGATTCATTTTCGTTTCCGCCGACGGCAAGCGCCGGTTGGTGCGCTGGACGATGCAAGCCGAGGACTCGTTCTCGACCTTGTCGCCGGAGGATCGGGCGGCCAGATCGGCAAACTATGAGTTCGATGACTTGCTGGCGCGAGTTGCCCGCGGACCCATCAAGTGGCAGTTGATCGCCATCCTCGCGATGCCGGGCGACCCTAACAAGGCAGCCGAAGTTTGGCCCGAAGACCGGCAAAAAGTTACTCTCGGCGAGCTGACCATAACCCACGTCGAAAGCGAAACCAGGGGCAACTGTCAGGACGTGAACTATGACCCACTGGTGTTGCCGGCGGGGATCGATCCTTCGGACGATCCGATTCCCTATGCCCGATCGGCGGCCTATTCCGTTTCCTTTAGGAGACGCGCGGGCGAGCTCAAGCCGCCGAGCGCAGTTGCCAATCAAAGCGCGGGGACACGGCCATGATCCAGACCGTGCAGCGATTTAACCTGCTTGCTCGGCTCCTTCACTGGACGATGGCAGTGCTGATACTCATGATGGCGTTCGTCGGCATCGGCATGGTGAGCACCCTCTCCTCGAAGTATCACCAACTGCTGTCGCTGCATAAGTCAGTCGGCAGCCTCATCCTGGTGCTGGTCGCGGTGCGTTTGGTCAACCGGCTTCTCAACCCGCCGCCGCCGCTGCCTTTGGATTTACCGGGTTGGCAGCAATTTCTAGCGAAAGGCTCACACGTGATCCTGTATGGGCTCATGTTTGCGCTGCCGCTCGTCGGCTGGTCGATGTTGTCCGCCGGCGGCTACCCCATTGTCGTGTTCGGCGCGATCCACCTGCCGCCCATACTTCCGCACAACGCACCGCTCTTCGCCCTGCTACGAAGCACCCATACGCTGTTGGCCTTGCTCTTGTTTGCCGTATTCCTCGGGCATCTTGGAGCCGCGCTGTTCCATGCGCTGATTCGCCGCGACGACGTGCTCAAGAGCATGGTTTAGGTTCCGGTTTGACGATCCCGTCTCGCCGCCAAGTCGCCCTGAGCCTCGACCGAAACCGCGTTCCACTTCTCCCAGGTCTCGATTCGCCGGCCATATTCGGCGCGCGTCATGGGCAATCCGCTTGTGCCAAAGAAAACTCGCAACGGCGGATCCTGCGCATCGACCACCTTCAATATCGCCGGACCTGTCGCGGCCGGATCGCCCGGCACGTAGTTGCCGCGAATGGCAGCAATTTTTGTGCGAGCGCTGTCGTAGACCGGGTTGGCCGCCGCGCGGATGGCCGACGTGCCGCCCCAATCCGTGGCGTAGCCGCCCGGCTCGACGATGGTCACCTTGATGCCGAATCCGGCGACCTCCGCGGCAAGCGCTTGGCTAAAACCCTCAAGACCCCATTTCGAGGCGTGATACAGGCCAACGGTGGGAAAGGCATTGACGCCGCCAATCGATGAGACCTGAATGATGTGTCCCGAACCTTGGGCTCGCATGATGGGCAGCGCGGCTTGGGTGACCCAAAGCGCGCCGAACAGATTGGTTTCTATTTGTGCTCGGGCTTGCGCTTCGCTGACCTCCTCGATCGTGCCGAAGAGTCCGTAGCCGGCATTGTTGATCACGACGTCGAGGCGGCCGAAGCGCGCGTGCGCCTCCGCGATTGCGGCATCGACATCAGCCTTGTTGGTGACATCCAGCGTTATCGCAGTCACCTGCTTGCCGTAACGCTCAGTCAGCGGTGAAAGCGCATCGATATTCCGGGCGGTGGCCGCAACGAGATCGCCGCGCGCCAGCGCCGCCTCCGCCCAAACGCGGCCGAAGCCCTTGGACGTGCCAGTAATGAACCAGACCTTAGCAGCCATATTGTTCCCTTATTGAAGCCGCGCGGACGCGCAGCGTATTGAGCAAACGCCGCGTCGTGCGCGGCCACCTGCAAAAAGCCTAGCACGGCCGGTCGCCCAAGTTCTGTCAGACAAGTGCGGCATATTTTTATTGCTACCATGACGCCGATGGATCGGTACGACATTTTGGTGCTGGGGGCGGGTATTGCGGGTTTGGCCGCCGCGCGCGCACTGGCCGATGCCGGTCAGCGCGTCGCCCTGGTCGAAGCGCGCGACCGGATCGGCGGGCGCATTTTCACCGACCAGATCACCCGGAATGCCGGCGAGCCGGTTTCGATTGAACTCGGCGCGGAATTCATTCATGGAGTGCCGCCGGTCAGCTGGGATCTGATCAAGGAAGCGAATCTCAACACGTATGAATTGGACGGAACTCACCTATCGTTCCTTCGCGGGGGCTTCCAATCAAGCGCTGAGGACTACGGAGATGCCGTCGCTGTCATCGATGAAATGATGGCATGGCTGGAAGGGCAGCCTCGCGGCACGGACGCGACTTTTGAGGAGTATCTGGATCGGGCGGGAATCGATGGGTCGCGGCGCAGGCGCGCCACGGCCTTCGTCGAAGGCTTCAACGCGGCCGACAGCCGCGTCATCGGCGTTGCGGCGCTGGTGCAGCAACAGCGCGCCGAGGACCAAGTACATTCCGATCTGCTGTTTCACGTCGAGGCTGGATACGATGCCCTGCCGACGTTCCTGTCGGATCGATTTCGTGCAGCGGGCGGCACGCTCTTGTTGGGGCATCCGGTACGCCGCGTGCGCTGGTCGCAAAACGCAGTCGCGGTCAGCGGTGTCGATGCCGGCGGCCAGAATTTCGAATTGCATGCAGAACGCGCCATCGTGACCCTGCCGCTCGGGGTGTTGCAGGCCGGCACGGTCGAGTTCGACCCTGCGCCTCGGGAGATATGGTCGAACGCGGCGCGGATGGCGATGGGTGCGGTTGCCCGAATCAGCCTGCTGTTCGACGCGAAGTTCTGGCAGCAGGACTTAAGTTTCCTGCTCACACGTGATGAGATCCTGTCGGCGTGGTGGACTCCCATGCCGAAGTCCGCGCCGCTGATCACGGGATGGGCGGGCGGCTCGAAAGCGGCGGCGCTCACTCAAAGGATCGGGGCACGTGCGGACGGGCGTGCGTTGCTGGAAGAATCCTTGGGAGCGCTATCGCACATGTACGGAATCGCGGCGCAGGAGCTGCACGCGAGACTGATCAGCTGGCACACGCACGACTGGCAAGCGGATCCCTATTCGCGCGGCGCCTATAGCTACGCACCGGCCGGCGCACTCAGCGCATCGGCCAACATGACGCTGCCGGTGGCCGATACCCTGTTTTTCGCGGGTGAACACACCGACACGACGGGACATTGGGGAACGGTGCACGGCGCCTTGGGCAGCGGGTTGCGTGCGGCCGCGCAACTACGCGTCCGGCAAAAATGACCGGACAACACTAGCTCGGCAACGTATTCTTCGTCGTCAGCGAAGACTTGCCGAGGGGGATCGAATGTTGAGAACCGCCGTTTCGCCCAACGTCGCCTGGCATGCACTGCGGGCAGCCCTCGCGAGCACTGTATTACTTGCGGTCGCGAATCCCGCCGCGGCAGCACCGCAGTACGGCGCCTGGGGATTTGACTTGAGCGCCATGGACCGAAGCGTCCAGCCTGGCAACGACTTCAATCGCTATGCGTCCGGCGCATGGCTCGATCGAACCGCGATCCCGGCCGACAAAGCGCTCTTCACTCTGCGAATGACCATGAACGATGCCATCGAGACGCGGCTGCATGACCTCATGGAATCCGCGGCCGCCGGCGCCAAACCAGGCACGCTTGAAGCCAAGGCGGGGGCCTTCTATCGAGCCTACATGGATGAGGGCCGAATCCAGACCGCGGGCAAGACCGCAATCGCCGCTGAGATCAAAGCCATCAACGATGCCGCGGACCACACCGCACTTGCTCACTTGATGGGCAAGAGCACCGTGGACTTTTATGGCTCGATATTCAACATTAACGAGGATGCCGACCTCAAGAACATCCATCGTTACGCCATTTACGTGGGGCAGGCGGGCTTGGGGCTGCCGGACCGCGACTACTATCTGAAGCCCGATTTCGCCGCGCAAAAAGCCGCCTACCAGACGTATGTCGCACAATTGTTGTCGCTGCTCGGCTGGAAGGATTCTGCAGCGAGCGCCGCCGCCGTGGTTAAATTTGAAACGAGCATCGCCGAGGTGAGCTGGACCAAAGTCGAGCAACGGGATCTGGACAAGATCTATAACCCGAAGTCCCGAGCGGAACTCAAAGCCTTGGCGCCCGCCTTTCCTTGGGATATCTATTTAAAGGGCGCCGATTTGGGCGCGGTGAATCGCGTAATCGCATCCGAGGTGACCGCCATCCCCAAAATTGCAGCGGTCTTCGCATCGACGCCGATGCCGGTGTTGAAGGCATGGCAGGCGTTTACCGTCACCGATAACGCCGCCTTCTATTTGTCGGAGCCGTTCTCCGCGGCGCGCTTCCAATTCCGCAATCACACCCTCTTGGGCCAACCCGCGGAACCGGTCCGCTGGAAACGCGCGCTGCGCGCCGTCGGCGGCGGCGATTGCACCGGTGATGACCGCGTGGACTGCTTCGGCAACATGGGATTCGGCCTCGGACAGATTTACACCGACCATTATTTTTCGCCTGCCGCCAAGTCAAAGATTGAAGCATTGGTGTCAAACGTGAAGGCCGCCATGCGAGTCCGGCTGGAGCGATTGGATTGGATGACCCCGGCAACCAAGCAGGAAGCCTTGAGCAAACTCGACACCTATCAGATCAAGGTCGGGTATCCGGACAAGCCGCGCGATTTTGGCGGATTGGAAATTCGCGCCGATGATCTCATCGCAGACGTGCGCGCTGCCGCTGCGTGGGATTGGCGCCACTACGTGAATCGTCTCAACAAGCCGGTGGACCGGGCCGATTGGAGCATGACGCCGCAAACCAATGACGCTTACAACGGCTCACTGCGCGATATCGTGTTTCCGGCCGGAATATTACAGCCCCCCTTGTTCGACCCTGACGCGGATGCAGCCATTAACTACGGCGGGATTGGCGCCGTGATCGGACATGAGCTGTCGCATGGGTTTGACGATGAAGGCCGAAAGCTCGACGCCAAGGGCGAGCTGCGCGATTGGTGGACGGCGCAGGATGCGACGGAATTCAGCGTGCGCGCCAAAAAATTGGCCGCACAGTATTTCTCGTATCAACCCGTGCCCGGCACGCATATCAACGGCGACCTGACCCTCGGCGAGAACATCGCCGATCTGGGCGGACTAAACGTTGCGCTCGAGGCCTATCACCGCTCACTCAATGGCCAAGCCGCCCGGATGCTGGACGGCTTCAGCGGCGATCAGCGAGTATTCCTCGGCTGGGCGCAAGCTTGGCGCGGCAAGGCGCGCGAGGATTACGTACGCAAGCAAGTGGTCAGCGATCCGCACTCGCCTCGGGCGTTTCGCGTCGTCGGCCCCACGCGTAACATCGACGCGTGGTACGCGGCCTTCGACGTGAAGCCGGGGGACATCTACTACGTTGAGCCCGATCAGCGAGTGCGCATTTGGTAGGAAAGCGGTCAGGCTGCTGCGGATCCGTTGCGGTTGTGCTCCAGACCGATGCCGCCTTGGCGCACGCGGCGAGTGACGTCGATTTCGCTATCCGCCAGCTTGGCCAGCAGCAAGTCAATCTGTCCGCCCTTGGTCAGCCTTGCGCACCATTGGAGGCCGACACCGAGCGCATCATGACGTACTACATTTGCCGCGATGCGATTACTTCCTCCGGTAAAGTTGTCCGGCAAGTAGGGCGCCAAGTGAATCAGAGAGTTCAGACGGAGCAGCACACTGGTTTCCAAGTAGGCCCCTGTCATGCTGACGTTGACCATTCGCGCGGCCGCAGTCCTGCCGGATGTCGCGATGATATGTACCACGAAATCGGTCGCTCGCCTTTGTCCCCATCGATGATCCATTCCCATGCAACACCCCCTTAAAACTTCCGGGATGAACGGCAGACAAATCGCCGGTCTCAACGCAACAGTAACCAGACGACGGCGTCGATGATGTAGGGAAAACGTGACAATCTTGGTGATGTTGGACAGAAACTTTTGAATAAGTAAAGGGGACCGCATGCAGGCGCCCGCAAGAGCGGCAAAGGTCGACAACGCACCCCATTCCGTGCCAGATTCGAGCCCGGGAGTGCCTGGTCGCGCACATGCGAGCGATTGCAAATGCCTAGTACAACAAAGATAGATCGTCGCGCCGCCATTCAGACGCTGCTTAAGGGAAGCCTCGCCCTAAGCTTGATGCCCGGCTTCGCCGAGACCGCCTGGAGCGCCATCGCCGACGCCGGCCAGCGCCCGGCCCCACGTGCCCTCAACTCCGGTCAGACGCAAATGATCGCGCTCATTGCCGACACCATCCTGCCGCGCAGCGACACGCCGGGCGCCATCGATGTGGGCGTACCGCCGTGGATCGACTTGGTCCTTGCCGAGTATTTTTCCGACGCGCGCCGCGCCGCCTTTCTCGCTGACTTGAGCGCCATCGACCAGTTGGCAGTATCGACCTGCGGTGCAGGTCTCACAGGGCTGAAGCACCATGACCTGGTGAAAGTGATGGGCAGCCTTGATGCCGCCACCGGATCCAAAGACCTCACCCCCGCTCAGCGCGGCTACGTGCAGCTCAAGGAGCTGGTCATTCACGGCTACTTCACCAGCAAGCCGGTGCAGCAGGACCTGCTGAAGGTGGTGATCGTGCCGGGCCGATTCGATGCCGACATGCGAATCCCCACGAGCCCGACATGAAAGAGCAGTTCACGTTTGACGCCATTGTGGTCGGCTCCGGTATCACCGGCGGGTGGGCTGCCAAGGAATTGACCCAGGCAGGCTTGAAGACGCTGGTGCTCGAGGCCGGCAGTCCCATCGATCCTGCCAAAGATTATGTGGAACACGTGCAGCCCTACGAGGTGCCGTTCCGCGCTTGGGGCGATCGCAGGCAGCTCAAGAAAGAGCAGCCGATCCAGCGCGAGTGCTACGCCTGCGATGAGATCGGACACAAATTATTCGTCAACGATGTCGAGAACCCTTACACCCACGCTGACGGCGCGCCGTTTAGTTGGTTTCGCGGGCGCCAGGTCGGCGGCCGGTCAATTACTTGGGGCCGCCAGGTCTATCGCTGGAGCGACTTGGACTTCGAGGCGAACGCCAAGGACGGCCACGGCAATGACTGGCCCATCCGCTACAAGGACATTGCGCCGTGGTATTCACACGTGGAGAAATTCATCGGTGTATCGGGCGCACGCGAGGGCCTTGCGCAGCTGCCGGACGGTGAGTTCATGCCGCCCATGGCGATGACGGCTGTCGAGCGTAACGCGCGCGAGCGGATCCTGAAGGGCTTCAACGGCAAACGTGTCATGACCATCGGCCGTGCGGCCATCCTCACCGAGGATCACAACGGCCGTGCCGCCTGCCACTACTGCGGCCCCTGTGAACGCGGCTGCATCACGCACTCGTATTTCAGCAGTATTGGCTCGACGCTCCCCGCCGCCAACGCCACCGGCAACTTGACGCTGCGTCCGCACAGCGTCGCGGCCGAGCTCACCTACGATGCGAAGCGCGGGCGCATTCGCGGCGTGCGCGTGATCGATGCACACACGCTCAAGGAAACCGAGTACAAAGCCCGCGTGGTGTTCCTGTGCGCTTCAGCCATCGAGTCGGTCCGCCTGCTGCTCAATTCCAAGAGTGCGCACTTTCCTGAAGGCCTCGGCAATTCCAGCGGCACGCTCGGCCGCTACGTCATGGATCATCACTACGGCTCCGGCGCGTCCGGCACCATGAACGGTTTTGAGGACCGCACGACGTTTGGGCGCCGTCCGAACGGCATTTACATTGCGCGCTTCCGCAATGTCTCGACACAGCACCCTGGTTTCCTGCGCGGCTACGGCATGCAGGGCGGATCGAGCCGCAAGGACTGGCATCGCGGGATCAGCATGCCGGGCTATGGCGCAGACTTCAAACAATCGCTGCTGGGCTTGGGCTCTTGGACCCTCGGCGCCGCGGGCTGGGGAGAAACGCTGCCGCATGCCGACAACCGCGTCACCATCGATCCTCACGTGAAGGACAAGTGGGGCGTGCCTGCGGCGCGCATGGATGTCCGCTGGCGTGAGAATGAACGCGCCATGCAGGCCGACATGATGACGAGCATGGCCGAGATGCTCGAGGCCGCCGGCTGCAGCGATATCGCGCAGCGCCCTGTTGACCATCCGCCCGGGCACTGCATTCACGAAATGGGCGGCGCGCGCATGAGCATCGAGCCGGCCCAAGGCGTCCTCAATGCCTGGAATCAAGCATGGGATGTTCACAATCTGTTCATCACCGATGGCGCCTGCATGGCGAGCAGCGCCTGTCAAAACCCCAGCATCACCTACATGGCACTCACCGCACGCGCCTGTGACCACGCGGTGAACCAGATGAAGCGCAACGAATTATGACAACCAACCGCCGCGATTTTCTAATGACCTCGGGATTCGCGTTAAGCACGGTTGCGCTGGGCACGCTCGCGCTGCCGCGATCGGTGCGCGCCGCTGCTGCCGGACCGGCCTTAGGTCCCGTCGGCGTGCAGCTCTACAGCGTGCGCAATGCCATGCAGAGCGACTTCGAGGGAACGCTGCAAAAGGTGGCGGGCGTCGGCTACAAACAGGTGGAATTCGCGGGACTGTTCGGACATTCTTCCGCGGAAGTCCGCAGCATGCTGGACCGGCTGGGACTGACCGCGCCCTCCATGCATGTGCCCTTCGAGAGCCTTGATACCGGCTGGGATGCGGCGATCGATGATGCGCATCGTTTGGGATGCCGCTATGTCATCGTCCCTTCGATCCCGGCCGCGCTGCGCGCGTCGCTGGATGACTACCGCCGGGTTGCCGATAAATTCACGCGCGCTGCCGAAGCGGCTGCGAAGACAAATTTACGATTCGCCTATCACAATCACGATATCGACTTTGCACCCATCGATCGCCGGCTGCCCTTCGATGTGCTGCTCGAGGCCAGCGATCCCAAGCTGGTCGGCATCGAGTTGGACCTGTATTGGATCGTGCGCAGCGGACAGGACCCGCTGCGCTACTTCAACCGCTGGCCGGGTCGCTGCAAACTGGTACATGTCAAAGATACCAAGGGCGCGCCGGAGCATCGCATGACCGATGTCGGCAGCGGCATCATCGACTGGCCGCCGCTGCTGGCGCGCGCGCGCAGCGCAGGCGTCGAACATTTCGTGGTCGAACAGGACGATGCGGCCGAACCGTTCACCAGCATTGCCGCAAGCTTTTCCTATCTGCAGAACCTGCGATTACCGTCGATACCTTCGCATCATGGGCGGCTGAAGCAATCGATCGCGCGCTGGACGGCGAAGGATGTCGCCCTGCCGGATCTGTGCCGGCGTGCCAAGGCGATCGGGTTCGACGGCATCGATCTCTTGTACCCGGACGAATGGCAGATCGCGCGCGACGCCGGCATGACCTGCTCCATGGGCTATGCCTCACGGCGTCAGGCATTCATTCAGACCGGATTCAATGATCCGGCCAACCATGCCATGTTGCTGGCGGAGCTCGAAGCCGCCATCCCCCAAGCCGCGCAAGCCGGAGTGCCGAATCTGATTGCCATGTTCGGCAATCGCCATGGCGCGAGCCAGGCGGAGAGCATGGCGAGCTGCGTGACCGGTCTGTCCAAGATTGCGCCGTTGGCGGAAAAGCACGGCGTGACGATTTGCGTGGAACTGCTCAACAGCCGCATCGATCACATTGGCTACGAAGGAGACCACACCGCATTCGGCGTCGACGTGGTGCAAGCGGTCCGCTCGCTGCGCGTGAAGCTGCTGTACGACATCTATCACATGCAAATCATGGAAGGCGATGTCATCCGCACCATCCGCAGCAACATTCCGTGGATCGCGCATTTCCACACCGGCGGCGTGCCAGGTCGGCACGAAATAGACTCGAGTCAGGAGCTGAACTATCGCGCCGTGGCGCAAGCCATCGCCGACACCGGCTTCCCGGGATACGTCGCACACGAGTTTCTACCCGTGGGCGATCCCTTTGCGGCATTCAAGGATGCTTATCGTATCTTCGACGTGTGACGCGTCACTGCGCTACGAACATGCCGAAGGAGGTGCCGAACACCATTTCGAGTTTTCCGTCGTTATTGACGTCGCGGAACGACAGCGAGTTGGACCCGACCGTGCCAAGAATGGGGGTAGAAGCCCATATGGGGCTGCCGCTCGCTGGGTCGACGATCAGAAGCTGCGCAGTTGCCGGCGGGAAGGGGTACGAGGAACCGCTCCCCGACAACACAATATTCTTGCGGGCGAACGCTGAATCTTCGAGATAGATCGCCGCTGTCGGCGGTATGGTGTAGGAATTGATCAGGCTTAGGCTATTGCCCAGCTTCAGCAGCGTGGTCCCGCCGTTCAACACATAGACTTCCGGCTTACCATCACCGTCAGCATCAGCGACCAATAGATCCATGCCGCTGACCGGGTAGCTCGCGCGTTCCAGATAGCCGCTTGCGCCGGCGCGTGCAAACACCACGACACGATCGCCGGCAAGCGCGATGATTTCTTTGACGCCGTCGCCGTCGAGATCGGCGACCGCCACGCGTTGGCCGCCGTTCATACCCGTGCTGGACCAGACCAGTGTCTGATGTTTTATGTCCCACACGTAGATGTGTCCGTCGCTGGTGAGGCCGACGGCATCCGCCACGCCGTCGCCGGTCAAGTCGGCATGGGTGATGGCGACAGTGCCTGGTGTAAAATTATCGGACAGCCACAACTTAGAGTTCGAATCGAAGTCATAGGCGGTAAAATAATTCGTGTATAAGGTTGCAGTTCCCACCAACACCGAATCGGTGCCGCTTCCGAACACATCGCCGATGTCGAATGCCGAGTTGTGGGACCAATTGCTGTCCACTTCATCCGAGACGCCGACCAATCCCGTCGCCGGATCCATTGCCATCAGGCGAGTGCCACCGTAGCCGCTCTGACTCGAGGCGGTCAGGAACATGAGACGATCCTGATTCGCAGCTAAATGCGCATTTTTCGCGCCGACGAAGGGACCGTCGAGCATCGCAGGCGTGGGACCGGACCATAACACGGTGATCGAGGGCGTCCAGGACGCCACGGCCAGATAGTCGCGGCCGCTGCTGACGTAATCTGAACCCCAGACGATTTCCTTTTTGCCGTTGCCATCCATGTCGCCGATGCCGATGGCGCTCACGCCGTCGCCCAACGAGTTGGTCTGCGTTACCAGATCGGCGCCCTGGGTCGCGCTGTTGTAGCGGTAGACCGTTACATTCCCCCATTGAGCGTCGCCCACTACGATCTCCGCCTTCGCGACGCCGTCCAGGTTGTCCACCCGCAGGGCCTGGGTGCCGTAGTTCGAATTCGTGGTATCGATCTCCCACACGGGAGACTTCAAGGTCGCGCTGTACACACGGATAGCAGTCCACGAAATGATGCCGGCGATTTTGTTGACCCCATCGCCGCTGACATCGCCGATATCGACCTTTGCGCCAAATCCAGGGCCGTATGCCCACTCGTTCTGCTGGGTCACGCCGTCGAAGACGTAGCCGTTGTTCGTCACCAGCTCCAGCGCCGGATCAGCATCGATATTGCCGACTGCCAGCGACGTTCCCAAATTGAGCCCGGCTGTACGCCACTTGAGTTGCGGATCGGTCCCCAGACAAATGAAGCGGCCAACGGGAGGCGATGGCAATTCCCGAAGTCGTGCCCATCCATTCGCTGTGAAAATTGTAGTCGCTCAATAATTCTTGCGTGTGACTGGGGTCCACCACTTCTTGGAGTCCGATCAGGTCGGGCTGTAAGCGATCAATCCAAGACCTGATCAGCCGCAATCGATCTGGCCATGGGCCTTCGCGGTTCCAGACATTGAATGTCAGTAGAGATAGCGGGGAGGGTTTGTCAGTCATAGTCTTCTCGGATGCGACTCCAGGTGGACACGCTTACTTCTATGGCTTCGCGGGACATTTGTAGTTCCGTCTACCGCCGTTTCAGTCGATCTGCTCATTTTTGAGTCCGGTAACCACGAATTTTCGCACTTGCGGGTACGCCGCAGTAGAATCGTCGATCAATGGAAATCTTACTGAGTCTTTTGGTGCTCGCGTATATGCTTGTTCTCGTTCAGAACGATCAGAGCATGGTAGTGCGGTTGCTGTCTTTGGTTGGAATCAATCGCCGACTGACTCGATCCGAAAGTACATTTGTCTTGATCTTAGGTGTTTTGGTCGTCTTGGCGTTGTTCGTTGCCATTGATCCGGAAGCGCGAATTTTCCTTATGTTCCTGGATTCGGTGGGCATCGATCTCTTTGTGACTTTGTGTGTTCTGTTTTTGCGCCACAACCTGGTGCTCATCGCTGCCATTTTGCTAATTCCCATATTGAAATGGACTTACCGTTGGGGACCTGTACCAGGATTCTGGCCGAGCAGGCTCGTCATTAGGTCCAGCGCAAGCTGGGCAGGCTATGCGGTCGTTGTACCTGTGATGACGTTGTGTGGGGCTACGATGGCGGCCATTTGCATGGCGGCTGTGCTTTCCACTGTAGTGAGTCTGCTGAGGCTAATCTGAGGCGTGGGATCGGGCTCTGGCGAAAGCTTTCAGATCGCTCTTCCAAATCAGCCCGAACTACCTGGTCCCTTTAGCGGGTCTTTGATGGTAATACGCTGCCAGCCGTTGCCTGTGTGAACCATGAAGTAGCCTTCAGCTGGAGGCGTTAGTAACAGTGGTTGACGGTCGATCGTCACGAGCGCGCCGGGATAAGCTTTAGGGGTTGTCAGAACAAACCCCATTTTGTCGCTCACGGAAATCCAGCTTTGTGTATCAACACCAGGCGTACCGCTCTCGCAGCACTTCATCGGTGCGTAGCGCGTCTCGGAATGCCAAGTGGCGGCGTAGTTCGTCGGCCCCATCGATAAGCACGTAAAGGTGATGGCGCCGCTCGCCGGCGGGCGAGCG
>Ga0193716_1000708_pt1 | contig 20057 bp, 17 predicted proteins | sample U2c1metaG_FD_145901 | JGI IMG/M metagenome (GOLD analysis project Ga0193716, IMG submission 145901) | Soil microbial communities from a riparian zone of the East river system, Colorado, United States - U2c1 | ecosystem: Environmental > Terrestrial > Soil > Riparian zone | place: USA: East River...
TGATTATAAGGACGGAGTACTGACCCATAAACAAACCATAACCATTCTGCCGGATGGTTTTACTGGGACGGTGGAGGCTGCAGACGTTCATATTTCCCCGGACGGTAAATTCCTCTATGCCTCCAACCGGGAAGATCGCAATGAGCTGGTGATTTATTCGATACCCGCCAATGGTACACTGCGCTTCGCAGGCCGTCAGCCGGTGCTGGGCACGGCGCCCCGCGGTTTTGTGATTGACCCCACTGGTAAATTTGTGCTCGTAGCAAATCTAAAGACCAATGAGGTCCTTGTTTTTCGTCGCAATGCAAAAACCGGGCTGCTGACGTTTACAGGAAAAAAGATCAGTGTGCCGGAACCCGCCTGTCTGAAGTTCCTCAGTCCTTCATAATTTATCCCCCTCATAATTTATCGATCTCCTTGGCAACACGCCTTGCGCTGCGAAGACAGGATTCCATGCCGCGGCTCATGTTGTCCGCATAAGTACCGGCAAAATAAATGCGCCCCTCAGGCTTGAGTACCTGCGGCCAGAACTTATGCATCTCGCCGATGAGAAACGGTTCCATCTCACAGACCGGGGCATACTTGTCTTTTGACCAATCCAGGGTCAGGGCCTGTTCGATGGTATCCTTCTTACCGGGATACACTTCCCGGAATGCCGCCAGCACCTGCTGCGGCGGAAATCCGCTGGGACCGTAGGCTTTCAGAATGATGCGTTGACTGTCGACCTGATTAGATTCAATCCAAATGGAATCGATCAGCGGATGCTGAAATTCCATATTGATACTGGGAATCCCATCCTCAAGCCAGAATTTCGATGCAGCCTCAAACACATAAAAAGGATGTGAAGAATATTTAAGATGATCCACCACATATTGCTTAGCCGGGGAAAGCGCAGGCGTAATGGGAATACTCTGAAAAACGGGCAGGCTGATACAGTTGACCAGCACATCTGCCGTAAGCTTCAGCTCCTGCTTGCCACCAAAAGGACGGCAGCTGACCGTCACAGCGGTAGCACTATGCTGGATCCCGGATACAGGGTGATTTAGCTTCACCCGATTTCCCAGTCGCTTGGCAAACGCCATCGGCAGTTGTTCGTTACCGTCTTTCAGATGAAAGGTCTCGCCTTCTGAAAGCGGGATGCCGCGCGAATACATGATCGAAAGCCGCCAGAGAAAATAAAGGGCACTCGTATGCTTTCCACCCAGGAATCGCAGCCCCGCCGCCGAAGCGCCTTCTTTTTTATAAATTTCGGCGATCGCAATCTTGTCATAGTCATCATACCCAACCCCAAAGGGCTGCCAGGGATCGGTAAACTTATCGAGGTATTTCTTTAAGAAAAAGGCTGGCAGCTCATACATAGGATGCTGCGACAAAAATTCGACTTCCCGCTCGTTGAACCCAAATCCCTTAAGCACTGCGGGGTCCTTCATTTGCTCCGCCCTATAGAACTTCCCGTCGATAACCTTCAATTTATCTTTGTCATAAGTATGCTCCGAGCCTTCCGCGTTTGGATAGGCAATCGCCGTCAGCTTGAACTCCTCGATATACTCGAAAAAATGCTCATAGCCGGGTTTGGTGATATGGTCGGCGCCAAAATCTGCATAAAGGCCATCGGATAACCCATCACGGCCAGTGAACACATGACCTCCATACCGGCCCGAAGACTCGAGTACGGTGACATCATGCCCGGCCTTCATTAATTCGTAGGCACAGCACAATCCGCTGATGCCCGCACCCGCGACTATCACCCTTTTCGGCGCAGCCGTCCCAATATGCGGTGCCAACAGCAGGCCGGCCCCCGCAGTCAAGGTATTTTGTAGGAATATGCGTCGCTTCATCCTACAATTTAAGGATTTTAGTCTTGTCACTTACCCTTAGGAAACCTATCTGCGATGCTTTCCGGATCACCCGAAAACCCATCCATGACAATGTTTACAAAAGTGGAATTCTTATCCATTGCCTTCGTGGTGATCCCCGGGTCTACAAATGCTTCGAAGGCCTGATCAATTGGTTTCCGAATGAGCATGCCGGTCTCGGCAGTGGGCTTTTTTCGTTTTGCGTTCATCTGTGATCAATTAATGAATGTAGAATATAATTCTTCCATCCGGGCATGTGTGCTCCAGAAGTTAGGAGGGATCTCTTCCCGAAGGCTGGCTATCAAAATATCCAGATGCGTATGCCATCCACCTGCTACGCTCACCTGCACATCCTTGTTTTCGGACAGTTTGCGGTGTGTCAGGATCAGTAATACAGCATTCCCCGCTTCTTCTAATTCGAAGGTGACCTCGGATTGATCCTCCCAGGTAAATGACAACAAGTATGGAGGATTGATCTTTAGCACCCTTCCCGTAAAACTATGACCGGATGCCATGTCCTTGTATTTCTCAGGTGGAGATCCCGCAATCGGGCTAAGATCCTGATGAAAGAAATGCAGATTAACCTTGCCCCCTTCAAACATTTCCATTTCTCCTTTAGCCAGCCATTTACCTCGTTTGTCCGATTCGGTGAGATAAGACCACACTTTTTCAATGGAACCGCTCAGCTTGCGCTCGAAACGGATGGTACCGGGTGCTATGAAGACTCCTTGATTTTCCATACACAAATTTATTTATCATCATTTATTAAGTTCTCCAGCGTATCTAATCTGTCCTTCCAGAATGCCTGGCATCGTTCAGCCCACAACGTTACTTCTGCCAGCACTTTAAGCTGGGCCGTACAGTGCCTTTCCCTGCCTTGTTTTATCATCACTACAAGCCCGCATTCCACCAGGATATGCATATGCTTTGAAATAGCCGGCTGGCTCATCTTGAAATTCTCTGAAACCGCACTTAATGTCAGCGTTTGCCCGGCAAGCAATCCTATAATAGCCCTCCTGGTAGGGTCGGCAATGGCCTGAAATACATCTCTGCGCGCTGTCATGCATGCTTATTTAAAATACATAACCGAATGGTTATATAAATTTATATATTACCATTCGGTTTACCAAATATTAATTTCCGGATAATTGTTATTTTTTTGCCCCGGCCTGTGTCAGCCTCAGCACAACGGTCTCATGAGGAGCGATTAGATAAGAAAGCTTTTTTTGATCTTTCCGTATTTCATTATTCCAAACATTCAGGCTTGTATACTTCCCTTCCAAACCCAGCTCAGGAAGCCCTATATCAGCCTTTATTGCAGCGGTACCCGTGTTTAATATCCCGACCGCGAATTCATTATTCTCCAAAGGTTTTACATAAACCTGCCGGCCATCGGAGTTTATCTTCCTGATCGCCTGTTTGCCAAGTTTGTCCTGGTCTATCGCCAGTATATTCTTATTGGTCAGGATCCTCTTAGTCGCCTCATTCATGCCCGCCACATCGCAGCTGACCATTAATGGAGCGGCCAGCAGGCACCACAAAGACATCTGGCTCTGATACTCCACATCGGAGCAACCGATCCCGCCAAGGTCGCCGGATGGCCCCTTGCGTCCATATAACCCCACCACCAGCATATCAGGGTCGTTCCAACCGCCATCCCCTGCGTGGGCGGCAATATCCGCGTCCACCTTTACAGCATCCAGTATGCCTATACCACCCTTTTCAACACCCGCGGCGTCATTATCGGCAGACCATTTGTCCCGGATATCCCCCGCGATCCTCCAAAGACTTCCTCCGGCCCCCTTAGCCCAGAACCAGGGTTGCCGCCCTCCCCATTCACAGATCCCAAAGACAATATCCCTTCCCGATGCAGACAATGCGTCGGCCATCCTTTTGTACCTGGTTTTTGCCGTAACGCTGTCCGACGGGGCATTACAATAGTCATATTTCAGATAGTCAATACCCCACCCCGCAAAAGTTGCCGCATCCTGCTCCTCAAAATTCAAGCTGGCAGTATATCCTGCACAGGTTAGCGGCGCCGCATCTGAATAGATACCCAGTTTCATCCCTTTACTATGGACATAGTCCGCCAACGCCTTGATACCGGAAGGAAATTTTACCGCATCGGGAATAATATTATTGCGTTTGTCCCGGCCTCCCTGCCAGCCATCATCAATAAAAATATACTGGTAACCTGCCCCGGTCAATCCGTTGGCGACCATCGCATCGGCGATCGTCCGCACATCCTGCTCCGTTATTTTATCTGCATAAAAATTCCAGGTCATATAACCCATCGGCGGAACAGCCGCTAACCCGCTCCGTTGTGCCTTGAGGCTGCAAATAAAGGATCCCATCGCTATCAAAAACGTTCCAATTCTAAGCATAAAGTGAATTTAAGGCAAGTCGGGGGTATAAAACAACAATAAAGCGCCTAATTTTCTAATGCTCTCGATCGATTCGCCTGATTCCAGTCGCTCGAATACCACCTTTTGCAGCTCTTCAATGGACATGAAAGAAAACCTTCTCGGGCCGTTAAGCAGGAATTCCGTCAACGCCAATGCTTCTTCAGAATGGTTACGCGCGATCAGCTCTCTTTGGAGAAGGTGGATCACATCGGGATTCAAAGAAGCAGGGTCGCCGGCAATGCGAATCAATTCGTCAGTTGATAATCTTTTGAAGAAATGTAAATGAGATTCGGGCAATTGCTCAGCGTTACGCCTCTCTAATGATAAAAAAAGCCCGGATAACCGGGCAATATTTCTAATTTTTAAAGTGAGATATGGCTGCCTTCTTATTTAGAAAGGCTTTTCTTTACCTGCTCAACGAAGGAAACAGAAACATCAACAAGCGAAGCGATCTTCTCTACCGAAAATTCAGTATTAGTCAAGAAGGCTTTGACAGCCTGTTCCTGGGCCTGGGCTCTTCCTTCTTCCCTGGCTTCCTTTGATTTAATATCCACCAATTGCTCTAAAATACCCATAGTATTCTTTTTACCGGTTCTCTTATCAACTTCTTGCATAAAGATACGTTTTGTTTCTGGCTTTTTAAACTGCACATAGTTGTTCAGGAAACGCATAATGGCCGCGATCTTTTTCTCTCCAAAAATCTTCTTTTTCTGTAACAAACTGACAATCAACAATTTTTGTTTAAGTAATTCCTTATCAAATTCCTCGTCTGTTTTGGGACCTCGCAGATTTATAAGACGCTCTTTAGCCACCATGAGCACGACGGCAAACGGGTTGTCGCTTGCAGCCAAATCTTCATCCTTATAGTCTGTTATACACAATGTATTGTACTGGTAAACCAAGTGGGTCCCCATAAAATGATCCTCGTAACGGTCCGGCATGTCCTTACCATCTTGCGCAGTAAAAATTGCAACGGCGGTCACCGGATGGCTATGTCGGTCCAGAATGCGATAATAATAGGTAAACATTCTTATTGCAAATTCCGGATCCTTCCACCCTTGTACCTCTACGTGCAATAAAAGCCATCTTTCAGCCCCATCTTTCAAATACACTCTGGCAAGTTTATCCACCAATCTTGTATCCATCTCCTTCCCCGGATCGGGATACATCTCTTCCAATTCTTTGTCAAGAAATTCTATACCCCTATCGAGGTCTAGCTTCAGTTCAGCATCTGGAAATACAAACCGTATTAGATCTTCGCCAACCTCTTCCAACATACCTTTCCACAGCACATCGTACCGCCCTGCCATAAAATAAATTTAAATTGATTAAAATATCACTTCTGGTAGTGTCCAAACACTTCACAGTCTCTATTAGAGGAACAACATAAGGAGAATACAAAAATACAATACACCCACAATCCAATAAAATAAATCGGCTATCCGCAATAACATAAATCAAATTCGAGTGCATTCATACGAGAGCATGGACGGAATCGAACCATCGCCGCTGTTACGCGGAACACCTTAGCAGGATGCCGCAACAAACCAACATTTGCCTACTCTCCGGTTGTGGGAGATACAGGATTCGAACCTGTTGTGTTTCTATGTACCGGATTTACAGTCCGGCGCTACTCCGCCATCGTAGCCGATCTCCCATGAGTGTGCCCGTTGGGTAACGATCCCACATCTCCGCATTTTCAGTGCAGCTCATAGACCACCTTTACTACAGGCACACACAAAAAACCCGCTTGGTAACGTAACCAAGCGGGTTTTGAATGTTTTATAGTTCACATCATAACATAGCTCGGTTCGATCCTTTCTTAAAGGAACAATACGAGCTACAATATGACATCTGTTGTTTCATGATGCGGCAAAGTTAGCAATTGTTTTCAAAGTAAAAAATCTTTTACAAAAATTACTCATCATCGTTAATCGAAAAAATATAGATCGTATGACTGGCCCCTTCTGGTAACTCTTATTTATTCTATAAAGTGCAACACACTCAGCTTACACGTGGCTTCGCGACCCGACCGGTCATTTCTTCCTGACCATGCTGTCTATCGCCGTAAGCAGCGAATATGGCCCCGGCGCATCCTGCAACAATTGCCAGATCATCACACCCCCAGCCTTCTGCAAGGCAAGAGAAGTTTTGGCCTTAATAGTGGCGGCCCCATTAAAGTATACGATCCCCCCGCCGGTGACTGTCAACTGATCGCGTTCGCGGGCAGCCGGGTACTGCAGCAAAATATCTCCATAAGACAGACTTTCCGGCGCATTCCGACCAAAACCATACCCATAAAAAGGCAGCCCCAGCGTAACCCTGGAGACAGCCAATCCTTTGGTGCCCGTCCAGTACGCCAGATCATCCGTCGCCATCGAAAACGGCGCATGCGGCCCCGGATCGGACTTGTCCCAGGGTCCTGTTTTGTCGTAGGACATGATATTGACAAAATCAAATTGCGCCAAAGCGGCATTTGTATAATGCGAAGCATAGGTAGTAGCAATAGCCGCCGTCATCAATTTCTTCTTTTCCCTGAGCGCGACACCCAGGTTTTTGACAAAACTCTCGTAATTGCCGTCAATAAAATCCCCTTCCAGATCGACGTCGATACCTTCGCAGCCATACAGGTCCGTCAGCGCCGCAAGCGCCTGTATAAAAGCCGCCTGATTTCGTTTTCCAACCAGTTTTCTCAAAAAACGGGGAGGATTTCCCCCACCAATCGACAGCAACACAGCTACTCCTTTCGCATGTGCCGCTGCTGTCAGCGTACGGACCTCTTCATCCACCGCAAAGACACCCGCCGAATCCGGGGTCAGAAAAGCGATATTCAAATGAGTGATCTTCCCAAGGTCCGGCATTCCCGTCTGGGAAATGTCGAAACCCAGGGGTAGATACCCCACTACCCGAAAACCTTCTTTTACAGTGTCCGTTAGCGGACGGGCCTTCGCATCGTTCCTGCTGAAACCGCATATCAACAACAGGCAAAGCACAAACGATTTCGAAGGGATCCCGGTTCTTTTTAAAAAATTCATATTCTAAAGTAACTCCCTTTCCCAGTATCAGCAAATTACATTCCTTATCGGACCAGAACATATTTTTCAGAAAATTTTTAAAGGGTGCCTCAATCAGAAGACACCCTCTTTCTCAACGAAAATAGTAATGCGTTTTCCGGCAACCCCTCCCGCCTCACATGATATCTAAATCGGTGAGCTCGGTGCTGATCGAGAGTCCCCCGACGGAAGACGGATTGGTCGATATCGGGTACGCCTGGGTGGGAGGGCTGCTAAACGTAAGATTTCCCACATAAAGACTGTTGACCCCCGACGGAAATGTGAATGTGGTCACTGGCGAAGGAAAGTTCCCGGTAATCTCGATGGCTTGCGGTGTGTTGACATAGGTGTACGTGAAATTGGTTTGGTCTACCTTCAGGAAGTAAATGGTCACCGAGTACACATTGTTCCCCTGCGGCACCGCACCATAGGCAAAAGCATAATAGAAATTGTCGGCTTTCGGTGTAGTTGCGGTAGCTCTCGGAACACCGACCCCGGAAGAAGCGTAGATGGGCAGGACTAATAGCAAACCCAGTGCAAAACGAATGGCTTTTTTCATAGCATTTTCGCATTTCGCGAAACGAGAAATACGAAATGAGATTCACCGCGCCTATTCTTCCGGCGATTGTTTCATATACAACCTTGCGTCGTTCATATACAACCTGCCGTAATTCAGCACCAGCCAGCTCCGGTCCTTCACTATTATGGATACTTTAGCGCCCTCGTCCCACGAAGCAGCGCCCCGGCGCCTATGCATAGACTTCCAATGCTTATGATCCACTACTAAAAAGGCTACAGATTAAGACCGGCAGGGTTCCCCCCGGCCGTCTTTCGAAAAGTTTTTGTAACGAAAATCAATGATGAATGAAAAAGTTTTTACTAATCGTATTGGCAGCGATGGCTGCTAATGTTTTGCTCGCTAATAACATTCTGGTACACAATATTTCCCTTACAGGGAATAATGCGACGTCGCAGTATGTGATGGTGAAATTCGACCTCTCCTGGGATAATTCCTGGCGGGTGTCTGGCGGTCCGGCCAACTGGGATGCCGCGTGGGTGTTTATCAAATATCGTATAAAAGGTCAGAGGACCTGGAATCATGCCACCCTGCATTATACCGACGGCAGTGGCAGCGGTGACGGGCATATCCTGCCTGCAGGAGCCGCCATCTCGAGTAGCAATGACAATGGAGTCGGCGGCGCTTATGGCGTATTAGTCTACCATAATAGCGCCTTAAGCCAGGGGACCGTAAGTTATCCCGGCACCGAACTGCGGTGGGATTATGGCGTGAACGGCGTGTCCAATGCCGACTCGGTAGACATCAGGGTCAATGCGGTCGAAATGGTATATGTGCCCCAGGCCTCGTTTTCGGTGGGCAGCGGCGGCGCCGAAACAGACGCCTTTTTTACCTATCCCGATACCACCCAGCCCTATACCATATCGAGCGAAAACGCCATTCCGGTAGCTGCAGTAAACGGACAGCTTTTTTATCACCATAATAGCAGCACCAGTGGAGACGGGATAGGACCTATCCCCGCCGCCTTTCCAAAAGGATATAAGGCCTTCTATTGCATGAAGTACGAGATCACCGAGGATCAGTATGCGGCATTTTTAAACTCCATCGATAGCGCACAGCTTCGGGGCAGGATAGGTACAGTACCCCTTTCGACGCTTGGATCCAGGAATGGTATCGGTGGAACGACTGTCGGAAACATTGCCGCCCTCAACCCTTATCTTCCCTGTAATTTTCTGAACTGGGTGAGTTTGACAGCCTACCTGGATTGGTCCGCATTGCGCCCCATGACAGAACTGGAATATGAAAAAGCCTGCCGGGGAACGGCCCTGCCCTTTCGTAATGAATTTGCCTGGGGCAGCGATGGACTGGTAAATTATGACCCTGTTACCAAAGTGGTTACTACGGGCAACCTTTATACGTTGAGCAATCCCCTCGCCAAAGATGAAGGTATCGCAGCCAATTACAGCAGTTTTGGGAATGCCGTATGGTACGCCACCGAGCCTTATAGTAGTATCCCCGCCCCAGGGCCCCTTCGGGCAGGCATCTTCGCGGGCAACGCCGGAAACTCCGGCAGAGTTACCGCAGGGGCCAGCTTTTACGGCATTATGGAAATGAGCGGTAATCTGACCGAACAGGTGGTGACCGTCGGCGCGCCCGATGGCAGGGCTTTTACCGGTCAGAATGGTGACGGGATATTAAGGGTTGGCGGGGATCCGAATGTACCCGACTGGCCCTATTTCACTGGCACTGGCTTGGGATTACGGGGGGGCAGCTTCGGATCAGTTATTCCGGTCAACCTCACGGTTTCCGATCGTTCAACAGCGGCGGATCACAGTGATTTTTTTCTTACGAGCCCCTATGTCGGCGGCCGCGGTGTTCGTACCGCCCCCTGAGAATAATGCCTGATGTTATTAGGAATCATTTAATTAACTACATCGATCATGAAAGCGATCTATTTATATGCGCTGCTATTCCTGGCCGGCATTCCGGCAGGCAGGGCTCAAAGTATTTTTTCCGGAGGAATTTCGGACGGATTTTCTTCTGACAACATGGGGTTCGACATTTATGCGGGTGGGGTCAGCAATGGTTTTGCCATGGACAGCAGTTTAATAGCGGTACCCTTGCCGGTAACGCTGCTCAGCTTTACAGCGGAGGGCATTGGCAGTCAGGTGCAACTGCGGTGGCAGACGGCATCGGAATTCAACAACGACCATTTCGAAGTAGAAAGGTCCCGGGATGCCAGCAACTTCAACTGGCTCCTGAGTGTTGCCGGCCATGGCGACAGCCAGCTTTTACAGGATTACCAGGCCATCGACGCAGCTCCCATCTCAGGCATCAATTATTACCGGCTTAAACAAGTGGATAAGGACGGACAGTCGATATTTTCAAAGGTTGTGTCCGTAGATATGACCAGCGCGACGGCCGGGCCTTCCATCAGGTTATATCCCAATCCCGCTGTAGAGGTAGTTAATATCAATATAACGAGCACAAAGAATATCAACAGCTCTTTAGTCGTGTTCAACGCTGCGGGCCGGCAGGTTGTCCTGAAGCCAACTTACCTGGTCAAAGGCGGGAACAGTCTTTCATTAGACGTCAGCACCCTGGCGCCGGGGATCTACTTTTACCAGTTTGAAAATACCAATACCGGTGTGCAGTCATTTATAAAACAATAATGTCAACGGTCTTGCGGCGTATGTCAATGGCCATGTGGCAAACACCATCCCTCAGCGTGGGTTGAACTTATCGATAAACCCCTGGCGGTAGTTGCGGCCGAGAGGAAATGTCCGGGAGCCTATTTTTACCAGTTCTTCGTCAAAATAATCGATCTCGTTCAGGTTGACAGCGTACGAACGATGTATACGGACGAACTGCGGGTAATTGATACGTTCTACCAGCGCCGCCAGGGAAAGCCGCACGATAAATTTTTGTGTGCGCGTATGAAGAACCGCGTAATTACTGTCTGTCTCGGCAAATACTATTTCCGGCAAACCGAATTTGATGAATTTAAAATTCTGCTTGACAAAAAAATAGTCGCCCAGCTGGAAGAAAATCGTTTTATCCAACTGTTTGTCTTCCGGAGTTACCTCCGTCGGGGGTAACTCCTTTTCCATACCAGCAAGTCTTGCTTCGGCAAAATTGTGCAGGGCCAGGTCAATGGCGATACGCAAGCTCTCCAAATGACAGGGCTTGATAAGAAAGGCGGAAGGATGGGTGTATTTTACCCGCTCAATCGTAACAGGGTCTGTAAATGCGGTCAAATAAATTAAGGGCACCCGTTTTACTTTCATGAGCTCCGCTGCCGTAGTTATGCCGTCCTTATTGCCGCGAATATTGATATCCATTAACAAAACATCTACCCGGCGATCAGTGAACAACTGCAATGCCTCTTCATAATTATCGGCGATGCCTGCGATGCCATATCCATCCGCTTCCAGCTCTTCCGCGAGATCGGCTGCCACAATGGATTCGTCTTCCACGATCATTATTTGTATGAGTTCGGGCATTATCGGCTGTTTTTTTGTAACGGAATGATAAAAAGATAGGTACTTCCCCCCTGCCTGTCTTCGCTATATCCGGCCTTTAGCTGCCTGGCCAGCACCGCGATCAGCTTCCTGCCAAAGCCATCTTGTATAGGGTCGCTTCCTAAACCAGGGCCGTTATCGGAGATGGACAGACGCAAACTGCTGTCGGTCTCTTCCAGGCGAACGGCCAACATAGGATGCGATACTTCCTGAAAAGCATATTTAAAGGAGTTCGTAAGAATCTCATTGACAAGGAGAGCAAGCGGCATGGCGGTATCTACATCCATGAACTCTTTTTCAATGTTCAACCTTAGCTCTACTTCTCTCGGCCTGTATCCGTACGCTTGAATAAGCATGCCTGTCAGGTCGTCGATATAATATTTAAAATTGACGGCCGATAAATTTTCCATTTGGTACAAGCGCTGATGTATCAGTGACATGGCCTGTATCCGCAGACGGCTTTCCTTCATCGCAGCCTTACTCTCATCGTCTTTCAACCGGCGGCTTTGCATATTCAGCAGGCCCGATACGACCTGAAGGTTGTTTTTCACCCGATGATGCAGCTCTTTCATGAGCCATTGCAGCCGGTCGGATTGTTCGGTTATCCTGTTTTTTTGTCGTTGAAGCTGTCTTTTCTGCAGCCCCAGCAGCAACAGTAAAAGACCCGAGATAAGCAATACACCCAGCGCCATCCATAACCGTTCGCTTTTTATCCTGTTCGAGTGTTGAAGTAAGGTAATCTGCCCTTCTTTTTTTTCCGATTCGAATTTCGCCTGCATCTCGGCTATCTGGCCTGTTTTGGTAATATTATCCAGCGAATCGGAGATGGAATAGTGTATATCCGTGTAATAAAGCGAAGAATCATATTGTTTCATTCCTTTAGTAACGCTGGCCAGTTGGCGATAGGCATTTACCATGCGGTAAGGAGCTCTTAGCGCAACCGCAACGTTCAGCATCTCGTGTGCATACATCAGGGCATCTTTATAATCTTTCAACTGCAGGTATACATCCGAAATATTGCCGTAATTAAAAGAAAGGCTGCTCTGTTTGTTCCTCTTCTTATTAAAATCCACCGCTTTAAAAAGATAGTCCAGCGCTTTCCGGTAGTCATGGTAATGTTCGTTGTACACCTGGCTGGTATTGTTGTACAACATCCCCAGAAATTCTTCACCATCTCCCGTTTTTGCTATAATATCGATGCCTTTTTCATACAATCCCAGGGCGCTGTCCATCAGGTCGCCCCTGTTGGTGAGCCGGCTCAGGTCACGCAGGATGATCCCTTCATTGTTCAGGGCCATCACCACTCCAATCGGGTATTGCTCCTTTTCCGCCAGGCGATTGGCCGCCCGACTCAACTCCAGTCCTTTTTGCAGGTATTCACGGGTCCCTTTCTCGCCCCCCATTTCTTTATAAAAGTTGGAAAGCAGGTTCATTGTCCTTACCTCCAGGATCGTATTGTGCAGGTTATCGTATAAATTAATGGCCTGCAATGCAAGACGGACCGCATCGGCATAATTACCTTTGGTGCGCTGGCCATTGGCCTGCAGGGTCCTCGCCTGGGCAATTTCCAACGCAGCACCGTCCGAAACGGCGATTGCAAAAGCACTGTCTGCACATACCAGGAGGGAGTCATTGTTGGTCTGCGCAAAAGCAGCTCCTTTTGTGATCAGGATGTTAAAAAGGCCTGTTTGAGCAAGGGCAGCCATTCGTGGGTTGGGCGTCGCACGCCTGCATGAAATACAAACCAGGGCGGAGAGCGCAAGGGTATAAATTAAAATGTAGGATTTACCTCTCCGCATAATCAACATCTTTTGAGTAAGATCAAATATATCGATTGTTGCTAGTTGTTGGGAATATATATGGCAGAATAAGTTGGATCCATTCTTTTAAAATGCGATAGGTAAGCCGCCGTTCCTTCTCAGGTTTTGGCAATAAATGCATTGATCCTTTTTGAAAAAAACAAAACGCATCCTGCCCCTACGCACAATATTGCGACAACAATAAACGAACGGATCGATTTCTGCATAGGATATTTGTAAATGATAGAATACCATCCGCCAGGGTGTATCCCGGACTGTAAGAAGCTATACAAATACCGGACAAAACATACCAGGATGGTTGCTATCAGCGAATTTATCCACCAACCATGCCATCTCTTGGCCATCCATAAGGAAAGAAAAAAAGCTACAAGTAGCCCCCACCACCAAGCCGTATTGACGAAACTTGAATACCCAACGACCTCTGCGGCTGTTATTTTTTCCCTTTGAAGTTCCTCAATCATATCTTTGAAATTTCCCTTCATTAGTATCTTAAACTGGCGGATATCATAAAAATAAGCCAACAGTCGACTTGCATAAATAAACGGCAAGGCCGCTATAAAATGCACCAGGATATGCCGACCGTTGAGCCTCTTAATACTATGCTGTTTATTTGAAATATTTTCCATTTGCATATAGCGATTTCTACCGCGGCATGAAAACTGCATATCGTACCTGAAATAAAATCTTTTTCTATAGCAGCCATATGCAAAAAATAATCAAAATCTATACATATGACAAAATACATTCTGAAAATCCTACTTGCACTGACTTTGGCAGGCGCACTTCTATCTGGTTGTGTACCACCACATCATGGCCAGCCGCCACCACCACCCCATAATCCTCGCGACGGCCATTAAACTCAATGTCAACACACCCGGATCGATCGCTGTCATTCGGGACAATTATAAGGCAAAGAAAAATAAATACTAAATTAGTTAGCAATTCCCTTATCTTTGTCTTTTAGTTCGACTATTTATTGATAAGACCCGGGCTCCGTAAGGTCCGGGTTTTTTTCCTACAAGATGGCGCAGTACCGCAACCAGCGCTGGTTTTCTCGGGCAGGGCGAAAAATGTCACGGGCTGAGAGACAAAGGGTGCCCGTTAGCATAAGCAGGAACAACAAGAATTTTTGCATGGCGGCCAAATAAAAAAATGGTGGGAAAGGTACAAATTCGAAGCGGCCGCAAAAATATTTTATTTCATTGGTGACATAAAAAGGCCTTGTAAAAGTTGTTTTACAAGGCCTTTAAATTTCCGTGTGGCACTATTTTAAGTTCGAGTTCGCGTCTTCCTGGGCCTGCGGAATAGGAATATATTCACTCCTACCTTTTACAAAGTTCGGCGCCAACACTGTGGCAGCCTGATCGGTTCTTAGCAGATCATTAAAACGTTCACCCCACCACTCACAGATCAACTCTGCATGACGTTCATCCATCAACTGTTGCAAATTGGCGCCGGTCAGCGGCGCAAGGCCTACCCGGTTGCGAACCTCATTGATCTGCGCATCTCCGCTCTGTCCCTTACGGATTTTGGCTTCGGCGTTCATCAATAAGACTTCTGCATAGCGGTACATATGTACATTGTTATTGGCGCCATAATAGTCGACCCTGCCCGGCGTCATTTGTGATGTAGGGAAATACGCTTTGCCGTTGAAATACTTTTTACGTCCGGCATTGCCTGAGACCAGGTCACCGTCGGGAGTGGCAACTGATGTGTTAATATCGCCATTTATGCCGCAATATTGTATGGTCGTTTTTAACCGGATGGCATCATTTCGCGCTGTAAGGAAATCAACCGCTTTTTGCGTGGGGACCATCCAACCCGAACCGTTGATCACACCTCCGTTCGTATTTTCCGGCCCCTGAAAAAGAAAAAAATTAGCCCAGGTTTCACCGGGGTTTGCACCTGATGTTACTATGTCCCCTGTTGCGTTCCCAAAATCAGAATATTGGAATTCCAGGATAGCCTCATCGCTGAGCTTGCCGGGTTTCTTCCATAGCTGGTAAAAATCATTAAACAGTGAGAACTTGCCGCTTGAAATGATCTGGTTGGTACAATCCAGCACCACATCCCAATTAGGGCTTCCATTATCATTGCCCGCAAGGTCCATCGCCGCTTTGGCCTTTAACATCAGCGCAGTGTATTTGGTTACTCCTCCCATATGAGTTGCCTGGTTAGGCCGCGCGTCCTCTAAACTTGCAATGCAGGTGTCCATTTCAGACATCACATATTTCTTTACGGTTTCAATGCTGCTCTTTTTCGCGGTAGCCAGCTGGTTCGGATCGTTGCTCTCCAACCCAAGTATCGGAACGGCCCCATATTGTCTGCAGACCCAAAAATGGGCCAGTGCTCTGAAAAACCGGACTTCTGCCTTGTACCGGGCAAGGAGTTGTGTATTGGCAGCATCCCCCGCGGGTATGTTCTTTGCAAACTCATCCAATTCTGCAAGCGCGCTATTGCCTGCCAAAACAACTGCGTAAATATTGATCCACATATCGTTGACTGCCCAATAGCTCTTCACCGTCACATCAGTCTGGAAATTGTGGATCCCGATCTGTCCCGCGTCGTCGTTGCCCGGCTCTATATCATCGCTTCTTTCACTCATCATGGCTGTAATTATCCACCTGGCAAAACTACCACTGCTGGCGGTTCTGTAAACGCCGGCCACGGGTTGGTACATCAGCGACAGGTTCGAATAGTTAATCTCGGTTGCCTGCCCCTGATTTTCCAGCGGTCGGTCTAGAAACTTATGACAGCCTGAAAAAATTGAGATCGTGATCATCCAGGCTATTATCTTCATATACTGTTTCATAAAAGTATTTTTTTAGGTTTTATAGTCTTATTAAGTTACTGATCAGAAAGTGGCTCTTACACCCATGCTGTATGTCGCTGAGATCGGATACACATTCGCGTCATAGCCATAGACATTGTAGCCGAATGAGTTGTTTAAGCCAATTTCCGGCGTAAATCCATTGTACTTAGTGAAGATGAACGGTCTGTCGGCTGTGGCGAACACGCGCAGGGCTACCGGTGAAGTCTTGCCTACATTAAAAGTATATCCCAGCTGTATGTTTTGTATGCGCAGGTAGGCGCCACTTTCTACAAAAAAGGAGTTGCTGACCTTAAACCAACTTTGTCCGAGCGCATACGCTGAAGGATAGGCATTGGTAGAGCCTTGACCCGTCCATAGGCCGTTGGCAAATTTTTCATCGATATTAAGTGACGTTGAAGCCTTGTACAGCTTTCCGCGATTCAAGTTCAGTATCTTATTTCCGGCAACTCCCTGAAAAGCGACGCTGAGGTCGAAGTTTTTATAATCGAGTGCCACATTAAAACCATAGGTAAACTTTGGCAGATAGGATCCCATGTTGATACGGTCCTTATCATCCAGGATGCCATTGCCGTCCTGGTCTTTATATATGGGAAATCCCGGCTTTATTTTTGATACGGCCGTAGCATTATAACTGGAAGCAATAGGGTCCTTATCTATTTCGGCCTGTGTTTGGTATATGCCTGCCATTTGATAACCATAAAAGTAGTTGATAGGTGATCCCACGGTGATACGATTAGGGAATTCAGCAGTCCACTCCGGAAAACCGCTGGTCGAACTGCTAAGGGAGCCTATACTGGTGACTCTGTTTTTCAAGGTGGACAAATTGGCTCCGATCTGGTAACCAAATTTGCCTATTCTATCGCTCCAGTTCAATACCACATCAAAACCGCTGTTCACCATGTCGGCCCAATTGCCATAAATGGATGTATAAGTAAATGGAAAGGGTCTGTTAAAAGCTGCTCCGGTGGTTTTGCGGTTATAATAATCAACAGAACCTTTCAGTTTACTGTTTAATACTTCAAAGTCGATACCGCCATCCCATTCTGTAGTAACCTCCCAGGCCAGATTCGTAAAAAACCTGTTTACAGTATAGCCCGGAACATATATGCCATTCGCTCCTGCTGTACTGCCAAATATGGCGGAATAGTTTATTCCCTGGTTAACGATAGCATATCCTGCATTGGCGTTGACACCGTCATTGCCCAGTTTACCCCAGCTTCCCCGCAGCTTTAAAAAATCGAAGATCCGCTGATCTTTCATAAAGTTCTCCCTGCTGATGACCCAACCCAGACCTACAGAGGGGAAATAGCCCCATTTGGTTTGGTATTTTGAGCTGCCGTCTGCGCGAAAGGTGGCGGTAAGGAGGTATTTATTGTCATAATCATAAGTACCGCGTGTAAAGTACGATATGTTCGCATTGCGTCTTCCGTCCTCTTTATAGAGATTGGCACTTGTGGTGCCTTGGCTGACATACCAGAATTCTTCAACTGGAGGCACCTCATCGGCTTCTACCTGAGTTTGTCTCCACCGCTCCTCTCTTGTCGATTGTCCCAGCAATAGGCTCCAGTGATGCAAACCCGAACCATCTCTATAAGTAAGCAGATTGTCTAAAATGTAGTTGGTATTACGCTCCTGTGCAGAGAGTAAATGAGATTTGGTAGTGTCCGTCCCTGGTCCCAGATTACGCATGGGACTATATTGAATTCTCGACAGCGAGCTATACAACTGGCTCAGTTGGGAACGAAAGGTAATTTTGTTCCTCCAGAAGCTGGCTTCGGCATAAATGGTGGGTATTACCTGGAATAATTTGTTCCTGTCATAATTATAAAAGGCAGTGGCTACCGGATTTGCATCATCCCCTCTTCCAATTACTGAAGCAGCCGTAAATTTTACGGGAAATGCGTTGACGTTTGTGCTGTCATACACCGGGAACAGGGGCGATGAGGAGTATGCCTGCGAAAAAGCGGAACTGGCTGGATTAAAGGTAGTAGAATTGTTGAGATGAGCTGTAAAACCTATTTTCAACCATGAGTATGCTCTGGCCTCCATTTGAAGGCGGATATTATATCTTTTATAGTTGTTCAAAGCATCCATAATGCCATTCTGATAGGTATAATTGAAGCCGGCAGAATAGGTCACCTTGTCGCTGCCTCCCTGCAGGTCGATACCATTATTGGTTATCAGGGCTTTACTTCTCAACAATTCGTCATACCAATCGGTGCTCGTAGTCGGATTGAGCCCGCTGCCTCCGAACTTTTGCGCGGAAAGCATGGCCGTACCGCTGTCCTGAACGGATTGTCGTCCCAACGAGAAGGTCGTATATTCCTTTCCGTTAGCCATTTTAAGCTGGTGCGCAGGTGTCTGAAAACCAACATACCCGTTGTAGGTAACCTTGGTTTTCATATTGAGGCTGCCTTTTTTTGTTGTAATAAGCACAACCCCATTAGCCGCCCGAACGCCGTAAATGGCTGCTCCGGACGCATCTTTAAGGACAGACATTTCAGCAATATCATTCGGATTGAGAAAAGAAATATCGTTGACAAACATTCCGTCAACGACATACAGAGGGCTTTCATTATTAAAAGATCCCACCCCCCGTATCCGCACATTTGGCGAGCTGCCCGGAGCGCCGGTGCTCACTACCTGTACCCCCGGAACACTACCCTGCAGCGCCTCCATAGCAGTGACAGTAGTACGTTTGAGCATGTTTTCGGTATTCACGGTTGTAACCGGAGCGGTTAGATCTACTCTTCTTTGAGTCCCATAACCAATGACAATTACTTCGTCCATTTGGCCGCGGCGGGGGACCAGCCTGATCAGGACATCATTTGAAATAGCAACTGTTTGGGAGGCAAAGCCAATGGCTGAGACAATCAATGAATCCGTGTTTAAAGCGACTGAGAGGCTGAATGTGCCGTTCCCGGCTGTGGTTGTACCCGTGGCAGGGTTGTTTTTGGAGACTACAGATGCTCCTACCAGCGGCTCGTTGTTGTCATTTACTACCCTGCCGTTGATTTGTCTGGTTTGGGCATTTGTTGATAGGTGCGTACCCCATAGTAATAATGAGGCTACAAACACCTTGATTAGTGTTTTTTTCATATGCTAGCTAGTTTCAATGAATATAGCCAATAATTGCCTTTTTTCCAAAAAAGCATACTAAAGCCGCCTTTTCTTTCGAAGAAGCAGCCTTTTCAGCCACCTAACCTGGCAATAGCCACTGCCCACGGTGGCCTCACCATTTCACAGGTCTACACGTGTAAAAGCAACGAATGCGGCTAGCTTAAGGGGTTATAGTGACCTTAACTTCTCGGACAACCTGTTTTACGTGATCGACATCCGAGTTCTGCGCCACAAAAACTGCTTTATAGGATCCAGGCGTTGCATATTTCCACACATAGCTTAGCGGGGGTGGCTGGCTGAGGGATTTGATGTTTATCGAACCGGTGATGGCGCTATCGTATTTCCTGCCTGCTTCGCCTGTATAGAAATTGATGTTATCCGGGTTGCCTGTGAATTTAAACACGACACTGTCGCCCGTTTTGTATGCTGTCTTTGAGGTCGTTACGTTGAAATTATTGGGCGCTTTTATGGTTACTTTGTTGCAAGCCTGACAACCGGCAGCTATCAGGACCAAAAGGAATAGTATTTTTTTCATTGTTGTGCTTTTATTGGGCGGGGATGCTGGCATAGTTGCGGCATCCCCGCCTCTTTTTTAAAAACCGGGAACGGAACATTTGAACTGCATTGCCGCTGGCGCCGCAGGAACGACGGGCGTGCCGTCCGGATTCTTATCAGAGCTGCCATTTACCGCTTCGTTAGCCAGCGATTGCAAGGTCGAAATAAGGAGGCCCCATCTTTTCAGATCCTGCCTCCGCACGAACTCCCCGTTCAGTTCCCGCAGCCGTTCGTCCTGGATGGTTTTGCGAAAGGCGGACGCGGAACTGTATTTGTCCGGAGTCAGGGCAGAACTCGCCAGAGAAACATTTCCCACTGCACCCGCCCCTCCGCCGCCGGAGAAACTAAACGCCGGAGCAGAGGTATAGCCTGATCCC
>Ga0193716_1000710_pt1 | contig 20038 bp, 19 predicted proteins | sample U2c1metaG_FD_145901 | JGI IMG/M metagenome (GOLD analysis project Ga0193716, IMG submission 145901) | Soil microbial communities from a riparian zone of the East river system, Colorado, United States - U2c1 | ecosystem: Environmental > Terrestrial > Soil > Riparian zone | place: USA: East River...
CCGCGCGATGCGGCTGATCTCGGACGGGGTCGTCGAGCGGGCGGGCGTGCCCGGCCTGGCCAGGCGCCTCGGCTACTCGGAGCGGCACCTGACGCGCGTGTTGACGGCCGAGTTGGGCGCCGGTCCGTTGGCGTTGGCGCGGGCGCACCGCGCGCACTCGGCGCGGCTGCTGATCGAGACGACCGCGCTGCCGCTGGCCGACGTCGCGTTCGCGGCGGGGTTCGCGAGCGTGCGGCAGTTCAACGACACGATCCGCGCCGTGTTCGCGACGACGCCGAGCGGACTGCGGGCGACCGCGTGCCGGCACGCGGCGCCGACCGCACCCGGCAAGGTGACGCTGCGGCTGCCCTACCGCGAGCCGCTCGACGCCGACGGGTTGCTGCACTTCCTTGCCGCGCGCGCGATCCCGGGTGTCGAGTCTGTTGTGGACGGTACGTACGGGCGGGCCATGCGGCTCGCGCACGGCGCCGGCACGGCGTGGCTCACGCCGAACCACGGGCATATCGACTGCACGCTGTCGTTGACGGACATGCGTGACCTCGGCAGCGCGGTGTCCCGGCTGCGGCGCCTGCTCGACCTCGACGCCGACCCCGGTGCGGTGGCGGAGGTGCTCGGCGCGGACCCCCTGCTGGAGGCGTCCGTGCGGAAGAACCCGGGGCTGCGGCTGCCGGGCAGTGCGGACGGTGCGGAGATCGTGACGCGGGCGTTGATCGGGCAGCAGATCACGGTGTCCGCCGCCCGCACGGCACTGTCCAGGCTGACCGCCGCGCTCGGCGACCCACTGTCCACACCGGACGGTGCGTTGACGACGCTGTTCCCGACCCCGGCGGCGATCGCGGAGCACGGCGCGTCCGTGCTGACCGGTCCCCGTCGTCGCATCGACACGATCCTGACGGTGAACGCGGCACTCGCGGCCGGCGACCTTGACGTCCATGTCGGCGCCGACCCGGACGAGCTTTCGCATACGCTGCAACAGTTCTCGGGCGTGGGCCCGTGGACGGCGGGCTACGTGCTGATGCGCGTGCTCGGCGCACCGGACGTGCTGCTGACGGGTGACGTGGCGATGCGCAAGGGCGCGGCGAACCTTGGCCTACCGTCGACACCAGAAGCCCTGGAAGCACAAGGCAACAACTGGCGCCCATGGCGAAGCTACGCAGGCATGCACCTATGGCAAGCCACCTAAACCCCGCGTGTCCAACACTCAGACCCCGCGTGTCCAACACTCACGACAGGTGAGTTCAACACTCGCGACACGTGAGTTCAACACTCGCGAACGGGCGACTCACCAGTCCCGAACGGGAGACTCGCGGGTGTGTGCGCGAGTCTCCCGTTCAGAACCCGCGAGTCGCCGTTTCAGGACCCGTGAGTTGCCGGTTCGCGACCCGTGAGTCGCCGGTTCGGGTCGCGAATGTCGAACTCACCTGTCACGAGCGTTGGACTCACCGCGCACGAGCGTTGGACTCGCGGGGTTACAGGCCGCAGCCGCACGAGTGGCGGTGCATGAACGTCGTCTGGAGGCGGGCCGTCGTCGGTTTACGGGTCGGGTCGGCGATCCGTGCCAACAGCAGCTGCACGGCCGTCCGACCCATCTCCGCGATCGGCTGCGCGACCGTCGTCACCGGCGGGTCCACGAGGTCCGCCCACTCCACGTCGTCGTACCCGACCACCGCGAGGTCCCGCCCCACCCGCACCCCGCGCGTCCGACATTCGTGCAGCACCCCGGACAACATGGTGTTGTTCCCCGCCACGACGGCGGTCGGCGGCTCCGGCAGCGCCAGCAGCCGACCCAGTGCGGCGGCCGCGGGCGGTGCGGCGGACGACCCGGACACCACCAGCTCCGAGTCCCACGTCAGCCCCGCGCGACCGAGCCCCAGCCGGTACCCGAGCACCCGCTCGTTCGTCGTCGCCAGCCCCTCGGCGCCGCTGATCATCCCGATCCGCCGGTGCCCGACCGACGCGAGGTGCCCCACCAGACCGGACGTCGCGTAGATGTTCTCCGGCCCGACCTGGTCGACGTCCTGCGCGGTCGTCAGCCGGTCGACCAACACGATCGGCAGCCCGACCTGACGCAGCTCCGGCAGTACCGTCCCGGCCGCCTTCGACGACGGCGTGAGGATCAGCCCGTCCACCCGCCGCGACCGCAGCGTGCGCACCGCCGACTGCTCCGCCGCCGGCTCGTCGTGCGTGTCCGCGAGCACGAGCGTGTAGCCGGATCGGGTGATCTCGTGCTCGATCGCGCGGATCAACTCGGCGAAATATGGGTTCGCCACCAGGGAAATCGCCACGCCGAGAGATCTGGTGCCGCCGGTGACCAGCGACCGCGCGATGGCGTCTCCGGTATAACCGGTCTGCTCGACCGCTGCCAGGACCCGCGCCTTCGTCTCGGGCGCGACGGACCTGGTGGAGTTGACGACGTGTGACACGGTGGTGATGGACACGCCGGCAAGCTCGGCGACGTCCTTCATCGTGACCACGGGTAGCTCCTTGATCGAGGAAGGCGCAAGCGTTTGCGCAAACGCTTGTGTCACGGTACTTAGCGCAATAACTTCCCCGCACACCAGCCCCTGCCACGGAGGTAGAAATGGGACGCCGCGGTCCTGCTCTCCTAGCCGTCCTCGCGGTCGCCGCGCTCGCGGTCGGCTGCACCAGCACCAAGTCCGGGTCCGACGAGTCCTCAGGGGACGGTAAGACCAAGATCGGCCTGGTGACGAAGACCGACAGCAACCCCTACTTCGTGGCGCTGCGGGACGCGGCCAAGGCCGAGGCCGCCAAGAGCGGCGCCGAGGTGGTCGCCCTCGCCGGCAAGTTCGACGGCGACAACGACGGCCAGGTCGCCGCCATCGAGAACCTCGTGCAGCAGGGCGCGAAGACGATCCTGGTGACGCCCAACAACTCCACCGGCATCCTCGGCGCCATCAAGAAAGCACGCGACAAGGGCGTCCTGGTGATCGCGCTCGACACCGAGACCGACCCGCAGGACGCGGTCGACGCCACGATCGCCACCGACAACACCGAGGCCGGCCGCCTGCAGGGCACCTATGTCAAGGCCGCGCTCGCCGGCCGGCCCGCGAAGTCGATCCTGCTCGACGGCACGCCCGGCTCGACCGTGTCCGAGCAACGGCACAACGGTTTCGTCGAGGCCGCCGCGCCGGAGGTGCTCGGTGCCGAGGCCACCAACGGCGAGCAGAACAAGGCGCAGCAGGTGACGGAGAACCTGTTGCAGCGCGCGACAACCGTGAACTCGATCTACACGCTGAACGAGCCGGCGGCGCGCGGCGCGTATGTCGCGCTGAAGGCGAAGGGGCTGGCGGACAAGGTCGTCATCGGCTCCATCGACGGCTCGTGCGACGGCGTGACCGCCGTGCAGAACGGTGAGATCGCGGTGACCGTCATGCAGTTCCCGAAGAAGATGGCGACGCAGGGAGTCCAGGCCGGCGTCGAGTTCGCGAAGTCCGGCAAGAAGCCGAGCGGGTTCGTGAAGACCGAGACGGCCGTGATCACCGACAAGCCGCTCGCGGGCATCGACAGCAAGGACACCGCGTGGGGTCTCGAGAACTGCTGGGGCTGAGCGGATGACCACTCGCGTTTCGCCAAGTGAGTTCATCCTGCGCACCCCCGCGATCGGCCCGGCGCTCGCGCTCCTGGTCGCCGTGGCGGTGTTCGGGTTCACCACCGACACGTTCCTCAACGTCGACAACCTGTCCCTGGTCGTCCAGCAGTCACTGGTCATCGGGACGCTCGCGCTCGGCCAGACGCTCGTCATACTCACCGCGGGCATCGACCTCGCGAACGCGGCGATCGCGGTGTTCGCGACGCTGCTGATCGCGAAGCTGACGCTCACCGGCACCGCCGGCCCGGTGTCGCTCGTGGTCGGCGTCCTCGCCGCGGCCGCGATCGGCGCGGTCACCGGCGGGCTCGTCACCGGGCTGCGACTGCCGCCGTTCATCGTCACGTTGGGCCTGTTGACGATCGTGACGGCGGTCAGCCGGATCTACGCGCAGGGCCAGAGTTTCCCGGTCACCGACGAGACGCTCGGCTGGCTCGGCACCACGAAGTACCTGTTCGGACAGGTCGAGGTCACCTACGGCATGGCGGTCATGCTCGCCATGTTCCTGGGTGTCTGGTACGCGCTCACGAAAACCGGTTGGGGCCGGCACGTCTACGCGGTCGGCAACGACCCGGAGGCGGCGCGACTGTCCGGCATCCACGTCCGCCGCACGGTCCTTTCGGTCTACGCCGTCGCCGGCCTGATCTACGGCGTCGCCGCGTGGCAGGCGCTCGGCCGCGTGCCCAACGCCGACCCGAACGCGTTCCAGCTCGGCAACCTCGACTCGATCACGGCGGTCGTCATCGGCGGCACCAGCCTGTTCGGCGGCCGGGGCAGCGTGCTCGGCACGCTCGTCGGCGCGCTGATCGTGGCGGTGCTGCGGTCCGGGCTGACGCAGGCCGGGATCGACAACCTGTACCAGGACGTGGCGACCGGCGTGCTGGTGATCGCCGCGGTCGCCGTGGACCGGATCTCTCGAGGGAGGCAGCGATGACTCCCGTGTTGGCGGCGCACGACCTGGTCAAACGGTACGGCCGCGTCACCGCCATGGACGGCGCCGACTTCGAGCTGGAGGCCGGCGAGGTGCTCGCGGTCGTCGGCGACAACGGCGCCGGCAAGTCGACGCTCATCAAAGCGTTGTCCGGCGCGGTGATCCCCGACTCCGGACACATCTTTGTGGACGGTCGGCCGGTGCGGTTCCACGGCCCGCTCGACGCGCGCCGGCACGGCATCGAGACCGTGTACCAGGACCTCGCGCTCGCACCGGCGCTCGACATCGCGACGAACCTGTTCCTGGGCAGGGAAAGACGCCGGCGCGGCCCGCTGGGGGCGGTGTTCCGGCGCCTCGACTCGAAGGGCATGCGGACCGACGCGCGGCGGGTGCTCGACGAGCTGGGCGTCGACGTGAAGTCCATGACGCAGCTGGTGGAGACGTTGTCCGGCGGACAGCGGCAGGCCGTCGCGGTCGCACGGGCGGCGGCGTTCGGGTCCCGCGTGGTGATCATGGACGAGCCGACGGCGGCGCTCGGCGTGCAGGAGTCCGGCAAGGTGCTCGAGCTGATCGACCGCATCCGCGAGCGTGGGCTGCCGGTCGTGCTGATCAGCCACAACATGCCGCACGTCTTCGAGATCGCCGACCGGGTCCACGTGCACCGGCTCGGCAAGCGGGTCGCGGTGGTGTCGCCGAAGACGCACTCGATGAACGCGGTCGTCGGGTTGCTCACCGGCGCGTTGCGCATGGCGGCGGACGGGTCCATCGAGGAGGTCGGGCTGACCACCGGGCTGGACCGGTCGTGAGCCTGGTGGTGGCGGTCGGCCTGTGCACGGTCGACCTGGTTCAGCGGGTGCGGGAGCTGCCCGCGCCGGGTGAGAAGGTGCAGTCGATGTCGGTCGAGGTCGCGGCGGGCGGCCCGGCCACGAACGCGGCGGTGGCGGTCGCGGCACTTGGCGGCCTGGCCCGACTGTCCACTGTGCTCGGTGCGCATCCGTTGGCGCGCCTGGCGGCGGCCGACCTGTCGGCGTGTGGTGTGGAACTGATGGACGTGCTGCCGGACCGCGCCGAGCCGCCCGCGGTGAGCGCGGTGTCGGTGCGCGCCGGCGACGGCGAGCGCACCGTGGTGTCCCACAACGCGGCCGGGGTGTCGGCGCCGCCGGTGGTGGACCTGGCGGACGCGGATGTCCTGCTGCTGGACGGACATCACCCGTCGCTCGCGCTGCACGCGGCCCGCGCGGCACGCGAGCGGGGCATCCCGGTGGTGCTGGACGCGGGTAGCTGGAAGCCGGTGCTCACCGACCTGCTGTCCTATGTGGACGTCTGCGCGTGCGCCGCGACGTTCACCGCGCCGAAGCCGTTGGCCAACCCGGTGGTGATCCGAACGAACGGGCCCGACCCGGTGTGGTGGCAGGCCGGCGGCGTCGAGGGAACGGTGCCGGTCCCGCCGGTGACCGTGCGGGACACGGCGGGCGCCGGCGACGTATGGCACGGCGCCGTCGCACTGGCGATCGCGCGGCTGGGCCGGGTCCCAGTGGCCGAGGACGTGCCCTCGGTGATCGAGTACGCGAACCGGGCGGCCGCGGTGCGGATCCAGCACGAGGGGGCGAGGGCGTGGGTGGAGCCGATGCTGGGCCTGATGTTGTGAGACTCGCCGAGCTGGTGGCGCGGGTCCGCGCGCTGCCCGGCCGCGCGATGGTTGGCATCTGCGGCGCGCCGGGCGCCGGCAAGTCGACGCTGGCGGCGCAGTTGGTCGCGGCCCTCGGCGATGCCGCGGTGTACGTCGGCATGGACGGCTACCACCTTGCGCAGGCCGAGCTGGTCCGGCTCGGCCGGGCCGAGCGCAAGGGCGCGCCGGACACGTTCGACGCGGCGGGTTACGTCAACCTGCTGCGCCGCATTCGGGACCAGACGGCGGAGACGGTGTACGCGCCGGAGTTCCGCCGGGAGATCGAGGAGCCGATCGCGGGTGCCGTGCCGATCCGCCCGGAGCACCGGTACGTCGTCACCGAGGGCAACTATCTGCTGCTCGCTTCGCCGCCGTGGTCGCGGGTGCGGGAGCTGCTCACCGAGACCTGGTTCCTCGCGCCGGGCGAGTCGCTGCGCCGCGACCGGCTGATCGCCCGGCACCGGGCGTTCGGCAGGACGGTCGACGAGGCGCGCGAACGAACGCTGGGCTCCGACGAACGCAACGCCGTGCTGATCAACGCGACCCGCTCGTCGGCCGACCTGGTGCTGCACGGCGTGGAGTAGTGCCACAGTTGCCAAACCGGCCCCCGGCCGCCGGCCGCGCCCGGCGTCGGCCGATCGATCAAGCGATCAGCTCTACCCGAGACCCAGTCCGAGACTTGTGCACTCGCAGCCGCGTCGGAATTCGTTGCCGTAGTTCCTCCACATGGGACACCAACCCCACCACTCGTCCGCCGGCGCGTAGCTCGTCCAGTGTGTCCATCACCTCGTCGAGGGTGTCCGCGTCCAGCATGCCGAAGCCCTCGTCCACGAACAGCGTGTCCAGCAGCGCGCCGCCGGTTTCGGCGGCGACCACGTCCGCCAGGCCGAGTGCCAGCGCCAGCGACGCCAGGAAGGTCTCCCCACCGGAGAGCGTCTTCGCCGGTCGCACCTGGCCCGAGTAGTCGTCCAGGACATCCACGCCCAGTCCGCCGCGTTTGCCTCGGGGGCCGGCCGCGTCGGAGTGCACGAACGAGAACCGGCCCTCGCTCATCTTCTGCAGGCGGGCGGTGGCCGCGACGGCGACCTCCTCCAGTCGCGCCGCCAGGACGTATGCCCGCAGCGACATCTTTCGCGCGTTCTGCCCTCGGCCGTTCACCACGTCCGTCAGCTCGGACAGTTCCGTGTACTCGGCCAGCGCCGGCGCGAGCTCCGTCCACGCCGACCGCAGTCGTTCCGCCAGCTCCTCGACAGCCAACGACCGCTGGCGTGCCAGCCTCGCCACCGCCACCGCGCTCTCCATCTCGTGCCGCGCGGTCGTCACCGCTTCGGCGGCCCGGCCCAGCTCCACGACCTGCGTCGGGTCCACCTCGGACAGTTCCGGGTCGGCCAGCACCTGGCGCACGCCGGCTTCCCGCGCCGTCGCGTCCGCCAGTCGGCGTTCCAGCACGGCGTGGTCCGGGCGCGCGGCGGCGAGCGCTGTCGCGACGTCCGGAAACTCTGCCGCCGCGACGCGCTCCACCACCACGGCTTCCTGCTCGGTCACCCGGTCCGCGGCCGCGTCCCGCGCGGTGACCGCCTCGGCCAGCGCGTCCAGCCGGGTCGCCGTCGACAGCAGGTGCGCGCGACGCGTCGCCACATCCGGGTGCTCGCCCCGCGCCGCCGCCAGCCGGAACGCCCGCTCGGCCATCCGCGCCACCACCGTCGCACGCTCGTGCGCGTGCCCGGTCGCCTCCTTCTCCGCCGCCCGACACCGCGCGAGCACCTGCGCCGACTCCGTCGTCAACGCCTCGACCCGCTCGCGCAGCTCGCGGTGCTCACCAGCCAGCCGCGCGGCGTGCTCATGCGCCTCGACCGCCGCCGCCAGCGCCTCCTCGATCTCTTCGGCGTCGCGGCCGCCCAACCGGTCGGCCACCATGGCGCGCGTCTGCTGCGCGGTCGCCAACTCCCGCGCCGCCCGCTGCCGGGTCTCGTCCGCCTCCTGTTCCCGTGCCACCGCCGCTCGTTCGTCGGCCGCCGTCACCTGCGTCGCCTCGCCGCGCGCCGGCGCCGGGTGGTCCGTCGCGCCGCACACCGGACACTCCGCGTCGGCCGACAACCCGGCCGCCAGCTCCGCGGCCATGCCGGCCAGCCGCTGCTCCCGGATGTCCAACGTGGACTCCCGGGCGGCCTGGTGCGCGTCGGTCGCCGCCTGCGCCTGCTCGGTCCGTCGCCACACGACCTGCTGCGCCGCCGGCAACTGCTTCGCGTCGCGTGCCAACGCCGTCAGCTCCTCGCGCGCCGAGACCAGCGTGGGCACCTCCGCCACCGCCCGCGCGGCCTCCGCGAGCCGCTCTCGGGTGCGCTCGAGCTCCCTCGGGAGCACGGACAGCCGTTCGGTCAGCTCGGTGACCGTCCGGTCCGCCCGTGCCCCGAGCAGGGTGAGCTCGTCGACGCTGGCCTGGTCGGACTCCTGCCGCACGGCCTCGTCGACCAGCCCGGTCAGCGCGCCGGCCTCCTCACGCAACCGGCCCGCCAGCTCCCGAGGCTCAGCCGCGGACTCGGGCAGCCCGGCCAGCTCCGCCGTCACCCGAGCCGCGGCCGTGCGTTCGCGTGACAGCGCCCGGTCCAGGTCGTGCCACGCCGTCACCACCGGCGCCGCACGCCGCGCCGCGTCGAGCTCGACCCGCCAGGACTCTCGCAGCGGTGCCTGCTCCTCGAGCTCCGCCAGCTCCGCCCGCGCGGTCGCCACCCGACGCACCCGACCGGCCAGCTCCCACAGCGTCGCCATGTCCGCGTCGGCCCGTTCCCGGATCATCGCCGCCGCGATCTCCCGGGTGACGGACTCCGCCGCGGCCGTCGCCGACTGCTCGACCAGCTTCGCCAGCCAGGCCTCGTCGGCCGCGTCGTCGGCCGGTGGCTCCTCGCCGACCGCCTGCGCGAGCCGCGCGACCAACTGCACGCAGCGCAACCGTCCGGTCTCCAACACCCGCCCACGCTCGGTGCGCCGATCCCGGAACCACTGCTCGACCAACGCGAAATGCTGTGTGCCGAACAACTTCTCCAGCAGCTTCTCGCGCTCCGCGGTCTCCGCGCACAGGAACCTCGCGAACTCGCCCTGCGGCAGCAACACCACCTGGAAGAACTGGTCCTTGCTCATCCCGAGCAGCCGCTCGACCGTGCGCGCGACCTCGTCGATCCTGGTCAGCCCGTCCGGCGCGTGCCCGCTGGGCGCCGCGCCGACCCAGGTCAGCGACGCCTTCGCGTGCTGCTTCGTCGTGCCACCACCTCGTTTCTTCTCGCGTAGGTACTCCGGACTCCGCACGAGCCGCAGTCGGTGCCCTCGCACGCTCAGCTCGAGCCGCACCTCTGTCAGCACGTGTGGTTCCGCGTAGTCGCACCGCAGCCGCTTCGCCTGGTCCCGCATGCCGGGCACCGCGCCGAACAACGCGAACGCCACCGCGTCCAGCAGTGTCGTCTTGCCAGCGCCCGTGTCGCCGTGCAGCAGGAACAGCCCGTCCGAGCCGAGCCGGTCGAAGTCCACCACCTCGTGACCGGGATAGGGCCCGAACGCGGCCAGCTCCAGCCGGTGCAGCCTCACCGTGTCACCGAGCTCAAGCGGCCTCCCTGCTCCCACGCTGCCGTGCGAGCTCGGCCCGCTCGTCGCCGGCCACCGCCGCCAGCGCCTCGCGTAACAAGGCCCGCTCACCCGCCGACGGCTCCGCACCCCGGCAGTCCGCCACGAACGCGCATGCCACGTCGTGGTCGGACCGGTCCCGCACGGTCGTGCTGTACCGCAGCGCGGTCGCGCCGCCGACCGGCCGCCAGTCGACGTGCACGGCGTGCGGGAACCGCTGCTGCAGCCTGCGTAACGCGTCCGTCGGGCGCACCCGGTCGGTCAGCTCCACCGACAGGTACGCGTCGACCAGCCGCTCGTGCGCCGGCTCGGCGAGCAGCTCGTCGAGGTTCCCGGCGACCGTGGCGAGCGCGCGCGGCACCGGCAGCTGCCGGCGCTCCACTCCGGCGAGCCCACCCGCGTCCAGCTCCACGAGCCACACCGACTTGTGGTGTCGTGCCTCGGAGAACGAGTACGCCAGCGGACTGCCGGAATAACGTAAGTGCTCGGCCAGCCGCTGCGGCCCGTGGAGATGGCCGAGCGCCACGTAGTCGACGCCGTCGAACACCGAGCTCGACACCTGCTCGACGCCGCCGACCGAGATCGTCCGCTCCGACGCGCTCGGCGCCCCACCCGTGACGAATGCGTGTGCCAGCACCACCGACCGCACACCCGATCCACGTTCGGACAGATCGGCCCGCACCCGACGCATCGCCTCGGTGAGCACCCCCGCGTGCCCGGCCGCGTCGATGCCAAGCGTGTGCCGCGCCGGCTCCGGCTCCAGGTACGGGATCCCGTACAGCGCAACGGGTCCGTGTGCGTCCTCGAGCAGGACCGGCCAACTCAGCTCGGCGACCCGCGTGCGCAGGTGCAGGCCGCCGGCCGCCGCGAACTCGGCGAACGCGCCGAGCCGCGGCGCCGAGTCGTGGTTCCCGGGTGTGATCACCAGCTGCGCCCCGGCGCCACGCAGCCGGTCCAGCACCCTGGTGCACACCGACACCGCCTCGCCGGAGGGCACCGCACGGTCGTAGAGGTCGCCGGACACCACGACCACGTCGATCCGCTCGTCGGCCACCATGTCGGCCAACCCGCCCAGGACGGTCTCCTGGTCGGCGAGCAGATCTCGGCCGTGGAACATTCGTCCCACGTGCCAGTCGGAGGTGTGCAGCACGCGCATGGCAGCAAAGTTAGGGGTGTGCACCGACAATTTGCGGGAGCCACGCCACTCGAACGGGTGACGGGCCCAGGTAAATCGTCAGAAAATTCTTTTGTAGACCAGTCGGAACCAGTGCGTCTGGTTCGTATCCGAGACCTCTTCGGAGAACTCGACCTCCCGCAGCCCCTGCTCCTCGAACACCGCCAGCTCGGCGCGGCTCACCGGCCACGGCCGCGAGTCGACCGGCTCGTCGGCCACCCGCCCGTAGCAGCGCACGAACAGCGAGCCGCCCGGCGCGACCGTCGCGGCGATCGCGGCGACCGTCTCGTGCCGCAGCGACAGCGGCAAGGACTGGATCGTGTTGATCTCGACCACGATGTCGTACCGATGTGCCCATTCGCTGGGAAGTTTCAGCAGATCGGCGGCCTGGTAGTCCACAGGAGAGTCGGGAAAGCGTCTGCGGCACCAGTCGATCGCGGTCGCGGACAGGTCGAACGCGGTGACCTCGCATCCGCGTCGCCGCAGCTCCTCGGCGTCATCGCCGAGTCCGCACGCGATCACGAGTGCCCGGGCGCCCGGCGTGATCGTCCTGGTGTCGAGCCAGTCGACGAGGGACGGATTCGGTCCGAGCCGGGCCCACGGCACCTGGCTCAGGTCGCCGTCCACCGAGGCGTACAGCGCCTCGAAATCGTCCTCGCTCCAGTCCGCCACGACCGTCCTCCCCAAAATTGTCGGTGGTCTCGTTCATGATGCATTCCACTCGACCCGACCCACGGAAAGGGGATGTCTGGTGGCCGCAGTGTTCGGCGCCGTCGCATTCGTGTTGTTGCTCCTCCTGCTAGGTGGCGCGGCACTGTTCCGGCGGCTGTACAACGACAGCCAGCGCCGGCTGGACGACGCCGTGTTAGCCGTGCGCGACGAGCGCGACCGGTCCGAGGCGAACTCCGCCGCGCTGCGCCGGTACGAGGTGCTCTTCGCGTCGATCAGCGGTCGCGGCGAGCTCGGTGAGCAGGTGCTCGTGGAGACCGCGCGCTCCCTCGGCTTACGCGAGGGCCTGCACTTCACCCTGCAGGCCGATGTCGCGGGCGGTGGTTCGGTGCGGCCGGACATGCTGCTGGTGGTCGGCGACGGCCGGCTCGTGCCGGTCGACGCGAAGATGACGATCGCCTGCTGGATCGAGGCGGTCGAGACCGAGGACGCGGAGGAGCGGGCGGACGCGCTGCGGGTGCACGTGCGCAACATCCGGTCGCGGGCCGCGGAGCTCGCCGGCAAGGGCTACCAGCGCTGGGCGGACGCGATCTACGGGACGATCATGTTCGTGCCATCGGACGCGGCCGTGGTCGCCGCGCTCGACACGGACCCCACGCTGCTGCGCTGGCTGCTGGACCGACGGGTGTTCGTGTGCGGGCCGACAGGGTTCGCGGTGATCGCGTCGGCGGCGCTGCTCGCGGCGAGCGAACGGGTGCTGGCCGCCGACATCGACGCGCTGCGTGGGCAGGCGCTGGCCGCGCACCGGGCCGCGGAGAGTGCGGTGGACGCCGTCAACGTGTCGAGCACGCATCTGCAGCGGTTCCTGCAGGCGCGACGCCGCGAGCTGGACGCGCTGACCCAGTTCGCCGGTGCGGTCGGGCCGCTGACCGACGCGGCGGCGAGCCCCACACCGCTCCCCGCCGTGCGCCGGGCGGACGAGGTGGTCGTAAATGGCTCGCCTACTCCGCGTGACGTGCGGAATGTCGATTCGTACGACGAATTGTCCGATGTGGAGGTGTCCATAGAGCGTTAACCACTCATAACTCCATAAAGCTGAGGCGTGACCCGCGACAGCGGACAGTAGGCGACTGTGTCCTGGTTCACATCATGGTGTGTAGTCGGGCGTGCCGTTTGCAGAACGCCGACCGGCAAGGTCCGTGGACCCACTAACGTGTGCACCCGTGACCGCGACCCGCGATCGCAGGAGCGATCCTGAACTAGACGCCGAACTGGCGTGGGATGAACGTCCGATCATCGGGCAGTTCCGAGGACTGCCGTGGTGGGGCTCCGTCCTGCTGACGTTCGGTCTGACGGTGATCGCCGCGTTCGTCGACATGCAGCGGCAGGACTCACTCGGGCGGATCTACCAGGGCGCATTCATCGTGGGCTGCGTTGGCGCGGTCTGCCTGGTGCGTCGACGGAGTCTGTTCGGGCCGATGGTGCAGCCGCCGCTCGTGTTCGCGATTACCGCGATCGGTGCGGTCGCGTTCCTGGGCCAGGCGTCTGCCGGTGGGGGCTTGAAGCAGTTGCTGCTCAAGGTCGCACTGCCGCTGACCAGCAACTTCCCGACGATGGGCATCACGACCGCCGTCGTGGTGGGCATCGGGGTGTTCCGGTTGTGGTGGCAGCGCAACCCGGATCCGGAGGTGCGTCCGAACCGGCCGCCGAAGGGCCGGGGCCTCGACGACGACGTCGACGACCCTGGTCCGGGCACCGGCCGGGGCGCGCGTGAGCGGCCGAGCAAGGACCGCATCGCGCCCGCGCCACCGCCGCGCCGTGGCCGTGAGCCGGACGTCGACGAGCCGGCGGAGGAGCGACCCGGGCGCAGGCTGCCGGGACGTGGTCCACGCCAGCCCCGCGACTCCGCCCGTGAACCGGGAGGCCGGGAGCCGGGAGGCCGGGAGCCGGTGGCCCGCGAACCGAGGCAGAGCCGTCGAGACGCTGCCGCGGCACGCGGCGACCGAGCCGAACGCGCGAGCCGTGCCGAGCCACCGCCGGACGCTGAACCTCGTGGCCGAGGCAGAAGTCGCGACCGTGCGGCTGAGCCACCCCCACGACGCCGCGACCCGGAAGGCCGCTCCCGCGGTGACGACCGGGGCGCCTCTCGCCGTGACGGCTCCACCCGTGACGGTGGCAGTCGCGATGGTGGCGGCCGTGAAGGTGGCGGTCGCGACGGTCGGGGCACGCCCCCGGGCCGCCAGCCACGCCGCCGGCCGCCGGAGAGCTACCGCTGACCGACGCGTACACGCCCAGCTGACGGCACCGCTGCTGCTGCGGCCGAGAGCCGGCGGGTGGCTGTAGCCGCTGGGCTGCCGCTGTGGCGGGTGATGCCGCTGTCGGTGGTTCGTGCAGTCCGGTGATGCTGCTGTCGGGTCCGTTGACGCTGCTGGATGCTCAGCAGCGGCGCTGCTCGGCGTCCGGCGGCAGTGCGCGCCACAGGCGCGAGCGCGGCAGACGCAACAGGGCGTCGCCTCGATGGCGACGCCCTGCGGGAGGTCGGCTCCTAGCGGACGCCGTCCTTCAATGCCTTGCGCAGCTCGGGGGGCAGCGCGAACGCGACCTTCTCGTTCGCGGTCGTGACCTCCTGCACCTCGCCCCAGCCGCGGTCCGCGAGCCACGCCAGCAGGTCCATCACCAGGATGTCCGGGACCGACGCGCCTCTGGTCACGCCGACGGTGGTGACGCCGTCCAGCCAGGCCTCGTCGACCTCGCGGGCGTAGTCGATCAGGTACGAGGACCGCGCGCCGGCCTGGAGCGCCACCTCGACCAACCGCTTGGAGTTCGACGAGTTCGTGGAGCCGACCACGAGCACGAGGTCGCACTCCGGGGCCATGGCCTTCACGGCGACCTGGCGGTTCTGGGTGGCGTAGCAAATGTCGTCGCTCGGGGGATCCTGCAGGTCGGGGAACCGCGACTTGAGCTGGTTGACCCGCACCATCGTCTCGTCGACGGACAGCGTGGTCTGCGACAGCCACACGACCTTGGACGGGTCCCGCACGGCAACCTTGTCGACGTCCGCCGCGGTGTCCACCAACTGGACGTGCGACGGCGCCTCACCCGCGGTGCCCTCGACCTCCTCGTGGCCCTCGTGGCCGATGAGGAGGATGTCGTAGTCGTCGCGGGCGAATCGCTTCGCCTCCATGTGAACCTTCGTCACCAGCGGGCAGGTCGCGTCGATGGTGCGCAGCTCCCGCGCCGCGGCCTGTTCGTGGACCTCGGGGGAGACGCCGTGCGCGGAGAACACCACGAGCGCGCCCGCCGGCACCTCGTCCGCCTCGTCTACGAAGATCGCGCCGCGTTCGGTCAGGGTCTCGACCACGTGCTTGTTGTGCACGATCTCCTTGCGCACGTAGACCGGCGCGCCGTAGGTGTCGAGCGCCTTCTCGACGGTCACCACGGCACGGTCGACACCAGCGCAGTACCCGCGCGGCTTGGCCAGCAGAACTCGCTTGGTCATGCGACCCAGCGTACGTACCGGACTCGTCAGTAGGCAGATCGGCTGGACTGAGGCAGGCTAGACACATGAAGTCACTCCCGCTCCCCGTCCGGGTTGCGGCCGGCCTCGCCGTCACCGCCGTGGAACAGGCCCGCACGCTGCCCGCCAAGATCGCCGGTTTACCGGTCACCGTGGCGAGCCAGGCCCTACAGGTGTCCATGCGCGTGCAGCAGCAGGTCACTGAGCTGGCGATACGTGGCGACGAGGTGCTCGCCGGTCTGAGCCCGGTCGAGGAGACGCCCGAGTGGGCGACCTTTGACGAGGATGTCGACGACGACCGCTTCGACCTGAGTCGCCCGGCGCCGTTCGAGTCCGCGTTCGACCGCGTCGAGGCCGAGCCCGAGCAGCGCAACGGCCATCACCCCGCGCCCACCGAGACGTTCGCCACACCCGTCGATGTGCCGGCCGACGCGCCCGACGTCGACGACGACGAGCCGGACCCCTGGACGCAGGAGGAGCGCGCCCTCGCCGAGCACACCGGCGACGACGACCGCCCTCTCCCGGAAACCGCCGGCTACGACGACCTGTCGCTGCCGGCGCTGCGTGCCCGCCTGCGCCGGTACTCCACCGACGAGCTGGCCGAGCTCCTCGACTACGAACGCGCGCACGGCAACCGCCCGTCGTTCGTCGGCATGCTGACTCGGCGGATCGCCACCGTTCGTGATCAGCAGTGAGCGCTCCGGAACCGGCGACGAGCCCGGAGAAGCCGTGGCCGGTCCGGACGGTGGCCCGCAAGGTCGCCGAGTGGATCAACCGCCTCGGTGACGTGTGGGTCGAGGGCCAGGTCACCCAGATCTCCAACCGGCCGGGCACCGGCACGGCGTTCCTGACGCTGCGTGACCCGGCGGCGGACGTGTCAATGACCGTCACGTGCCCGACCGGCATGCTGCGCGAGCACCAGCCGCCGCTGTCCGACGGCACCCGCGTCATCCTGCACGCGAAGCCCGCGTACTTCATCGGCCGAGGCACGCTGAGCCTGCGCGCCGACGAGATCCGCGCGGTCGGCATCGGCGAGTTGCTCGCCAGGATCGAGCGGCTGCGCAAACTTCTCGCCGCGGAAGGCATCTTCGACCCGCGCAGGAAGAAGCGGCCGCCGTTCCTGCCGCACACCGTCGGCCTGATCACCGGCCGGGCGTCGGCCGCCGAGCGGGACGTGCTCGTCAACGCCCAGGCCAGGTGGCCGTCCGTTCGTTTCCGCGTGGAGAACGTCGCGGTGCAGGGCGCGCTCGCCGTGCCCCAGATCGTCGACGCACTCGGCGCGCTCGACCGCGACAAGAACGTGCAGGTCATCGTGATCGCGCGGGGCGGCGGCAGCGTCGAGGACCTGTTGCCGTTCTCCGACGAGACGCTGCTGCGCGCGGTGTCCGACGCCCGCACGCCAGTGCTCAGCGCGATCGGGCATGAACAGGACACGCCGCTGCTCGACCACGTCGCCGACCTCCGCTGCTCGACGCCGACCGACGCCGGCAAGCGGGTCGTGCCGGACATCGCAGAGGAGACCGCGCGGGTCCGCCAGCTCCGTGACCGTGCGCGACGGGCGTTGCACGGTTGGGTGGATCGCGAACGCAGGCTGCTCGACCAGCTACGCAGCCGGCCGGTGCTCGCCGACCCGGTCACGCCCGTCGTACAACGGAGTGCGCAGGTCAACATGCTTGCCGAGCGATCACGGCGGGCGGTGGTCGCGCTGGTGGCAGCCGAACGGTCGGCGTTGGACCACACGAAGGCACGCTTGACGACGTTGGGGCCAGCCGCCACGCTTGCCCGCGGATACGCGGTTGTGCAGTGGGTCGACGCAGAAGGAAGCCCGCGAGTGCTCCGCTCGACGGCAGAGGCGCCCGGCGGGACCACGCTGCGTGTTCGTGTCTCGGACGGAGCGGTGCACGCGACCGTTTCCGGTGGCGACGAGCGCGAGTGGAGGTAACGGTGCCGAGACGTGAACCGGTCTTCCTGCCGCTGACCATCGACGCGACGCACACGGTCACCCGTGCCATGGTGCGCGAACCCGCCCTGCGTGCCCCCGCGGACGTGGTGTCCCGCCGCGCGAAAGAGGCCGACGCGGCCGCCGCGGAGTGCTGGACGGCGCTCCTCGCGGGCTGTGACGCACCAGGGTGCCGGACCTTGCCGGTACGGTTGCGCGCACTGTCCGAGGCGACGTCCGACTACGCCGGGATGCGCTGGTGGCTGGGTCGTGGCTCGCAACACCGCCAACGGGTCGGCCGCGCGCTAGAACGCATCGAGGAAGCGGTAGCGGAACGCGACGGGGCCGACTTCGCGGAAGCGTTCGTCGGGTACGACCAGGCGGTGGCCGCCGCGCTGGTGAACGCGCACAGCAGATTGGAGACGCCCGCCCAGTGAGTGCGGACACGGAACTCGACTACGAGCAGGCCCGAGACGAGCTTGCGGAGGTCGTGGCCAGGCTGGAAGCCGGCGGTCTGTCGCTGGAGGACTCACTGGCGCTGTGGGAGCGCGGCGAGGCGTTGGCCAAGATCTGCGACCGGCACCTGGCGGGCGCGAAGGAACGCATCGAGTCGGCGCTGGCCGCGGCGGAGTCGGAGAACTAACCCGTCGAGTTGTCCACAACCCCTGGAGTTATCCACAGGCAAGATCGACTTCCCTTTACCTGTCGTACCCCGCCGGTAGACTGGGCACTGGGCCGCCCCCGGGATCGGGTGGGGGATGCATCGCGCGCGGGGCTTCGGTGAAAGTCACGTGATTGCTGGTCATGCCCGTCCGCGTGGGGCGTCGCGAAGGGCGCTTTCGGGACAGCGGCGGTGTCTCGAAAGGTCCTTCAGGGACTTGTCCGGGCAGCGCATTCCTGGGCGATGTGAACGTCCCCAGGAATGCGCCGCTTACGGCTCAGGTTCCCGTGAAGGTCGGGGTTCGTTTGGTCACGAAGGCGTCCACGGCCTCGAGGTGGTCCGCGGTCGCGCCGAGCGCGGCCTGTCCGATGCCCTCGGTGGCCAGCGCGTGCTCCAGGTCCGCGCCCGCCGCCGCGAGCAGCGCCTCCTTGATCTTGCCGTAGCCGGTGGTGGGGCCGGCGGCCATGCGGGCGGCCAGCTCCTGCGCGCTCGACAGCGCGGCGCTGTCGTCTACGACCTCGGTGATCATGCCGATCGACAGCGCCCGCTCCGCGGTGACGGGCTTCGCGAGCAGCATCAGCTCCATCGCGCGGCCGTACCCGATCAGCCGCGGCAGCGTCCACGACGCACCAGAGTCGGCGGTGAGGCCGATCGTCGCGAAGGCCATCAGGAACTTCGCCGAGCGGGCCACGATCCGCAGGTCGCAGGCATACGCGAACGACGCGCCCGCGCCGGCCGCCATGCCGTTCACGGCCGCGATCACCGGCTTCGGCATGGCGGTGAGTGCCCGCACGATCGGGTTGTAGTGCTCGTCGACGGTCCGGAACGGCGTCGGGTCCGCCGCGCGCAGCGCCGCGACATGCTCCTTCAGGTCCTGCCCAGCACAGAACGCCTTGCCGGCGCCGGTCAGCACCACCGCGCGCACCGCCGGGTCGGCGGCCGCGTCGATGAGCCCGTCCCGCAGTAGCTCCTTCAGCGCGACCGTCAGCGAGTTGAACGCCTCCGGGCGGTTGAGGGTCAGCGTGCGCACACCCTCCCGGTCGTCGACCAGCAGCGGCGATTCGGTGCCCAAGACGTTCTACCTCCAGTTGTCGCTACGCGCTCGACTTCGTGCGCGTGCCTCGGGTGAGGCATTCGGAAAGGAAAGTCTCGGCCGCCGGCGCGAGCCGTGCGGTGTGCTCGTCGAAGAACGCGGCCGCCGCGGTGCCCGGCCAGTCCTTCGGCAGCACCTTCTCCGGCAGACCCGGGTCGCGGAACAGGAACTTCCGCCACGCGTGCAGCAGCCGCTGCGAAGCCGCGAACGCCTCAGCCGGTGCCGCACCGTCCACAGCGGACACTATGGGTAGCCACTCGGTTACGAAGTCTGCGTAGTCGGCGCCGAGCGTGTCCAGATCCCAGGCCCGCGCGGCGAGATCCGCGTCGTCGCCGTCGTGCTCCCCGAGGAACAGGCGGCCGGCGAGGCCCTCGGTCTCGAGGAGGTCGGCGAGCTCCGTGGATGGCCGAGGCGCGACCCACGTCGTCGGTCCGAGCGGACCGTAACCAACCAGTCGCAGTGAGGAGTCCAGGCGCTCGCGCGCGCCTCTGGTCGGGAGTTCCTCCAGCACCAGCACGTGCCAGCGACCATCCCAAGTGGAGGGATGGGTCCGGTAGATCCGCGCGGCGGCCTCGTCGAGCCTGCGCTCGGCCCGCTTGGTGAGCGCGTAGCCGGGGCCGTCGGCGAGCCGCACGGGCCGCAGCCAATCCTGTCGCACCATTCTGGACACGGCGGTCCGGATGGCCGGCGCCTCGAAGCCGAGCGGCTCGAGCAACCGCACCAAAGCGGCGATCGCGGCCGAGCCACCTCGCGCTCTGAGGTAGCTGCCGTAGACGTCAAACAGCGCGGACCGGGCTCGCACGATTTTCGAGTCTGTCAGCCGGGACCCGATACGCGCCAGTGCGATCCGCCTGTCTTGGCCGGTCATCGACACGCAAGTGATCGGTTCGATTTCACCGGCGAGATGCCATAGGGGAGAATGTCATGGTCTTGCCGGGTGAGTCCGGCCAAGGTGGCAGGCTATGACGGAGGGAGCACGCTATGGCGGCCATGAAGCCCCGGACCGGTGACGGTCCCCTCGAGGTGACCAAGGAGGGTCGGGGCATCGTGATGCGCGTCCCACTCGAGGGTGGTGGGCGCCTCGTTGTCGAGATGTCGGCAGAGGAGGCCAGCAACCTAGGGGACGCGTTGAAGGCCGCGGCAGGCTGATCTGGTCCGGAGTG
>Ga0193716_1000713_pt1 | contig 20025 bp, 16 predicted proteins | sample U2c1metaG_FD_145901 | JGI IMG/M metagenome (GOLD analysis project Ga0193716, IMG submission 145901) | Soil microbial communities from a riparian zone of the East river system, Colorado, United States - U2c1 | ecosystem: Environmental > Terrestrial > Soil > Riparian zone | place: USA: East River...
AGCTGCAGAGGTCATCAGGATCTCGCAATCTCTCGGCATGTCGCTCAAGGAAATCGCGGCCTTCACCGAGGAGCGCCGTAAGGGCCGCCTCACAAGCGAACGCAGGGCTGAGATCATGAGCGCGCAGCTTGCCAGCCTAGAGGCCAAAGCGACCGAGCTGGAAGTCATGATCAGCTATGTGCGCGCGAAAATCGATTGGCTGACACATGGTAAGCAAGGGCCGCAGCCGGATTTTTGGAGTTATACGAGACGCGGTTCGCGAGTCACGGTGGATAAAGCCGACAAGGCGCCACCTGAAGATGGCCGCAATGGCTTTTGCAGTGTTTCGAGCAGTTCCGTCAGATGAACAAGTTTCTCCAATTCAAGAATGGCCAACATTTCCCGTCGAGCGGCTGCCACCTCGTCCCTTACAAGAAAGTAGCAATGCATGCCGGCATCGGTAACTATGATGCGCCTTAGCCTTCTATCGGAAGGCGATGATTCCCGCTTCACGAGTCCGTCCCTCACCAGGCGATCGATCGTATGCACCATCGATGCACGCGAAATCGCCAGCATATCAGCCAGATTTGACTGAGACAGCGGTGTGCGAGCTTGCGCCGCGGCGGCGATCGTCATCCAGCACACGCGACTTACTCCCAAACGACGAAGGCGACGCTCTACTGCCTGCCGCCAAGTCGTCGCGGTGTTGCGCAGCGCGCTTTCGAACCGCTCGTGAAGATCAGAGGCATGCGAGGCCTCACCGGTCATTCGAAGAACGTCGCTGCGAGCGAATTCAAAAAACATCCTGAGGCTCGCTTCGTGGCTGCGCAGTATCGCGGCTGAGTGGCGACGACTTAGAGAAGCTGGCTCCAGGCGACGCACTCGGACTCGCGCCCCCAAGCGCTAAAAAAAGCTGTACGGTATCGAGGTAACGCTGCGCCACTGCCCTGACATATCCAAGCCGGGCCCGTTGATACGAACGTTCTGCGTCCAATACCTGCAGGACGCCCGCATTGCCTTCCTTGTAACTGATGCGCGCGAGATCAAGACTGCTCTGCGCGGCTTGCTGCGCGTGATCTTGCGCTTCCAGCTGTTCGTGGTCGTGGTCCAGCCCCTCGAGCAGGTCGGCTACTTGCGAGAATGCCTCCAGAACCGTTTGCTCATAGGTGGCCGCGCTTGCGTGCATCGCGTCGATCGCCGCACGCTTCTCGGCGCGCAGCGTTCCCCCGTCAAAAATCGGCGCCGTCAAACCCGAGATGATGCTCCACGCATTGCTCGCACGGTCGAATAACTGGTCCGCTTTGAGCGACTGCTGCCCCACGGTCGCGCTCAGTTGTATCTTCGGATACAGGTTCGATTGCGCGACGCCCACCGCGCTCGTCGCCGCGTGCAGCCGCGCCTCCGCGGCCAGAATGTCCGGCCGGCGATGCGCAAGTTCCGAGGGCAGGCTCACCGGCACCTGTAAGGGCAGCGTGATTTGTGCAAGATCCACTTCGTCAGGCCGATCATTGGCCGGAGCGCGCCCGACCACCACCGACAGCGCATGACGCGCCTTGGCAAGCTCCTGGCGCAATGGCGGCAACAGGGTCATGTCGTTGGCAATCTGACTCTGCGCACTCACGACATCTTCGCGTGCCACCGATCCATTGTCGAACGCGGACTGTACCAGTCGCAGGTTATCTTGATCCTGCGCCAGGATGGTTTCGACGGTCGCAATCTGCGCACGGACTGATGCGATCGTGAGCGTTTGCATGACCGCCTGACCGGTGACCGTCAGATAAGCCGCTTCGAGCTGATGGCGTTCAACCTCGGCCAGTGCGTATTGCTGCTCCACCCCTCGCGCCACACCCCCGGTATAGTCGAGCGTGTAGCTTACGGTGGGTCCAACGGCGAAGTACGTAAAGGGCGCTATTCCAATTGGGCCGAGAAACTCTTTACCATACTGCTGGCGACCGGCGCCGGCGGTGAGATCCACTTGCGGATACTGCGAACCCGCCCGCGCCAACGCGATTTCTTGCGCCTGTGCGAGCGTGGCCCTGGATGCCGCCAAAGTACGGTTGTGATCCACCGCCTGTGTAACGAGTTGATCGATGGCATCGGAGCGGAACAGGGTCCACCACGCACCCTCGATGTTCTGGCCGAGGGCGATGTGTTGAACCTGGTCGCCGGCAGAAGCACTCTCACTGCGCAAGGTGTCTGCCGTGTAACGCGTCGCCGGCGGTGGCACGGGACGCTTGAAGTCAGGACCCGCAGCGCAGCCGGCCACATTCAACACGCACCACGCCATTAACGCCTTCGTAGAAACACTTCGCATGGTGATCACTCGATATGAACCGGCTCGGCGGGCGCGCCACCCTTGCGCAACAGCAAGACCAACGGGATTGCCGCCAGACTCAGCATCATCATCAATTTGAAATCGTTGTTGTAGGCGATCATGGCGGCCTGCTCGGTCACGGTTGCGTTCAGTCCTGCCAGGGTACGAAAGCTCGGCGTTGCGCCGCCCGACATCTGCGCGCGCAGAGCCGGGCTGTAGCGGCTCACGTGTTCGCCGAGCGTCGCATGCATGATTTGCGTATTGCGCGTCAATAACGTATTCACGACCGAAATGCCGATGCTGCTGCCGAGATTGCGGACGAGGCTGAACATCGCCGTGCCTTCGTTGCGCAGCGCCGGTGTCAGCGTCGCGAAAGCTGCGGCCGCGAGCGGTACGTAGACAAAGCCGGTACCCAGCCCCTGCAGGACACCGGACCACACGACCATCGAGTAGTCCATCTGCGTATCGAAGCCGGTCATTTGCCACGAGGACGCGGCAGCCATCGCAAAGCCGGCGGCGATGATCAGGCGCATGTCGAGCTTGCCCATGAGCCGTCCGACGATGAACATCGCCGCCAGCGTACCGGCCCCGCGCGGCGCCGTCACCAAGCCCGTCGTCACGACGGGGTAGTTGAGCAGTTCCTGCAACAGCGGCGGCAGCAGCGCCAGCGTGGCGAATAGAACCACCCCGACGATGAAAATGAACACATTGCCGGTGAGGAAGTTTCGGTCCTTGAAAAGAGCAGGACTCACGAAGCGCTGGCCCGTCGTCGTTAGCATGTGAATGACAAACCAATAGAAGGCGACTGCCGCAACGGTGGCTTCGATCCAGATTTCCGTCGAACTGAACCAGTCCTTCAATTGACCGCGATCGAGCATGATTTGAAAGGAAGCTATCGCCACGCTCAACGCGGCAAACCCGAAGAAATCGAAACGCGACTTGCGGATCGGCGCCTCCGGAAGAAAGCTCAAAATACCGAGGAATGCCAGAATCCCGAACGGCACGTTGATATAAAATACCCAGCGCCAATTGTAATTCTCGGTCAACCAGCCACCGAGGGCGGGACCGATGATGGGACCCAAGGTCACGCCCATGACCCAAACGGCCATCGCACGCGCATGACGCTCGGGCGGATTGATATCGAGCAGCACCGCCTGGGACAGCGGGACCAGCGCCGCTCCGCACAGCCCTTGCAACAGCCGCGCCAAGACAATCTGCGGCAGGGATTGCGCGACGCCGCAAAGCATCGAAGTCACGGTGAATCCCGCAACCGAATAGAGGAACACCCGATTGCGGCCGATTTGTCCGGTAAGCCAGCCGCTCAACGGCGTCATTATCGCCGCGGCGACGATGTACGAGGTCAGCACCCAGGCCATCTGATCCTGCGTGGCAGAGACCGAACCTTGGATTCGCGGCAATGCGACGTTGGCGATCGTGGTGTCGAGCGACGACATGATCGACGCCAGCATGACCGAGACCGTGATGAGCGTGCGGCGCGGCGCGTCGATTTCGGCAGTTTGTGCTGCGGCGCTGCTCAATGCGACTCCGTTGCAGCGGAGCTGGGTTCGCTCGCGTCCGCCAGCTTCGGATCACTGGCGCGGGTATCGACAGTCACATCGGCGCTTAAGCCGGCCTGCAAAGGAAACCCTGCATCGGATTGAGTGAGCTGAAGGCGAACTGGAACGCGCTGGACGACCTTCACCCAATTGCCGGTCGCGTTCTCCGGCGGCAACAAAGAAAACTGCGAACCGGTACTTGGGCTTACGCTGGTGACCCTGGCCGAAAAGCTTCTGCCGGGGTATCGATCGATCTTGATGGTCGCCATCTGACCTGGACGCATATGAGCGAGCTGAACCTCCTTGAAGTTCGCCTCGATCCAGACATCGCCGGTCGACACCAGCGAGAATACCGCTGCGGATGCCGCAATGGTGTCGCCCACTTGCAGCTGCTCCACCTTGGCCACCACGCCATCCGTCGGGGCTCTGATCACTGTATAGGATAGATTGAGCTGCGCACGATCGAGTGCGGCCTGCGCCTGCGCGACTAACGGATGTCGTTCCGGCGCAATGTTGGGATCACCTCCCAAATTGGCGAGTGCTACGCCGATCTGCTGCTGGACGTTGGCGACTTGTTGTCGCGCGGCATCGAGTGCATGAGCAGCCTGATCGAACTGGGCCTGCGACGCGATGCCGGTCTTGAGGAGCCGGGTCTGGCGATCAAATTGCTGCTGCGCATAGGCCTGAGTATCTCGGGCAGAGTGCAGCTCGACCTGTCGCTGACGATAGGTCGATTTGAGCGACTCGATTTGCAGCCTCGTGTCAGCCAAGTGCGCCGCGGCGTCGCTGACCGCGATACGGAACGGCGCGTCGTCCAATCTAAATAACGTCGCACCTCGGCGCACGAGCTCGTTGTCGCGCACCTCGATCTCGCTGACCTGCCCGGCGACCCTGGAGCTGATCGACACCGTGGCAGCCTGTGCGTACGCGTCATCGGTGTTCTGATACCGGCCGCCGGTGAAATACAAATAGGCGCCGCCGCCGCCCACGGCGATGACTGCAAGTGACATCAGAGGCCATCGAAGTCTCTGCAACCACGTCTTGCGCGCGGCAGCGGCCGCAGCCGGTTGATCGCCATTGCCCACAGAATCCTCCCGCTCATCGCGTCATCGCGCATCGTCGCCTGGATGCACGGCCGCTCTCAGATTTACCTTTGGTGCCTCCATCGTTCATGGAGTCCGCCTCAAAGGGCCTTTCAACCATCAACTCTCTGGCCACCGCCAGGAGCCCAACCACTGCCAAAATTCCCAAACCAAGACTGATTACGCCTACGGTCACAACCACATCGACGAAGATTCCTGAGCGGTTGCAGTTTCCTCATGCAGGCAATGTTAATGCGCCCCATTCCAGCTAGGTAGCCTATATCTTTAGATGGGGTCCATCGTCTGAGACGATAAGGACGCCAGGCGCGCCCGGTGTCGTGCTCGACCTAATTCCAAGACGATCTCGCCAGTGCCGCCTATCTTTGAAAACGATACTTCGTATCGAAAGATATTGGCTAGCAAGTTAGACCTCAGGCTCCTACGCTTACAGCGTGCGTGTCATCGATAAACTTTCGCTCTTGAGCATCGTTGCCGGATTGCCGACACTTTACAGAACTGGCCGCACGCGCGTCAGCCAAATCGTCCCGCACAGACTCCCACCGGCGATTGTCCTCTTCTGCTTCCTTTGCTTGCTCGTACTCGCAGGATGCGCCGGACTCGCCCTCAGCGAATCGAAATCATCGGTCGATGGACGGCAGCCTTCGGAACGACCCATGACCTTTCGCACGTTGGGTTCCGATCAACAATTCTCAGAGTTATCCTCAGTGACTGCCGCCGAGCAACTCCGTGCCGCGCGCGCGGGAAAGCCTCTCACTATTCTTGCACTCTCCGGGGGAGGCGCAGGTGGCGCCTTCGGGGCCGGCGCCGTCGCCGGTCTCACCCGCGCCGGTACGCGGCCGGCATTCGACGTCGTAACAGGCGTCAGCGCGGGCGCCCTGGTCGCTCCCTATGCATTTCTCGGGCCCTCGTGGGATGCGCAACTCCTCGATGCCTTTACAGGCGCCGCGGGACAGAACTTGCTGCAATCCCGGGGATTGGGTGTGATTTTCGGCTCGAGCGTCTACAGTGGTAAGCCACTGCGGCAACTGATCGACGCATACGTCAGCGACGAAATGATCCGAGCGATCGCGCGCGAAGCCGCGAAGGGCCGCCTGCTGCTGGTAGCCACGACGGACGTGGCGAGTGGCGAGCCTGTAGTTTGGGATCTGGGCGCGATCGCGAAAAACGGTGGTTCATCCGCGAGAGCACTGTTTCGCGACGTGTTGGTGGCGTCGGCAAGCGTGCCCGGCATGTTTCCGCCGGTCATCATTCGGGTTGCGAAAAATGGTTCGAACGATGACCAAGCACACGTTGATGGGGCCGCCACCGTGCCCTTTTTCGTGCCCCCCGCTCTCTTGCAATCAGCGCGGAGCGTCCCGCCAACGGGTCGCGTCGCGGTTTTCGTCATCGTCGATGGCTCGTTGAGCGACGGAGCGCGAACGACTCGGTTGACGGCTCATGCAATTCTCGCGAGAAGCATTCGCGTGGGACTGGACCACTTGCTGTTGACGACCCTGCAACTGACAGCCGCGACCGCTCAGCTGGAGGGTGCAGACTTGCAGTATTCGTCATTGCCAACTGACTATCCTCTTCCGGATGCTTTTGATTTTAGCGCCGGGATCAGGCGTCCGCTCTTCCACTACGCGTACCAATGCGCTGAATCGGGACGATTGTGGACGGCGCTCCCGCCCGCTGACGACGATAAAGAGTCACATGATATAGCGCGGACGGAATCGATCCCCTGCCCCGCGGATAATCCGTTCAACGGATTTTTCGCCACGCGCTAAGGAAACTCAAAGCCGCCAAATCGACAAGCGAATTTTCCGTCAACGGCTTCGCTTTCGTTTCGATGCCAGCAAACGGTTCGACAGCCGCCGACGCGCAGCCTTGGTGGCGACGGCAACCGGCTGCGATCGCGCCAGCTCTCGTGCCAGCGGCGGCGCCTGGGCTTGCTTGAGACGGTCGATGAACCAACGACCCGCAGGCCCTGGCGGACTGTCGGTCCTATAGACAGCCCACATCTCTATCACGTGGCCCCCGGCCGGCGCATCTTCAGCCGTGATTTCAACCAGCACGCCGCTTGCCAGGTCCGCCTCGATGGTATGCAGCGGCATGCCGCCGAAACCGAAGCCCGCGCGCAGGAAGGCCAGCTTCGCGCCGAAGTGGGATAGGCGCCAGATTTTCGGGTACTTCGCGCGGGCGGCCCCTAAAGCCAGCGACATATCGCCAGGATCGATATGTGAGATCTGGATGTGTTCGGCGAGGACTCTAGTTGGAATCCGTCCGCGGTAACTTGCAAGCGGGTGCTGTGCCGAAACGACCTGGGGTACCCTAACTGCCAGCAGCGCTTCGTGGGTGAGTTGCGGCGGCGCCAGCGCCCAGGATCCCACAACGCCGATGCCGCAGCGCCCGTCGAGCACCGGCTCGATCAAGGCACTCGACTCAATGTCGAATCTGAGCAGCGTCGCCGGAAATTCCTTCTGGAATGCGGCCACAGCACCGGTGAAAGCCGTCTCCGGAAACATGACATCGACGGCCACGCTCAATTCAGGTTCAAGGCCGCCGGCCAAACTTTTCGCCCGTGCTTTGAGGAGGTCGACATCGCAAGCCACCGCGCGGGCATTGGCGAGAAGCGCGCGGCCTTGATCCGTCAGCACCGGAAGATGTCCGCTTCGATCGAAGAGTTTCACGCCGAGTTGACCTTCAAGATTGGCCAGGGTCTGGCTCACCACGGACTGGGCGCGACGCAGGCGGCGGCCGGCCGCGGAGAAACTGCCCTCGTCCGCGGCTGCAATGAAAGTGCGGAGCTGATCGAGTGATACGCCGTCAAGCATATATCTACCCCGCCTATATACCCAAGCGAAGTATATAGGCTAGCAAGTTGGACGCATGGGCACCAGCCCGAGAATGAAACGCTCGCAATGCGGCGCAGCGGCATCCCGAATCTGGATTAAACCCAGCACAAGTTAAGCCATGCAGACTTAACGCGGAAGCCCATATATTTCGATGGAGCCTATCGAAATATATGGTAGATGATGTCGTTGCTGCCGAGCTTTAACGCGCTGCTCCCTTGCGGAGCCTCGCATTCTCGCGAAGCGAAGCTCCTGCCAATTGAGTAGCTCTAGATCGTTTTCGACGATGGAAGCCATCGAGAAATATCGGCTTCCGAACCAATCGGGTGCGTACTAATCTCCCCAAAGCGCCATTCACTTCAGGAGATACCAATGACCGAAAGCCAAAAGCTATCAGTACTCCGTGACAAGCTCATCCGTCGCCGCCGTGCCCTCGTCGAGGGCATTCAGGCTGCTGCTGCTGCTCAGCTCGACGGTGATGACCTGGTGCGGGTCCAAAATGAAATCGAGGCGGTGGAAAGGGCAATGGCCGAAGAAAAGCGTGCCGAGTTTCGCCTTTGACCGCTCACCAGCGTCATTCAAATGGGATGAGCATGGAAGCGAAAAAGGAGCTTCTCACGACAACACAGAAGGCGCGCCGGATAAATTTCGACGCGCCTATATACGGAACTTTCGCGGAGATAGGGGCGGGCCAGGAGGTGGCGCGCGAGTTCTTTCACGCGGGCGGTGCATCGGGGACGATCGCCAAGTCCATTTCCGCCTACGACATGGTGTTCAGCGACGCGATCTATGGGAAATCCCCACGATATGTGTCTCGCGAACGCTTGAACCTGATGCTGGACCATGAATATGTGCTTCTCGTCGAGCGTCTATCGGCAAGTCGCGGCGACCGAACGAATTTCTTCGTCTTCGCAGACACGGTTGCGACCAGCAACCAACAGGCGACCAACGAGGCGCACGGCTGGCTTGGCATCCGCTTTCAGGCTGCGCCGTTGAGCGATCCAAGCGAAATAGTCCTCCATGTCCGCATGTGGGACAAGGACACCGTTCTGCAACAGCAGGCGCTCGGCGTCGTTGGAGTCAATCTGATTTACGGTGCCCTCTATCTTCGCTCAGACCCCAGGAAGCTAATCGAGTCGCTGCAGGACAACCTCGGTACGCACAGAATTGAGGTCGACATGCTGCACTTTTCGGGACGCTGCTTCGAGACGGTCGACAACCGTCTCATGTCGCTCCACCTTGTGGAATGCAAGCTCACCAACGCGGTCATGTTCGGGCCGCAGGGCGAAGTCCTCCAGCCGTCAGAGATCTTGCACAAGAAGGCGATTCTCGTTGAAAGGGGTAGTTTCCGGCCGGTTACACATGTCAACGTCGACATGATCGCCTGCGCTACGGCGCAATTCGTGCAGGAGTCGCAGGTGAAGGGCAAGGAGGTGGTGGTGCTCATGGAAATCACCATGAACAATTTGCTCTCCGAAGGCGCGCTCGATGCCCATGATTTTCTATCGAGAGTAGACCTGCTGGCCGACATCGGCTTTACAGTTCTCATCTCGAACTATTCAGAATACTACCGGCTCACCTCATATTTCCGGCGCTACACCAAGGAAATGATTGGTGTCGCCATCGGGATCAATAATTTGCTGGAAATTTTCAACGAGAAGTATTACGAAAATCTCGAGGGCGGCATCCTGGAGTCCTTCGGGCGTCTTTTCAGAAACGCAGTAAAACTATACGTCTATCCCATGAGCGGCGAGGCCTTCGATCGATACATCATCGAGTCCAGCAGAACTGTCACGCCGGCGCAATCGGTCGCGCCCCATATCCTGATCACTGCGCGGAACGCGAGGGTTGCCGATCACCTCACAAGTCTTTATGCCCATCTACTCGAAAATCATTTCATTGACAGCATCGTCGGATTCGACGCGAACATCCTCGGCATATTCTCGCGGGATGCGCTGAAGAAAATTAGAGATCATGATCTGTTATGGGAGAACATGGTCCCCAGGCCCGTTGCAAATGCCATCAAGCACCGTGGTCTCTTCGGCCACGTCAATATTTCCCACGGCGACTGATTCAATCGATCAGCCGGCCACGGCAGTTGGGGATGTATGCGCTAAGCCGATAGATCCTATCGAGAGAAACAGGCTATCGGCGGTTCGTGCACTCGTAATATTCTTGGATGCAATTGAGTTTTCCTTGGGTCGCGCTCAACCATGAACTTCGACGACGTCTTGTTCGGGCTAATCCTAATCGGCATCGGATTGGCGGCTGCTTGCTTCAGAAGCGAGTACGTCCTGCTGCGTGAACTCAGAGCGGCTGAGCGCAGAAGGGAAGGACTCATGCGCGAGTTGCATTCAGAGAGACTATCTTCGCAAGCCGGCGACGAAAATCACGCCGCGGAAACCACGTGAGATGGCCCCAGGATAACCATACGTTAAGCTCGGTTGGGACTTGCACGCGGACGTTGCGCCGCACGGCGGCCCAGGCCGCCATCATGAACGCGACGCAACTTATGATCGATGATGTCGCGCGCCCTGAAAACGCGTGAGCGTACCGTGCCGATCGGAATGGACATCGCTGAAGCGATCTGCTGATAACTCAACCCATCGATTTCACGCAATGTGATTGCCGTGCGATGTTCTTCGGATAGACCCTCGAGAGCGGCATTCGCCATCCCACGGATGTCCGCAGTGAGCGCCAGTTCCTCGGGCGTTGCCAAATCCCACAGGTGCGTTGGATGGCGCACGGCATGGTGGTAGTCCGAGAAGTCGATGGCGTTTCTAAATGAATCGCGGCGGCGTGCTTTCAAAAGATTGCTGGCGCAATTACTGGCGATGCGATAGAGCCAAGTGTAAAACGCGCTGTCGCAACGAAAATGCCGAAGTCCTCGGTACGCCTTAATGAACGTTTCCTGGGTGGCATCTTCCGCATCGGCGCGATTGCGCGTATACCGCATTGCCAGCTCCACTATACGGGACCGGTACTTGAGCACCAGCCGGTCGAAGGCCCGGCGTTCCCCCGACTGGGCGCACCGCACGAGGCTCTGGTCGCTAAGATTGGCGCTTGCCGCGAGAGCGGATGAATCTTGCATATATCAAGGGTAGCCCCGAGTGCTCTAGCTTTGTAGCCTCTATTTCTCGATGGCATATATCGCTGCTGACGATGGCTGCTATCGAGAGATAGAGGCTTCCAAGTCGGATATTTAGGACTTAGCCTAGGCTCATCCGTTCATTCCGACTCCCGGAGGTCCCATGCCAATCAGCGCTGCAGCGAAATACGAACTCAAGAATCCCGTCACCCGCAGAGCCGCCGATCTGAACATCATGGCCGGCACGCTCGGACCCGACGTACTCGATATATCGCATCTCACCCGAGACTTGGGGGTATTCACGTATGACCCGGGTTTCATGTCCACGGCCAGCACCGAGAGCAAGATCACTTACATCGATGGCGATGCGGGGGTGCTCTTGTACCGCGGTTATCCCGTGGAACAACTCGCGGAGCACTCCAGCTATCTGGAAGTCGCCGATCTGCTGATCAACGGTACGTTGCCGACGAAGGCGCAGCACAAGGTATTTCGCGATTCAATAACCCGGCACACGATGGTCAACGAACGCTTGCTTCGATTCTTTCGGGGCTTCCATCACGACGCGCATCCCATGGCGATGCTCTCCGCGATGGTCGCCTCGATGGCCGCTTTCTACTACGACACCACCGATATCCACGATCCTCGCCAGCGGGAGATTTTTGCCCATCGCATCATTGCCAAACTGCCGACCATCGCAGCTGCGGCCTACAAACACTCCCTGGGTCAGCCTTTTATCTATCCGCGTAACGACCTGTCTTATTGCGCCAATATGCTCAACATGTTTTTTGCGGTTCCATGCGAGCCTTACGCGGCCGATCCGGTGGCCGTGGAAGCGCTCGATTTGCTGTTCATTCTGCATGCGGACCACGAGCAAAACGCCAGCACCTCGACGGTGCGGCTCGCGGGAAGCACCGGGGTGAATCCCTACGCGGCAATTTCCGCCGGGGTTTCTGCGCTCTGGGGTCCCGCGCACGGCGGAGCAAACGAGGCCGTACTCGATATGCTGAACGGCATCGGCTCGGCGGCAAACATCGGCCAATTTCTGGCGCGCGTCAAAGATAAGTCGGGCGGCGTGCGTTTGATGGGCTTCGGTCACCGCGTCTACAAAAATGTCGACCCGCGCGCCAAGATCATCCGCAGCATGTGTTACCGCGTGCTGGAAAAGCTGGGCAAGGGCAATGATCCGCTGTTCGAGCTTGCGCTGAGGCTCGAGGAAATCGCTCTCAAAGATGACTACTTCGTATCGCGCAAGTTGTATCCGAACGTCGATTTCTATTCGGGCATCATCTACAGCGCGCTGGGAATTCCGCGTTCCATGTTCACGGTCATGTTCGCGATCGCGCGCACCGCCGGTTGGGTTGCCCATTGGCAGGAAATGGTCTCCGATCCGCATATGAGAATCGGCCGTCCGCGCCAGCTCTATACCGGGCCCACCAGGAGAGACTACCAGCCGTTGGAAGAACGCACGGGGTGAAAGGCATCGCCTCGGCTCACTGCCAGCCCCCGCCGAGAGCGTTGTAGAGCTGGACCAGCGCGAGCCGCTCGTTGAGTTGCGCTTGCGCAAGATCGAGCTGCGCAGTGAATTGGTTGTTTTCACTGGTGAGAACCTGCAGGTAACTCGTGCCGCCATGCTGGTAAAGTATTTTCGAGAGGCGATCGGCATCCTCGGCCGCCGCCGTCAATAGCTCCTGCTGCTCGCGGAACTCGCGGTCCTTCTGATACGCGGTGAGTGAGCTAGAAGCCTGCTGGAAAGCGTTCATGATTGTTTGCTGATAGGTGAGAAGCATCTCTTGTTTCTGCGCTTCGGCAAGGCGGTTTTCCGAGCGCAGAGCTCCCCCCGCAAACACGGGTTGCGTTAGCGATGCGGCGCCGTTCCACGCTCTCTGAGCGTGGCTGAACAGGTTGTTCAGCGCGAAGCTTTCGTATCCGGCTGTCCCCGTGAGCGAGATGCTGGGAAAAAGCGCGGCCTTGGCGACGCCAATCTCGGCATTCGCCGCCACCAGATTCTGTTCCGCTTCTTGGATGTCGGGGCGGCGCTCCAGCAGTTCCGACGGCAGGCCGACAGGAATCGCGGGCGGATTCGGCTGCTCGGCGAGCTTGCGGCCTCGCGGGATGGGACCGGGATTGCGACCAAGCAGAATGCTGAGCGAGTTCTCCTGCAGCACAATCTGGCGCTCGAGATCGGGAATGGTCTCGGCTGCCGTGTACACCAGTTGCTCCGATTGCCGCACATCGAGCGCCGATGCCGAGCCGTTCTTGGCGAGCACGCTGGTGAGACGCAATGAATCCTGTCGCGCGGCCAGCGTCATTTTCGACACATCCAGCGCCAAATCGAGCTCCCGAAGCGTGAAATAGGCGCTCGCCACGCTCGAGATGGCCGAGGTGAGAACGGCCCTCCGGCCCCACTGCGACGCGAGTAGGTTGGCGCGCGCGGCTTCTGTTTGTCGCCGATACTTTCCCCAGAAATCGAGATTCCAAACGACCGCGAGATCCACCTCTCCAACCTTCGCCTCATAGGATGGAAATGAGTTCGATATCTTGGGATTGCGTTGGCTGGATACGTCAGCCCCGGCGTTCACCGTCGGAAATTGGTTGGCGCGCGTAACACCCAGCTGCGCCTGCGCTTGAAGAACTCGGGATGCGGCTATTCGCAGGTCGTAGTTCTGTTCCAGTGCGGTACGAATCAATTCCTGCAATACCGGATCTTGGAATACTTCCCACCATTTTTCATCGCCGAGCGATTCCGAAGAGGCAATCGCGGACTGGCTATCTACCCGATAGGAATCCGGTGCATCGATCGCAGGTCGTTGGTAATTCGGCCCGACCATGCACCCGGCGAGCAGCAGCGCGAATATCAGAGTTGTGAAGGCCCTCATCTCAGGTGGTCTCCGTTGGATCGGCGGCCGCTGCGGGGACTAATTGCCTTCGCTTTGCGCCCGAGAGGGTCTCCACAACATAGAAAATCGCCGGGATGAAGAAGATGCCGATCGCGCTCGCGGCCAGCATGCCGCCGATTACCGTGGTGCCCATGATCCGACGCGCAACGGACCCGGCACCCGAGGCAAACCACAGCGGCACGCAGCCGAATACAAACGCCAACGAGGTCATCAAGATGGGCCGCAGACGCAGCCTGGCGCCGGCAAGCGCGGCATCGACCAGCGGCCTGCCCTTCTCGTATTCGTCCTTGGCAAACTCCACGATCAGGATCGCGTTCTTCGCAGCCAGACCGATCAGCATCACCAAGCCGATTTGCGAGTACACATCGTTTTCCATGTCGACCATGTACGCCGGGTAAAACGCTTGTATGAAGAGGCGCCGCAACAGCAGCACTCCAAAGGCGCCGAACACGGCCACGGGCGTGCTCAATAACACACTGAAAGGCAGCGCCCAGCTTTCATAGAGGGCCGCCAGAATCAAGAAGACAAACAAAATCGAAATCCCGAAAATCGTCGTCGACGATACGCCTTGCGCCGCCAGCTTCTGCTGGAATGACATGCCCAGGTAGTCATAACCCATGTCCTGGGGCATTGTTTGCGCAAACACTTGTTCGAGGGCAGCCATAGCCTGGTCGGAGCTATAGCCCGGCGCGGCGTTGCCGTTGATCTGGGCCGACGGGTACTCGTTGTAGTGCATGATGTACTCGGGACCAAAACGCGGCTCGAATTTGGTCAACGCCGACAGCGGAACCATCGCCCCGCTGTTGTTGCGCACATAGAACTGCTCGGTGTCTTGAACGGTGCCTCGATAGTTGCCGTCGGCTTGCACATAAACCTGCCACTGGCGCCCGAACCGATTGAAGTAGTTGACGAAAATCCCACCCATAAAGGCCTGCAAGCTGGTGTAGACATCCGAGATCGCCACGCCTTGTTTGAGCGCTTTGTCGCGGTCCACCTCGACAAACTGTTGCGGAACGCTCGGCAGGAAAGACGTGTTGATCCCCGCAATTTCCGGGCGTTTGCGCGCGGCGGCCAAGAACTTGTCGACGTTCGCAGCCAGATACGGAATATCGTTACCGCCGCGATCCTCGAGCACAAAGGTGAAACCGCCGGACGTGCCGACGCCGGGAATGGCCGGCGGCGAAAAGCTGATGGCCGCGCCCTGAGGAAGCTTGCTCAGCTGCTGATTCAGGCGCTGCTTGATGGCTTGGACTTCCTCGTTTCGGTCGGTGCGGTCCGCCCAGGGCTTCAAGGTGACGAAAAAGAAGGCGTTGTAGCTGGTCTGAATGTAGCTGAGCAGGCTGAAACCAATGACGCTGGTCGTGTATTGGACGCCGGGCATCTTGGCAAGGATATTTTCGATCTCGCGCGCAGCTTGATCCGTGCGCTCCAGAGAAGCGGAATTCGGCAGCTGCAGATTCACATAGACATAGCCCTGATCCTCATCCGGCAGGAAGCCGGACGGCAACTTCGCGCCAAAAAAGACAGCTGCCACTCCGAAAAGCAACAGAGCGGCCACGGCCAGTCCGCTTTTGCGAATCAGCGTGCGGCTGACGTTGACGTAGCCGTCGGTGGCGCGTCGAAATACGCGATTGAACCAATCGAAGAACTTTCGCAACGGTCCCGCACTGGGTTTCTTGGGTCGAAGCAGGAGCGCTGCGAGAGCCGGACTCAAACTAAGTGCGTTGAAGGCCGAAATGATCACGGAAATCGCGATGGTGACCGCGAACTGCTGGTACAGCCGCCCCGTGATACCCGGTATGAACGCCGTCGGGATGAACACCGCTGAGAGCACGAGAGCAATGCCGATGACAGGCCCCGAAATCTCCTGCATGGCCTTCAAGGCGGCGTCCTTCGGCGCCATGCCCTCCTCGATATGACGTTCGACTGCCTCGACCACCACGATCGCATCGTCGACAACCAGGCCAATGGCCAGCACCATGCCGAACATCGACAGCGTATTGATGGAGAAGCCGAATAGCGGAAAAAAGGCAAAAGTGCCAACCAGCGACACCGGGACGGCGAGCAGCGGAATCAGCGTGGCGCGCCAGCCCTGAAGGAAAAGGTAGACGACGATGATCACGAGCACGAGCGCGATGCCAAGCGTCAACACGATTTCCCGCATACCCTCGGTGACGGCCTTCGTTTGATCCAGCGCAATGGCGTAGTCCACGTCCGGCGGAAAACTCTTCTTCAACTGCTCCATCAGCGCTCGGACCGCCTTGGAATCGTCGACGGCGTTGGATCCGGGTAGCTGATAGACCGCAAGGACGGCGCTCGGCTTGCCGTTCATGCGCCCCATCAACGTGTAGCTCTGCGCGCCGAGTTCGATGCGCGCCACGTCCTTCACCCGAACGGCCCCGCCACTGGGATTTTCGCGCACGATAATGTCGCCGAACTGTTCCGGCGTGGTCAGGCGGCCCTGGGCCCGCACCGAGTACGTGAACTCCTGGCCTTTGGGCGCCGGTTCGCCGCCCATCTGTCCGGCGGGATTGACGGTGTTCTGCGCTTGCACCGCATTGACGACATCGGACACGGTGATGCCGAGCTTGTTGAGCGCATCCGGCTTGAGCCACATGCGCATGGCGTATTGCCCGGCGCCGAACACCTGCACGCTGGCAATGCCCGGAACCCGGGTAACGGGGTCGTTGAGGTTGATGTATTCATAGTTGGCGAGGAATTTTGCATCGTACGTACCGTGGGGAGAGTACAGCGCCACGATCATCAGCGGCGCGCTCGTCGACTTCTGTATGGTCACCCCGTACTGCGTTACGCTGGATGGCAGTTGGGAGGCAGCCTGAGTCTCGCGTATCTGGGTCAGAATGAGGTCCGTGTTGGGATCGGTCTGAACGCCGAAATCTACGATCATGGTCGTCTGGCCATTGGCCGTCGCATTCACCGAATACATGTAGTTCATGTTGTCCACGCCGCTCATCTGTGCCTCGATGGGCGTGGCAACCGATTGTGCGAGGGTCTCCGCATCCGCACCGACAAAGGTGGCTTGCAGCTTCATTTCGGGCGGGGCGATATTGGGAAACTGCGAGATGGGCAGACCGAGAATGGTGATTGCGCCGACGATGACCGTCAGGAGCGCAATCACCATGGCGACGATCGGGCGATTGATGAAAAACTTGGACATTTTTCAGTTCCCCCCGGATTCCGTGGTGAACGGAGTGGGCGTGACCGCGCTGCCCTCCTTGGCTTTTTGAGTACCCTCCGCGACGACGCGGTCGCCCGCGCTCAAGCCGCTGGTAATCACCCACATGGTGTCGACCTGCTCACCCGTTTTTACCGCGCGAATGCTGATCTTGTTGTCGGCTCCGACCACAGCGACCTGAGCTGATCCTTGCAGCTGCGATACGGCGCGCTGCGGAATGAGCAAAGCGCCCTTTAGGACCTCGGTTACGGCACGTACTTTGGCGTATTGCCCCGGCCGCAGGACATTTCCGGGGTTTGCGAATGCCCCGGCGATCTTGATCGTTCCCGTCTGTTGATCCACTTGTCGGTCGGCGAAAAGAATGCTGCCGCTGTGCGCGTATGCGCTGCCGTTCGAAAGTATCAACTGCAGCGGGATCGGCGCCGGGTTCGACGGCAGGTTCACGCTCTCAGGGTGAATCTTGTCGGCAATTCGCAGGTATTCTTCCGGGCTGATTGGAAAATATGTCTTGATGGGATCGACCTGCGAAACGCCCGTGAGCACGGTTGATGGCGTAACGAGGTTGCCGACCTGGACCTGCGTGATGCCGGCAATTCCACTGATGAGTGAGCGTACTTTCGTGAAACTTAGATTCAGAGCCGCCTGTTGCACCGAGGCACGGGCTGCGGCTACGCTCGCTTTCGCGGCCGATTGCGCTTGTGTGTCTCCCTCGAGCTGGCTTCGCGGAATGGCATTCGCCTCCGCTTCAGGAATGTCGCGATTGACATTGAGCGTGGCATTGCCGAGTTGTGCCTCTGCCTGCGCGAGCTGCGCTTTCGCCTGATCCAGCACGGCCTGGAACGGACGAGGGTCTATCTCAAAAAGCACGTCGTCCTTGTGGACGAAGGAACCTTCCGAATAATCCTGCTTGATCAGGTAGCCGCTGACCTGCGGTTGAATCTGCGCATTGACATACCCGTCGAGCGTCGCCACCCACTCCCTATGAATGCTGACATCCCTTTGCACTACGCGTGCGACCTGCACCTGCGGGGCAGTCGCCACAGCCGCTTTCTTTTGGGCGCATCCAGCGAATTGGACAGCCGTCAGGAGGCAGCAGAGAAGAGCACTTCCGCGCTGCAATGAAATCCACGAGTCAGTCACTCTGTTCTCCTGATTTGCCGGGCTTTTGTTTCGATGCGCTGAATCAGCGGCGGGCAACGAGCGAGGCGTTTGCCTGCAGGAGTGAAGGTTAGTGTCGAATCGTCTACCTCGATAGCCTATATATTTCGATATGCATTATCGTTTTGATAGATCGGCTTTCGAATAGATCAACTTTCGATGGCTTCGTTGGATCACGCCAGCGCGCCGGCGTTGCTTCTAGTTGCATTCGTTATACGCTCGACGATTTGCATGGAAACCTGCCAGAGACGCTTGGCTAGCTCTCTGTCATTCAATAGTGGGTTCCCCTTGGCAACTTGACAGTCCGACCAATACTCGCCGGTAATTCCCGCGACACAGGGACTAGCCGCAAGTAACGCTGCTGTTGCAGCTCGCTGTCCCACTGATTTCATGAATTGTTGCATCGTTGATCGCACCACGCGCAAGGGAAGGAGAAGGTCCTTGCGCAGGCCCGCGCCCTTCGCGGCACCGGGATGCAGCGAATTGACCGCGATCACACGCCGGCGCAAGCGACGCGATAGCTCCTTCGCATACAGCGCCACCGCGAACTTGGATTGCCCATAAAATGTCATCGGATCGTAAAATCGATGGCCGTCGAGATTGTCGAACATGATTCCCTCCGGCGGAGCCTGCATGACGCTTGCACTGCTGCTTACGATAACGATGCGCCCGGTGCCGCTGCGCACCAGATCCAACAACTGGTTCACCAAGGCAAAGTGACCAATGTGATTGCTGAGAAATTGAAGTTCGACTCCATATCTCGTGTGCAGCGCCGGTGGACTTGCCACCTCCGAATTGGCAATGATCGCATCCAGTGAAACTTGAAGGCCTCTGATCATCTCAGCCGCCGCCGCAATCGAATCGAGGTCGGCCAGATCGCACTCGACGGGCGTAGCGCGTGGACCGACCTGATCGCAAGCATTTTTAGCGCTGTCAAAGGAGTTCGCGAGTCCGAAAACGTGGGCACCGTTTGCAGCCAGTGCATTCATCGTCTCGAATCCGATCTCCTCATTGCATCCGGTAACCAAAATCCATTTTCTTGTGAGATCGACGCCGGCGAGAACTTGATTTGCCGTTGAGCGGGCACCGTGAGGGATTAGGCTAGCCATGACAAATACTCCTAAACCTAACCAACGCGCGCCTCAGGACATGGGTCGGTCATATGTTAGTTTGATCACACCGAAATCGCATAGGGTGAAGACTAGTGCCGGGGCTTCGCGCCCGGTAGCCCATATAACTAGATACGATGTATCTCTGGGGCAGATGTATGTTTGATGGCGTTTCGGCAGCGAATGACAGCCTAGCCGGCGATGAAGACTCTCAAAATCGAGACGCGCTATGAACGAAGTTGCGTTCCCTTTTTGATTGAAGCGATGTGCGCCTCCGCATCGCGTAGCGCGTCCGGCGCTTCAATGAAATTCGCCGTACCATTGGCAATATCTCTCAGCGCATGCTGACGCTCACGTTGCGCGAGCTCGAGCGCGATGGCCTTGTCACGCGCACTGTTTTTCCCACCATCCCGCCTCGCGTCGAGTATCAGCTTACGAAGCTGGGCCGCACCCTTCGCGAGCCACTAATTGCGGTCGCCGAATGGGTCAGGAAGCATCAACCTGCCATGGTGGAAGCACGAAAGATATTTGATGCAGCGGGTATCGCGAAGCCCAGCCATAGGCGTGTACCGCGTCGCGGGCCCGCCATACTAACGAGATCGCGCATCCCTGCACGTTCCGATTGACTGCGGCTCGTGGTTTCTTCAACTCGAGGGCTTTGCTGCCCGCCGACTCGCAATTTCCTTTGAAGCCAGCGCCTGCGCCGTCGTGAGCGCGTCAGCCGCAGGGACCTTGACATCGGGTTCCACGCCGACGCCTTCCCAATTAGTCTTCGTGACCGGATTAATCGCGCG
>Ga0193716_1000714_pt1 | contig 20024 bp, 17 predicted proteins | sample U2c1metaG_FD_145901 | JGI IMG/M metagenome (GOLD analysis project Ga0193716, IMG submission 145901) | Soil microbial communities from a riparian zone of the East river system, Colorado, United States - U2c1 | ecosystem: Environmental > Terrestrial > Soil > Riparian zone | place: USA: East River...
CCTGCCGACATTGATGCCGTGCAGGTTGACCAGCTGGGTGTTGGCCGCCAGCGCCGCATTGGTGGCGATCGATGCCGGGATCACATTGTCCTGGCTGGCGGTAGTGCCGTTGGTGCGCGCGGTGATCACGGCACTGTAGCCGTAATTCTTGTAGTCGATACCGCCCTTCAGGCTCACCCAGTCGGTGACCTTCCAGTTGAAGTCCGCCTGGACGGTGCGATAACTGTTGTGCACGAAATTCTCGCGCTCGCGCATCTGGGACAGGAACCAGCCGTTGGTGTTGGTCACATCCACATTGCCGTAGGTCAGCGCCGGAAGCCGGCTGAGCCCGCCGCGATAATCAAATGAATAGGGATTGGCCAGGCTGCCCGCGCCGCCCGCCTGCCCGCCGGGGCAACCGGCGGTGGTACCGGTCGAAGACGTACCGGCGGTGCAGTCATAGTCCATCGTCAAGGTGGTCTGGATGGGGTTGTTGTGGTTGGACTGCGAGAAACCCAGCAACCCGTGAATCTTGAAGGCGTCCGTGAATTCGTGATTGGCGTCCAGCGTGATTTCGGTGAAGCGGGTGTCGAGATGGTCCAGGCGATGCTCGGACCTGAGGCCGACGTTGGTCGCCTGCACATAGTTCAGGTTGTTGGTGGTGGGATCGACGTTGTAGTTCAGCACGCCGATGCTGCCGAGGCCCAGGATGGGGGCGCCCAGGCCCGCAATGGTGCTGCTGACATTGTTATTGGAGAAAGATTCCGCCTCCAGATAAGCCTCGTTGCGCACCACCGCGAAGTCGGCAAACAGCGCGTCCAGGGTGAACAGGGTCTGGTCATCGGGTTGGTACTGCACCGAGCCGGTCACGCCCAGGCGCTTTTCATGGTTGGTGATGTCGTCATAGCGCGGGAAACGGGGATGGAAAGCCTCGTTCACCACGTCGTAGTTGTTGGGCAGGGTGCCGGTGACAAAGGTGCTGCCGTTGGCGACCGAACCCGCCGTCTGGCGGTTGGGCGCGGTGGCGCTGGCCGCCGTGAAGGTCTGGGTCGGATTGGCGCCGGACAAGGCGGCGGGCGGGTTGTAAGCGACATAGCCGAAGCGCTGGCCGGTGGCGCATTGCGAGCTGGCGCCGGTGACGGTGGAGCAGCCGGCGATGTTGGGCTGAGTGTGGCCGGCGTTCTGCGCGGTGTTGTCGTTCTGGAAACGCACCGAGCTGGAGCCGACTTCGTTGCTGTTCTGGATCTGGTAGGCGGCCGAAACCAGCACGCCCAGGCGTCCGCCCAGGAAGGTGTCGGAGATCAGGCCCGCGAAGCGCGGATTGAAGTTGCCGGACAGGTCGTTGTAGCCACCCTGCGCCGACGTCACGAGCGTGAAGCCGGGCTTGTCGAAGGGATGGGCGGTGTGCAGATCGACGGTGGCGCCCAGCGAACCTTCTTCCACTTCGGCCGACGCGGTCTTGTGCACAGTGAGCTGGCTGAACAGTTCGGAAGCAAAGACGTTGAAGTCGAAGGAGCGGCCGCGATTGGCGCCGCCGGAAATATCTTCCGAACCGGTGGTGGCAAGCGCCTCCATGCCGTTGATGCGCACGCGCGTGAAAGTGGAGTTCAGGCCGCGCACCGAAATCTGGCGTCCTTCGCCCTGGTCGCGGGCCAGCGTGATGCCGGGAATGCGCTGCAGCGATTCCGAAACGTTGAGGTCGGGAAACTTGGCGATGTCCTCGGCCAGGATGCTGTCGGAGGAATCCACCGCCTGGCGCTTCATGTCGAGGGACTGTTCGAGGCTGGAGCGGAAGCCGTTAACCACCACGCTTTCCACCGGCGCCGGACCGTTGCCGGCCACGGCCTGGGGCGCCTGCTCCACCGCGCGGCGCATGAAAGGGCGGCGAACGATCAATCCGCTGGTGCCGTCGGACACGACCTCGAGATCGGTGCCCCGGGTCAGCATGGAGACCGCCTGCTGGGCGCTCATGTCGCCGGAAATAGCCGGCGCGCGCAGCCCCTCCACGGATTCCGGTGTGAACAGGATGCTTTCGCCGGTTTTCTGCGCCACGCTGCGCAGAGCATCCGACATAGGCTGTTCCTGGATGGAAAGCCTGGTGTCCTGGGCCGCTGCGGCGGCATTGATGGACAGGACGGCGACGCTACCGAACAGAACCGAGCGCAAGGCGCCCCAGCGTGAAATGGCCATGTGTTTCCCCTCTGGCTGCGGCCACTTTTGGGCCGCTATTGGAGAAGAGACGTTCGGGGGGCGGACTTTCCCCACCCCCTTGCGGGCCCTATCTCCCTATTACGGGTCGCTATCGCCGGTCAGCACCAGGGTGTCGCCGGCTTGCCGGACGGCGATGGGCAAAAGCTTGGCCAGGGAGCGCGCGAAGGCGCCATTATCGCCTACCCGGTAAACGCCGCTGACCTTGAGGCCGGCCACGCTGGGGTCCACCGCCAGCTTGGCCGTGGAATAACGGTTCATTTCCTCGACCGCCTGGGCCAGGTCTTCCTTGTCGAAAACTTCGTAGCCCGTCTGCCAGGCCAGCACATGGGTCAGGTCGGGCTTGTCGAGCTTTTGAACCTCGTTGGAGGCCACGAGCCGGTCACCGGCCCGCAACAACCGGTCGCTTTGGCCGCTCGAGGTCGAGGCCGGTTTTACATCGGCCTCGCCATGGATCAGCACCACCTGGACCTTGCCGTCCTCGCAGCGCACGTCGAAATTGCAGCGGGTGGCAACGATCCTGTGCTCGGCCGCCTCGACAATAAAAGGGCGCTTCAGGTCCGGCACGACGCGAAAATTGGCCCGGCCATACTGCATGTCCACGGTGCGGGCGGTTTCGCTGAAGGACACCGAGATGCGGGTCTGGGCATCAAGGAAAAGCTGGCTGCCATCGTCCAGGGCGACATGCTTCTGCTCGCCGACGTCGGTCTGATAGACCTTGGCGCTGGCCGAACGCCAGAACAGGGCGCTGCCGCCGGTGACGGCAAGCAGGCCAACGCCCACCAGCAAGGCTCTTCGGCTTGCCGTGCGGGTTTCGGGGCGCTGCGCCCGGCGGGCGATGCGAAAATCATTGAGCCCGCCCACATCGCTCCACATCCGGTCCACCGCTTCGAAGGCGGCGGCATGGGCGGGACTGGCGGCCAGCCAGGCGCGGAAGGCGGCCTCGTCGGCGCTGTCGCGGTCCTCGGCATGCAGGCGTGCCAGCCAAGCAGCCGCTTCCGCCCTGATTTCGGGTGACGGCGCCAAAGCGGGCATGTTCACCAACCCTCCGTCCACTCGGTCAGGAACAACGCGGCCTTGGCGATATGTTTCTCCACCGCGCTCTGGCTGATTCCCAGGCGCTCGGCGATTTCGCGGTACTTCAGGTCGTCGAGGCGGTGCATCAGGAATACTTCGCGGGTGCGTGGCGTCAGGCGGGAAAGACCCTCCCGTACCCTCTCTAGACGAACGCGGGAGGCCAAAACCTCATCCTGCAGCGGCGAATTTTCGCACAGGCCCGCATCATCGGGTGCGATATCGGCAATGAAACGTTCGTGCCGGTAATTGTCCACGCCGATGTTGACCGCGGTCCGCACCAGGAAACCGGCAACGTTTTCAACGGCATGCCGGGCGCGATAGCCCATCAGGCGCAAGTAGGCGGCATGCAGAAGTTCTTCGGGATCGGCGCGGCCGCGCGTCCGGGAGCGAACCTCCCTGATCAGCCTGTTCCAGAATTCACGGTTTACCGGAATGTCGGACATGGCTCCCCCGAGCCGGATGACTATAGCGACAGAATTCTCCTGCACACAAACCTGCGCCCTCGCGCCAGCAAAAGGCCAATGCGTTTCAAGCATCAATCCCATATTGCGGCGCACCCAAGTCAGTCGCTGCGGGTGCGCGAGAAACACCGTCTACGGATTAATCATCCGCCCGCACTGCACCATGCCCGTTTGCGATGCATGCATAAAACCCCGTCATTGCTATCTTTTTTCGTCTCACGGCGCATTTTGTCTGCGGGCTTTGGCAGGGCGCGGGTGTAGATTCTGCACAACGGATCGCGACACGACGATCCAACCAGGGAGTTCGCATGAAACTGTTTCTCGCCTCCACGGCCATGGCCGTGCTGATGGCCACGGCGGCGCAGGCCGGCGGCCAGGTTCAGCAGATGCTCTACAATGTCGATGCCGTAAGCCTGTGCTCACAGGCCGCGAGCGAACAGGCCGATCTCAAGGACGGCCTTGTCGCCTGCAACACGGTGTTGAGCGACCCCAACATGAACCATCGGGCCGCACTCTTGACCGATCGCGGCGTGATCCAGGCGCGGCTGGGCAACAATGAAGCGGCGCTGCAGGACTATAACGGCGCCATCGCGCTGGATGCGGCCATGGGCGACGCCTATGTCAGCCGCGCCGGTGTGTTGATCGCCCTGAAGCGGTATGACGAGGCCCGCGCCGATATCGCCCAAGGCATAGCGCTGAACGCCACCAACATGCACGTCGCCTATTACAGCCGCGCCGTGGTCGAAGAAGAGAGCGGCGACGTGAAAGCGGCGTATCGCGACTACAAGACCGCGCTGGCGATCAAGCCGGATTTCGCGCCCGCCAATCGTGAACTCTCGCGCTTCAAGCTGGTGCAGCGCGCCGCCCGGGCATAACCGGGCTATCCCCAAACGTCCGTTTAACGGATGAGTATAAGCCTCCGCCGCGGGCCTCGGCTCGCGGCGGATTTTTCTTTTTAGTCTTTGCGGAAGATGCTGCCCGGCAGGAACTGCGGACGCGCCTGGGCATTGGCCACCCGGCTGGCGATCGCGGCGACGAAATTGTCCAGCTTTACCGCCTCGTCCTTCATCACCGGCTGGTCCAGATCATCAGACGGTGAATGATAGCGATTGGCGCGCCAGTCATGCTCAATGGCGAATTCCGGTGTCCCCTTGGCGAAGCCGAACTTGAACACCAGCGCCGGAACGCCCTGGCGCACAAAGCTGAACTGGTCGGTGCGGATGAAGACGTTGCGGTCGGGCAGCGGGTCCGGCACCGTCTCAAGGCCCTGCACGGCAGCCACCGCACGCATGTCGGCGCCCAGGCTGCTTTCGTCCTGGCCGGGGGCATAGACGCTTTTCAGCGGCCAGAGCGGCAGCGGCATGTCGAAATTCAGGTCCGCCACGATGCTGCCCGCAGGCACCGTCGGGCGGCGGGCGTAATAGCTGGAGCCCAGCAGCCCTTTTTCCTCGGCGGTGAAAAGCAGAAACAGGATGGAGCGCTTGGGGCGCGGTCCCGTCTTCAGCCGGTGGGCGATGTCCAGCACCGTGGCGACGCCTGAGGCATCGTCCATCGCGCCATTGTAGATCGCATCACCCTTGATCGGCGCTCCGACGCCCAGGTGATCCAGATGTGCCGACACCGCGACATATTCCGATTTCAATTTGGGATCGCTGCCGTCCAGCCTGGCCACGATATTGGGCGAGGTCAGCATGCTGTGCTTGGTGACGGCCGTGGCCTTGAGACGAAAGGGCAGCGCAAAGCGCGGCACCGGCTTAGAGGCATCGGCCAGCGCCGCCATTTCGGCGAAGCTGTGGCCGCTGCCCGCGAACAAGGCTTCGGACTGGCCGGGATCGAAGGTGGCGGTAAAGAAGGCGCCCTTGGTGTCGCGCAAAGCCGCATCGGACAGGTACATGCCGGGGCCGCGCGCAATCAGCTTCTGGCGATCCCAGGCGATTTCCACCTGCTTGGGCGTGGTCAGGGCGATCACGCCCAGGGCGCCCAGCTTGCCCAGTTCTTCGTTGCGCTCGAAACGGGCGTTGGACTTGATAGCGCCGGAAATATCGGCTGGACCGCCGGCGATCACCACCGCGATCTTGCCTTTCAGGTCCTGGCCGGCGAAGTCGTCATACCCCTGACCGGGCAAATGCAGGCCGTAGCCGATGAAGACCAGCGGCGCATCTACGACGTCCGGCCGCGGTCCGCCCCCTGCGGTGATCAGGATTTCGTCGCCCACCTTGAGCGGCGCGGCTGTACCATCCGTCGCCACCAGATCGGCGCGGCTGGCATCCTGGTCCACCAGCTGCTGCTCGAAACCCACCGGTTGCAGATAGCCGTTCACCCCGGCCGGCTTCAGGCCTTCGGCCTTCAGGCGCGAAATCACATAGTCGGCGGCACGGTCATAGCCGGGCGATCCGGTCAGCCGCCCTTCCATGCCGTCATTGGCGAGCGCCGTGACATCGGCCCACCACTGCGTGGCGGCATCGGCCGCCAGTGCCGGAAGCGGCAACGCCAGCAGCAGGAAAAACACAATGGCGCGCGGCGATTTGAACATCGTGATCCTGATTTCAGTGGCTGCACCCGACCGTGCCATGGTGTGGAAGATGCTGGAAAGGGGCAAGCCCCTGACATTTCTGCTGCCGCCCCTTTCGGCAGCAGGCTGGCGCGCATTTGGGCAAAACTATTTTCGCAGCTGTGCGTTGCGCGGGCACAGCCGCATCGCTTTAATCGTCTGACGGCCGGGGATGAATCGCGCGCCGATAAGTGCCGAAATAGGCGCAATACGGGGATTGTTCCAGGACGGGTCAGCAACGCCGTGCCGCAAATCGCGGCATGTAACCTGTGTCTGGGAGAAGCCTTTGACCGACCAACCCGTAGTGCCCAGCCGGCGCTCTCTTCTCGGCATGATCGGCCTCGCCGCCGGCACGACCGCGATGTACCACGCCATGACCGAGATGGCGCTGGCCGACACTTCGACCTTCAAGGGACCGATCAAGCTGTCGGCCCCGCCGGCCGGCGCCTCGGTGCTGGTGCTGGGCGCAGGCATTGCCGGCATGGTCGCGGCGATGGAGCTGCGCGACGCCGGCTATAAGGTGACGGTGCTGGAATATAACGGCCGCCCCGGCGGGCGGAACTGGTCGCTCTATGGCGGCGACACCTATACCGAGCTCGGCGGCGCCACCCAGAAGGTGCAGTTCGATGCCGGCCAATACATCAATCCCGGCCCCTGGCGTTTGCCTTATCACCACCAGGGCATCCTGCATTATGTGAACCGGCTGGGCGTGGCGCTGGAGCCCTTCACCCAGGTCAATTACAACGCCTATGTCCATTCCACCGACAGCTTCGGCGGCAAGCCGCAGCGCTATCGCACGGTGCAGGCCGACTTCTATGGCCAGGTTGCGGAGCTGATGTCCAAGAGCACCAAGCAGGGCGCGCTGGACCAGGATGTGACCAAGCAGGACCGCGAGATCCTGATAAAGGCCCTGAGGGACTGGGGCGCGCTGGACGCCAACGACAAATATGCCACCGGCCTGGAAGCGGGCGAGCATCGCGGCTTTGCCAGCGATCCCGGCGGCGGGCTTAACAGCATGCCGATTGCCGGCAAGCGCATCGAAATGAAAGACCTGCTCAACTCCGGCCTGTGGTCGGCGATCGGCGCGGGCCTGGCCTATGACATGCAGAGCACGATCTTCCAGCCCAAGGGCGGCATGGGCCAGGTTGGCAAGGCCTTCGGCAAGGCCCTGGAGCCGCTGATCCAGTACAATTGCAAGGTCATCGACATCAAGCAGGACGGCAAGGGCGTCACCGCAACCTATATCGACTCCCGCACCGGCGGCGCGCCCAAGATGGCCAGCGCTGACTGGTGCGTCTGCACCATCCCGGCCTCGGTGCTAAGCCAGATCCCGATGAATGTCGGCGGTCCGATGAAGGCTGCGATCGACCAGATTCCCTACATGGCCGCCTTGAAGGTCGGCCTGCAGATGAAGCGCCGCTTCTGGGAACAGGACGAGCAGATCTATGGCGGCGTGACCTACACCAACCAGCCCAACACCATGATCGGCTATCCCCAGTGGGACTTCTTCTCCAAGGGCAAGGGCGTGCTGCTGGGCTCCTATTGCTTCGGCACCCCGGCCTATATCGCTGCGGCCAAGCCGCCGGAAGAGCGCATCAAGGACGCGCTCGAATACGGCGCCAGGATCCACCCGCAATACAAAGACGAGTTTGAATGCGGCGTGGCGGTGGCCTGGCATCGCGTGCCCTGGACGCTTGGCTGCGCCGGCTTCTGGACAGAGGAAGCCCGCGCCAAGCATTACGACAATCTGTGCGCCGTGGACGGGCGCATCGTGCTGGCGGGCGAGCATGCCTCGCGCATTCCCGCCTGGCAGGAGGGCGCGGTGACCAGCGCGCTGGACGCCATTGAACGCCTGCACAAGAAAGCGATGAGCGCCTGATCATGAAAACCAAGATGACCATTCGCTTGCTTGCCGGCGCCGTGCTGGCGCTGACCGCGACCGCAGCTTTCGCCGACACGGCCGGCCCGGCGCCCAAGCCCGGCGGCCCCAACATTTCCGGCTTCTTCTCGCCCTTCCCCTTCCAGGGCGGCGAGGCGATCTACAAGGGCGTGTGCCAGGGCTGCCATATGGCCGACGCCAAGGGCGCTGTCGGCGCGGGCGCCTATCCGGCGCTAGCTAAGAACACAAATCTGGAGACCGCGGCCTATCCGGTTTCGATCGTGCTCAAGGGCCAGAAGGCGATGCCCTTCTTCGGCCTGCAACTCAATGACCAGCAGATCGCCGATGTGGTGAACTATGTGCGCACCCACTTCGGCAACAAGTACAAGGACAAGGTGAAGCCGGAAGACGTGAAGGCGTTACGCTAGGCAACTTCCGGAAACAATTGTTTTGACGCCTCCGCGTTGCACACGCGAAGGCACGCCGCTTTAATCACTGCACGGTGCGAACAGAATCACGCACCAACAAGCGTCGAAACAGGCGCGAAACGGGGACAGTTCCAGGACGGGTTCAACACGTGCCGTTTCGCGCGGCATATAACCTGTGCCTGGGAGAAAGAATTTGACCGACCAACCGATAGCGCCAAGCCGGCGCTCCCTTCTCAGCATGATTGGCGTCGTCGCCGGCAGCGCTGCGATGTACCACGCCATGACCGAGATGGGTTATGCGAGCGAATCCACTTTCAAGGGCCCGATCAAACTATCGGCGCCACCGCCCGGCACTTCGGTGCTGATCCTGGGCGCTGGCGTGGCGGGCATGGTCGCCGCCATGGAGCTGCGCGACGCCGGTTATAAGGTGCAGCTGCTGGAATATAACGGCCGCCCTGGTGGACGGAATTGGTCGCTCTATGGCGGCGACACTTATACCGAGCTGGGCGGCTTCACCCAGAAGGTCGGTTTCGACGCGGGCCAGTACATCAACCCGGGCCCGTGGCGCCTGCCCTATCACCACCAGGGCATCCTGCATTACGTGAACCGGCTTGGCGTAGCGCTGGAGCCTTTCACCCAGGTCAATTTCAACGCCTATGTCCATTCCACCAAGGCCTATGGTGGCAAGCCGCAGCGTTACCGCGAGATCCAGGCCGACTTTCACGGCCATGTCGCCGAACTGCTGGCCAAGTCCACCCAGCAGGGCGCGCTGGACCAGAAGGTGACCAAGCAGGACCGCGAAATCCTGATGGCGGCGCTGAAAAACTGGGGCGCGCTGAACGGCGACTATACCTATGCCAAGAGCATCGAGGCCTCCAACCGCCGCGGTTTTGAGGTGGACCCCGGCGGCGGGCTGGATTCGGTGCCGATTCCGTCCGAGCCCAAGGCGCTCAGCGAAGTGCTGACCTCGGGGCTGTGGGCCTCGATCGGCGCCGGCTGCAATTACGAGATGCAGAGCTCGATCTTCCAGCCCAAGGGCGGCATGGGGATGATCGGCAAGGCGATGGGCAAGGAACTGGGTCCGCTGATCCAGTACAATTGCAAGGTCATCGACATCAAGCAGGACGACAAGGGCGTCACCGCCACCTATATCGACTCGCGCAGTGGCGGGGAAAAGCGCACCGCCAGCGCCGACTGGTGCGTCTGCACCATTCCCGCCTCGGTCTTGAGCCAGATCCCCATGAATGTGGGAGCGCCGATGAAGAACGCCATCAACCAGCTGCCCTACCAGGCCGCATTGAAGGTGGGCCTGCAGTTCAAGCGCCGTTTCTGGGAACAGGACGAGCAGATCTATGGCGGCCACACCTATACCAACCAGCCCAATTCCATCATCGGCTATCCGATGTGGGATTATTTCTCCAAAGGCAAAGGCGTGCTGCTGGGGGCTTACACCTTCGGCCAGCCCGCCTTCATCGCCGCCGCCAAGTCTCCGGAAGACCGCATCAAGGACGCACTGGAATACGGCTCCAAGATCCACCCGCAATATATGCAGGAGTTCGAAGCCGGCGTGGCCGTGGCCTGGCACCGCGTGCCCTGGACGCTTGGCTGCGCCGGGGCCTGGACCGATGCGGCGCGCGAGGTCCATTACAACAATCTCTGCGCCATGGATGGCCGCATCGTGCTGGCGGGCGAACATGCCTCGCGCATTCCTGCATGGCAGGAAGGCGCCGTCACCTCGTCACTGGATGCAATCAGCCGCCTGCACAAACGCGTGATGAACGCTTAGGGCGATGGAGAAAAACATGAACAACCGTCTTGCCGTGACCACCGCGCTTCTGATCGCCATCGCCGCCCCGGCGCTGGCCGACACCGCCGCACCCACCCCGCCGCCCACCACCTTGAGCGGACGGGGCGGGTTGTTCCCGATGCAGGGGGGCGAGGCCATCTACAAGGGCGTCTGCCAGGGCTGCCACATGCCCGACGCCAAGGGCGCGACGGGCGCGGGCATGTATCCGGCGCTGACCAAGAACGAGAATCTGGAAACCGCGGGCTATCCCGTCGGCGTGGTGGTGAAGGGTCAGAAGGCGATGCCGCCGCTGGGTCCCTATTTCACCGATGCGCAGGTCGCCGATGTGGTCAATTACGTTCGCAGCCATTTCGGCAACAAGTACAAGGACAAGGTGAAGCCGGAAGACGTCAAGCTGATGCGCTAGCGGCCTTTGCCGGCCACCAGCGTCCCCTCCATTTCGTCGCGTATATAGTCGCGCTGCACGGCCAGGAAATTGCCGTCCGGCAACTTGTAGAGCGCATGCAGATAAGCGAGGTCGCCATCGGTGATCCGGCGCGTGGTGGAGGCGCAGTCCGGCGCCAGCATGTTGGAAACGCTGGGCAGTTCCTGGCAACTGTCCAGCGAGGCCGGCTGGGACAGCGCCAGCATGGTGATGTAGTCGGCCAGCGATCCCACTTCATAGTCAGATAGCTTGGCGGGCTCAGCCACGATCAGGATATTGAAAAACCCGCTGCTCAAACCATCTTTCGCCCGCGAGCCGTTCGAGTGCACGACGATCACGCAGGGAAGTTCCAGTTCGGGGCTGACCGCTGCACCGCCGGGGCCACATCTTCCGGCGTCAATATTCCGGTTTCCATTTATGTCCTGGCTGGTGGTGGTGTACCAGGCCTGGATGGGGTGCGTGACCTTGGCCAGTTCATCGGCCTGGCTGAGGGTGTGGTGATAACCCAGGAGCAGCGGCGCGCCGGCGCGAACGGTGTCCATCAGGCCTTGGGGCGTGGTGGTGAACACCACTTCGATATTGGGCCGGCAGGCGGAATCGCCATTCACCGGCACGCCGGCCGCGGATGCAATATCGCGTATCCGCTGAGTAACGTATTTTGCGTAGGTGTCGCCCAGCCCAACCGTCTTTGGGCAAATCTTCGATGTCCACCGGGCCATCCTGCCAAGGATGGGCGTCGGCGCTGCCCGTGTCTCGACAAAAGTCTTGATCGCCGCCTCGGACGGCTTGGTGGCGGTGACGATCACGCTTTCCAGCGGCAGCGCAGGAGCCGGTTTGGTCGGAGCCGGCTGTGCGCCGGCGAGATGAAGGCTGGCGGCCAGGCACAGCGTCACAACGAGGACAGGCCGCATGCGATGCTCCTACAGCTTTACTTGGCCGTCGCGTGGCGCTCCAGAAAATAGCGGATCTGGGCGCGCTGCAGAAACACCGAATCCCCGGTGCCCATTTTGTAGAGGCCATAGAGGAAGGCGGCATCATTGTCGCTGAGGGTCGGCGTCTTGCGGGCGGTGTCGCAGGTACTGGAGAGAAGATTGGTGATGCTGGGCACTTCCCAGCAGGCATCGAAGCTCCTGGGCTGGGACAGCGCCAGCATGGCGATATAGTCGGCCAGCGCTCCCATTTCATAGTCCCCCAGCCTGGCGGGATTGGCGACGATGATCACATTGTAAAGTGTGCTGCTGATGCCGTTGTTGAACCGGCCGTTGCTGGCAGCATAATAGACACCGCTCCCGACAGGTATGCCGTTCGCGCCAATGCCCAGGCCGTTATTGCCGGTGAGAAAATCCTGGCGCGGATTGTCGACACGCAGCATGCCGTTAAAACCCACGGTCGCAGTCGTGTACCAGGCCTGGATGTCGTGTCTGACCGTCGCCAACTCGTCGGCCTGGTGCAGATTGTCGAAGTAACCCAGATAAGGCCTGTGCTCCTTGCGGATTGTGTCCGCCAGGGCCTGCGGGCTGGCCGTGAAGACGATCTCGATATTGTGGCGGCACTGGGGGTCGGCATTGACCGGTGCGCCCGCCTTTTGCGCGATCGCCGTCAGCCGCCGGGTGATGAACTGGGCAAAGCGCGGCGACAGGCCCTCGACAACCGGACAGATGCCGGTTTTCCAACGCGCGATCTTGTCGGTGGTGCGCACCGGGGCGGGATAGGAATAGATGAATTCGTCAACCGCCGAGCGGTGCGGCAGCGCCGTCGCCGTCACCGTGACGCTTTCAGCCGCTTCCGCGGGCGCGGGGTTCGTGGCCGGCTGGGCGGGCGCAGCAGATGCGGCCAGAACAAGCACGCCGATGATCGGAACAAGCTTCATGCCATCCTCCCATATGCGGCAAACGGTACGCTTCCCGGCCGCCGTTTGGTACCCTGCCCAGCAAGCCACCCTGCCGGCCAATGCGGCCCGAATATCGCCCTCACCAGCTGAAAACCACGCCTCCCTGCGCGATCCCCCCGCCGCCGCCCGAATTTCCTCCAGAATAGAAAGGGCCCTCGGTAGGTGCGTAATAATTATGAGGTCGCGGGTGAAGGTCCGCCCAGACCCAATAGCTGTTATAGGCGCAGTTCAAAGGCTGTATCCCTATGCCGTACTGGCGGCAGGTTATCGCGTCCGCGTCGCCTGATGGTTTATTCGCTACCGGATCATGAACGGGCGCGCCAGCGGCGGCCTGAAGCGCCGGTCCTGCCACATTCAGGTTGGCCAGGACGTCGTTCTGCACACACAGACGATGGCCAACCCGCTTGGAAATTTCGGCCAGTTCCGGCGGCTGGCATTTGACAGCCTGCCGCGACAGCCCGAACGGGTCCACTTGCAGAACCCTGGCATTCTCCACGGTCAGCTCATCGGCGTGGTCCTGCGTCGTGACGCGAACATCGCCGCCCAGCCGCACAATTCTGTTCATCTGCATCTTGCCGGCATCGGCGGGGTCCGCAAGTTGCACCTTCATGGTCAGGTCGAATTTGCAGCCGCGCTCGCGATCAGACAGATCCGTGCTCGAAAGCGGGCACGAACCAAATTTCAGGGGAGAGCCCTCCTTGTCGTCCGTGAAGCAGGTGAAGCCCGACAATTGAATCTCTTCCGGCGACAACACTCGGGCAAAGAGTTTGGCGCTGCGGCAATTATGGACGGCCGGCTCATTCGATTTTACGGCGACCGGACTGCTCAGTGACGCCAGAACAGGAGCTGCGGGCTGTACCGAAGCGGCAGGCTGATCGTTCGCCGGCGCGGCGCGCGCCTCGTTCAATGCCACCACTGCGGGAGTTGCAAGATTTTCCCGGCGCAGCGATCGCGACAGTTCGGCAAATGACAGCGGCGCCAGTTTTTCGGCTTCGACGTTTCTCGAAGGTTCTACCTGGCCCGCCATTTCGGCACCGCTGGTTTGGTTCAGCTTCGTGTCCGCGTTTTCCGTCGCGGCCTGAAGCGCCTGCCGCATCGCGTGGTCGACCGCGATCTGACCTGATGACAGGGCAGCCCTGAAACTCTCCTTGGCGTGGGCGGCGGGGATTGGATAGGCGATTCCGAACAGGGCATTGGCGGCGGCGAGCGCCGCGGTCAGGAACAGGATGCCGCCCGTGAGCCCCAGCATACGCTGCCCGGCGCCGGCGGGTTTTCGCCCCAGGATGTGCAGAACACGCAGCGACAGCGGTCCGCGATTGGCGGCCATCGCCAGCATGGGCGCCTGTTTCCAGGCCGCCATCAAGGTCAGGGCCTGGGCATATGCCAGCCGGCTGCCGGTCAGCGACACCGCAATCTCGTCGCAGCACAATTCGCGTTCGGCGCGGATGCGCCGGTTCAGCCACCACATGGCGGGATGATAGAAGAGCAAGGTCTCAACCAGGATCTGGAACAGATTCACATACAGGTCCAGGCGCCGGATATGGGCCAGTTCATGCGCGATCACGGCGCGCAACTGCTCTTCGGACAGGCCGGTCAGTGCTGTGACCGGCAGCAGGACGATGGGGCGGAACCAGCCGATCACCGCCGGGGCCTGCAGCCAGCCGCATTCCAGGTACCGGATGGCGCGGTCCAGGCCGAGCTGGCGCTGCAATTCCCGGCATAGGGCAAGGATGCGCGGGCTTGGGATGGCGGATTGCCCGCGGCGCATATGCTCCAGCACCAGAAAACCACCGGCGAAGCGCAGGCTGAAGAGCGCCACGCCGCAAAGCCATGCCCCGACCAGCCAGGGCAACAGGCTCGGCGAAGGGACGGCATGCGGGAGATTTTCCAAGGCGCCAATCACACCGGCCGTCGGCGGGGTGGCAACCGGCGGCGCATAGGCGGCCCAGGGGCCAATGGAGACGAACGAGCCCGGACTTTGGAAGGCATGGGCCGAAGCGGCGGACTTCATTAAACCGAAGAAGGTCGCGACCGGCAGGACCAGCATCAGGGCCAGCGCGCCCACGGCGACAAGATAGCGGATGGAAGGACGGCGGGAGAACGTCATCAGGCTTGCCGCGAGCGCCGCCACGCTCAAGGCTTGCCACAGCGAGTGGATCAGGGCCCAGCCCAGCGCGTGCAGAACGTCGGGAGAGAGCCAGCTATCCGGGCTTGCCATCCTCATCTTCCTTGTAGGAATCCAGAATGCGGCGAAGTTCTTCGATTTCCCCCGGCGAGGCGTCATGCCCCGCCAGGGCATGCATCATCAACTGGCTGGCGGAGCCTGCGAAAACACGCTGCAGCATGTCGGTGGCCAATTGGCGCTTGGTCTGCTCGGCCGGGCGGCACGCCTCATAGACATGGGCGCGCTGGCTTTCATCACGGCGCACCGTGCCCTTGGCCGTCATGATCTGCAAAAGCTTCAGGACGCCGGTATAGCCCATGTCTTTCGTCTCGTTCAGCGAGTCCAGCACTTCGCGAACCGTCGACGGCCCCCTGCTCCACAGAACATGGAGGATTTCGAGTTCCGACGCCGTGGGCTTTTGCGGCTGGTGCTTCATGGCCAAACCGTCACTGGCGTGCCTCCAGGCTGCGATTCATCTGTGAGATCAATTCATCCTGTTGCACGCCAAAGGTGGCGCCGGCGCTGATCTTGTACAGGCCCCGCAGGTAAGCGATGTCGCCCGAGGTGAGGGCCTTGGCGGTGCGGCTGCAGCCCGGCACCAGCAGATTGAGAATGCTTGGCAGATCCTGGCAACTGTCCGGCGGCTGGATCTGCGAGAGCGCCAGCATGGCGATATAGTCCGACAGCGTACCGATCTCGTAATCCAAGAGCTTGGCGGGCTCCGCCACGATAAAGACGCGATAGAGCTCGCTGCTGAGCCCGTTGCCGAGCCGGTTGCCGGTGACGGCGTAGGCGTTCGCACAGGGCAGATACATGGTCGTAAAAGGCACGCTGGACGCGCCGAATGCCGTATCAATGCCGGTGCCCACATTGGCCGCATCCATCTGCAGCGTTTCTCCCCGGCATACGCCGTTGTCCACCGTCAGGCTGGCGTTCAGGTCCTGCGTTCCCGTCGTGTACCAGGCCTGGATCGGGTGGGTGACCACCGCAAGACGTTCCGCCTGGGCGCCGTTGTTGTGATAACCCAGCAGAACGGGGTGCAGCGCGCGCGTATTGTTGAGCAGGGCCTGGGGCGTGGTGGAAAATACGATTCCCAGATTGGGCGAGCAAGGCGTCTTGTCGTTCACCGGCGCGCCAACCTGTGCCGCGACGTCTTTCAGCCTTTTGATCACGAATTGCGCCGCTTCCGGCCGCAGTCCGGCAAGTATGGGGCAGATGCCCACGCGCCATCGTGCGATCTTGTCGGCCACATGGGTGCGCACCGTCATCGTGCCGACGAATTTGCCGACGGCGGCTTCCACCTCCTTGATCCCGGTGACCGTGATGCTTTCGGGAGGTGCGGCGGGTTTCGGTCCGGCAGCTTGCGCAAACACGAGCCCCGGCCAGCCCAGCGTCAGCGCAAGGACTGCGGAAAAAATGCGGCAGTGAAGCTTGGATCGCATCGGCACACCGTCGTCGGCTTCCGATCGCGATCGTATTACGAAGACCTTCGTGGAGTCAACGAAGGGCTTCGTAGATCTGACAGGATATCAACCCCATGCTGCACCGCGAAATAACAAGCTCGCTTCACACGGGGTTGCGGGCCTTCAAGGCGTCCGCCGCCACGACATCCCGCTTATCTTGCCATCGGCCGTCAGCGGGCTGATGAACCATTCGGAAGACCCCCGTTCAAACTCGACAATATAGTTGTCCGCGCCACCCGGCATTACGGTGCGGAACTTGATCGATTTGAGCGGACCCATGCTGGCGAGCGCCGCAAGGATGTTGGGCTCCATCTCTTTTACGGCCGAGGTCAAGGCCGGCGTCAGCACGCTGTAATCCCGCTGGCCCTTCTCCATGCTTTCGATCTGATGGCGCAGCGCCGCTTCCGTCCCGGGGCTGGGCTTGTTCGACCGGATACGTTCAAGCAGGGACGCTTCTATGCTTTTGGCCGCAGCTTCGGTGATGCGCGGGGCGTGCTGCTCCTGGCCGTTTTGATGCAGGACCAGTTCGGTTGCCTGGCCTTGCGCGTTGGAAATGAAGCTGACCTGGGCGTGAACCTCGTTGACAAAGAATTTGGTTTCACTTTCCGGAAACATCTCGATATCGACCTGCCCGGTGAGACGCGAGAAGAAGTGGTCGCCGTTGCGTTTGATGGTGAAGACCACGGACGGCGCCAACTGGTAATAGCCGACATACTTGTCGAAATGCGCAGGATCGAAGGCGACCGGCTTGCGCGGCATGGCCTGTTCCGCGCGCCGTTGCGCATTCAAGGTCGATGACGGGGCAGGTTCGGCCTGGGCCTGAACAAGAACAGGCGCCGCGGCCAGGCCCAGCGACAGCGGGATTGCGACTACCGCTGCAGCGGAGGCGCTCAACATCAGTTTGCGAACCGCGTTTAGCCGCAGGACCAGCCCGTTTTCCATGATTGTCTCCATGCGTTTTTTCAAGCCGGCGCCCGAAACGCCGGCGACACAGGCAAGCGGCGTCTGCAGATAGACCCGGCACACTTTCAAAATGCCTTCAGCGTACATCTCAGGATCATTGCCGGCCGCCAGCACGCTTTCATCGCAGGCGCGCTCGCGCTCGGCATTAAGCCGCGCGCCCAGCCACCACACCAGGGGAAAGAACCAGAACAGGGCCTCCACCAGCATGTGGATGGCCGCCAGGAGATTGTCGTGGCGGCGCCAATGACAGAGTTCGTGCGCCAGGATGGCATTCAGTTCCGCCGGCGCGAGCTGCTGTTCGATGCCCTGGGGCAGCAGAATGACGGGCCGAAGGATGCCCACCAGACCCGGCTCCAGCCTTGAGGCGGAGAATTTTACCGCGACAGGCGCGGCAAGTGGAGCATCAATTGCTTCCTGCAACAATTTGCGCACCCGCGACCAGCGCACAAGCCAGCGAATGACGATGACCGCGAAACCTGCAGTCCAGAGAGCCAGCAGGATCGGCGCGAGGTCCAGGTGGGTCATCGGCGCAGCAGTCGCGAGCGGCGCCGCCACGACCGGCGATGACGCCGAGAAGGGCTGCGCCAACGGCGCGATCAGCATCACCTCCGGTTCCGGGCGCGCGACCGGCGTCAGCAAATACGCCCCCAGCGCCGTCAGCGCCGCAAACGGCACCAGGAATTTGATGGAAGCCGCGAACCAAAGCCAGAAACGCACATGGGCGCTGTTGCGTTGCAGCGCCAATACCAGCAAGCCCACCCCACCGACGAACAGCGAGGATTGCCACAAATGATTCAGCAGCGATGCGATCATGGTTTCCTGCCCCTTTTTGAAATTTCGCGCAGATGTTTTTCTGCGTCTTGCACATCTTCCAGCGTGAGTTTTCCCGCCTCGATCAGGTGAGTCATGATCGGCTGGGTTTCTCCGCCGAACACCGCCAGGAAATCGTCGATCAGGCGGCGGCGGGCGGCATCGCGCGGAATCGCCGCTTCAAAGATATAGGCGGTGGCGATCTTCTTGACGCGCCGCACGGCCTTCTTCGTCTCCAGCCGGTTCACCATGGTCTGCACCGTCGTATAGGCGGGCCGCTTCTTGGCGGGAAAACTTTCCTGGATTTCACGGGTGGAGAGCTCGCCGCCGGTCCACAGCGCCTCCATGATCCGCATTTCCAGATTGCTCAATCGGGGTAGTGCCATGGCCGCCATTTATCTACGTTGTAATTCTTATTACTACAATGTAGTTGTTGAAGGCAAGAGCGCTCGGGCACCCCAGCCGCTTTCTTCCTCAGAGCTGTTTTCCCATACGCGTGATGGGCACGGTGACGCCGCCGGGCGTGGGCACCTCCAGCCGCTCGATCTCCCCATAGCCGCAGGCGCGATAGAGCGGCTCGCCGCCCGCCGTCGCGCCCAGTTCGGTGCGGGTAAAGCCCTCGGCGCGCGCGGCCGTCTCGCACAAGGCCAGGATCTGCCGCCCGACCCCGCGGCGCACAAAGGCCGGCGCGGTGTACATGGCGCGCACCCGCGCCGGCTCGGCCGCCGGGTCCAGCAGCCGCGAGTCGCGCCCGGCGCTGTGGTTGTGGCCGAACAGGGTGGCGCGCCGGCTCCAACCGCCGCAGCCCGCCATGACGCCATCCTCCTCCAGGATGAAATAGGTGCCGTCCTCGATCAGCTGGCTGTCGACGCCCATCACCGCGAAGGAGGCTTCGACTTTTTCGGGGCTGAGGAATTGCGGCAGCAAATCGGTGATGGCGGCCGTCATCAGGCGCTGCAGCGCGGGCATGTCGGCGGGCACGGCGAGGCGGTGGGTGAACATGGCCCGCTTGTAGCACTGAAATGTCCGCGTCGGCAGGCCCAAAAAGCCGCCAACCTGCTCAGCCGCCTGCCCAACTTATCGGCATTTTCAAAGGGTTTTACGGCATGCCCGAGGAAAATCATACAAGGGTGCAGCGGCCCGCACATTGCAGGGCGTTCAGGTGCGCAAGATCGCACGCGCATGCTTCAGCCTGCGCTTTTTATCCACCCGTGCCGGCATTCGCCGTCACACGACCAAAGGACCGATCATGAAAAGCTTCCAGAAAACCGCCCTCCTGGGTTCGCTCGCGGCGGCGCTGCTGTGTGGCGGCCTGGCCAGCGCCTCGGCGTGCCGCCGGGCTACACCACCTTCTTTATCTCCGGCGCCCTGCCCAAGCCGGTGACGCCTGCCGCGGGCGGCCAGCCGGCCGATTTCGGCGACATGGCGGCCCAGACCCGCTCCGTGCTGGATGGCCTGAAAGCCACCATGGACAAGATGGGCGTGGGGTTCGGTGACGTGGTCGCCGCCCATGTCTTCCTCGATCCCAAGGCCGACTTCATGGCCATGAATAAGGTCTGGGCCGAGGAATTCGGCACCGCTGCCCAGCCCAACAAGCCGGCTCGCGCGGCCTTCCGCACCAATGCCCTGGTGCTCCCTGGCGCCATGCTGGAAATCGAATTCGTCGCCGCCAAGAAGGTTTCGATGAAGAAGAAAAAGTAATCGCCGCCACACGGGCAACAAAAAAGGCGGGTCGCGAGACCCGCCTTTTTCTTTGCGGTGACCCGCCCGCGCCGGTGGCGCGGGCGAGGCACTGCCCCCCTAGAACTTGAAGGTGATGCGGGTGTAGTAGAAACCGCCGTTGATGCCGTAGGGCGAAATGCTGAGCGGCGCGCCGACGACGTTGGAACCGTCCTGCAAGGTGGTCGGGTCCCCGGGAA
>Ga0193716_1000716_pt1 | contig 19988 bp, 16 predicted proteins | sample U2c1metaG_FD_145901 | JGI IMG/M metagenome (GOLD analysis project Ga0193716, IMG submission 145901) | Soil microbial communities from a riparian zone of the East river system, Colorado, United States - U2c1 | ecosystem: Environmental > Terrestrial > Soil > Riparian zone | place: USA: East River...
CAAACGGCCCCCAAGCAACAGCCCGAGCCGCCCGGCCCGGTGCCGATCCCCAATGCGCCGCAGCTGCCCTATCATTTCGACACCCAGATCACGGGCGCCAATGGCGAGCAGTTCGGCAATGTTTCGGCCGTGGCGCTGCGCCCCAACGGCAACCTGCTGGTGTTCAACCGCAACCCCGCCATCATGATGGTGGAATATGATCCCACCGGCACCAAGCAGTTGCGTGTGTTCAATCCCAACATCGCCATGAACCCCCATGCCCTGCGCGTGGACCCCCATGGCAACATCTGGGTGAGCGACAGCTTCCTGAACGTGATCTTCAAGCTCAATCCCAATGGCGATGTGATCCGCACCTTCGGCGTCCGCGGCGAGAATGCCAACTGGGACGACACAAAGTGGAACGGCATGTTCAACCAGCCGCTCGACATCGCCTTCGACAATGACGACAACTTCTACGTGGTGCAGAGCCATGGCGGCACCTCGCCGCCCGCCGATTGCACCTTCTGCGCCACCTATGACATTCCCCAGGTGCGCAATTCCAAACACAACGCCGTCTTCGTGCACCCGCCAGCGATCCCGGGCGGCGATCCGCGCGTGATGAAGTTCGACAAGGATGGCAAGTTCCTGGCCAGCGCCAGCCTGGCGCATCCCGACGGCCTGCTGCCGGTGATCCACTCCGTCGTCGTCGCCCCCAATGGCGATGTCTGGGTGGGTGACCGCGCCTCCACCAAGATCGTGGTCTATGACAAGGACCTCAAGCCCAAGAGCGAAATCCAGGTCGGGAACCTGACCTGTGGCTTCTACAAAGACGCCACCGGCCAGCTCTGGATGTCCACCGGCCGCCACGGCATGGTGCTGAAGATGGGCTGGGACGGAAAAGTCCAGGGCTGGTTCGGCAAGCATGGCGACAATCGCGACAGCCACGATGTCGGCGAAGGCCATTACATGGCCGTGTCCAAGGACCAGAAGATGATCTTCATGTCGGACTCGGTCCTGGCCAAGGTTCACCGCATCGTTCACAACTGAACCGGGTGGCATAAAAGAAAAAGGGCGGCACACGTGCCGCCCTTTTTTTTTATAAAATCGCGCCACGCGGCGGATCGTCCCTGGGATCGCCCGACAGCATCTTATAGGCGATGGTGTAGCGCTCCTCGTAACAGGCCCGCGTCGGCACCGTGCCCTTGTGCAGGATGGCGCCGCGCGCCACCACCACGCGCCCTGGTTTGGGCGACACCACGACTTCGGCTTCATTATCATCATTGTAGAAAATGGTCTCGCCGCCCCAGTCCGGTTGCCATTCCAGGTTGGCGTAATAGAGCGCGGTGACATGGCGGCGGTGCACCGTGCAGTCGCGATGCATGTAATACATGTCGCCATAGACGCTGCTGTTGACATAGGCGCGCTGGTCCCGCAGCGGCTCACCGATCATCTCTTGCGCCACGGCCTTGAGGCGCAGGAAGAAGGCGTCGCTGGTGAGCAGGCTATCTGCAATATCGGCGGAGGACGCCGAGGCCGGCACGTCGGGGCGGCTCTTTTCCTTGCGTTGATAGCGCAGCGTTTTCACGATCTCGCCAATCTTGGCGATCATGGCGGGCTCGATGAAGTTGTCGCAGATGAAAAGCTCGCGGCCCGAGACCAGGGCGCGCCCGACTTTTGGTTCTGCGGCAAGCATCGTCATTGCCCAACTGTATGGGGCGCAAAACCGGGGTGCAAGTTGCAGCCCCCTGCGGGGCCTGTAGGATAGGGCATGGCCCTCAGCGCATCCGCCCAGCAGACCATGACGCTTGCCAGCCAGCTGCTGCAGCGCGGCGACGCAAGCGGCGCCGAGCGCACGCTGGCGCCATTGCTGGGCAATATCGCGGGGGCCGATCCGCAGCTGCTGAATCTGGCGGGACTGATCCGGCTGCAGCAAGGCCGGGCGCAGGAAGCAGCCACCCTGTTCGCCCGCGCCCGTGACGGCAGCCCGCGCCAGGCGCTCTATTCGCTTCATCTCGCCAGGGCCCAGGCAATGCTGGGTGAGACCGATGACGCCATCGCGGGCTTTCGCGCCGCCATCAAGCTTCAATCGGACCTGACGCAGGCCTATTTCGAACTGGCGGTGCTGCAGCAGCGCAGCGGGCAATTGGCCGACGCCGAAAAGACCTATCGCAATCTGCTGCGCCAGATGCCGGACAATGCCCAGGCCAAGCTGATGCTGGCCATGGTGCTGATGGAAGACGGGCGCCCAGCAGACGGCGAAGCCGTACTGCGCCGCGCCCTATCAGCGACCACCGACACCAAGGCGCAGGTAAGCTTGCGCAACGGCCTGGCCTGGTCGCTGCGCCGGCAAAATCGCAACACCGAAGCGCTGGCTGAATTCGAGACGGTCCGGCACATGAATCCGGCGACCCCCTTCGTCGATATCCAGCGGGCGGAAATTCTGCAGGACCTGCAGCGCAGCGATGAAGCCATCGCGATCTTCCGGCAGGCCATCGCGCGCGAACCGCTCAATCCCCAGCTGCATCAATTCTACAATGACCTGCTCTACCGGCTGGACGCCAAGGACGATTACCTGAAATCCTACGACCGCGCCCCCAAAAGCCGCGAACTGCTGCTGGGCAAGGCCCATTTCCTGTCGCTGGAAAAGCGCGCCGAGGAGGCCCATGCGCTGTACCGTGAAATTCTTTTGCGCGATCCCGGCGACCCGGTCGCGCTTGCCGGGGCTGCAGCCATGCTGGCCCTGGCGGGACGGCTGGATGAAGCGGCGGCGGGCTTCGACGCCGCGCTCCTGCGCCACGGCAACGATCCGGACCTGTGCAACAGCGCCGGCCAGATTGCCGCCCAGCGCGGCGATCCGCAAAAGGCTCTCGCCTTGTACCAGCGCGGCGCACAGCTGGCGCCGCACAATCAGGTCAGCCTGGCCGGCATGAGCGTCGCCCTGCGCATGATGGACGATGAGCGCGACGAGCTTCTCAGCGGCTATGACACGTTGATCCGGGTCTTCGACCTGGAACCGCCGGAAGGATTTTCCAGCATGGCGGATTTCAATGCCGAATTGAACGCCGCGCTCGACCGCCTGCATCCCGCGACGCGCGAATATATCAGCCAGAGCCTGCGCGGCGGCACCCAGACGCCGGCGCAGCTGTTCGGCGCCGGCCATGAGCTGGTGCAGCGGATCCAGGCGCGCATAGACGAAGCGGTGGGCCGCTATATCGCGGAGCTGGCACAGGACGAAACCCATCCCTTCCTGTCGCGGCGGGCGCGCGGCTTTCGCTATGCCGGCTCCTGGTCGTCGCGGTTGCGCGATTGCGGCTTTCACATCAACCACATCCATGACAAAGGCTGGATCAGCTCTTGCTACTATGTCGGCGTGCCCGACGCGGTGAAGGACGAAAGCGCACGCCAGGGCTGGATCAAGTTCGGCGAGCCCTCGTTTGAAGCCGGACTCAAGCAGCCCATTCGCCGCGCCATCCAGCCGGCGCCCGGGCGGCTGGTGCTGTTTCCCTCCTACATGTGGCACGGCACAGTGCCGTTCCACGATGCACACCCCCGCACCACCATCGCCTTCGACGCGGTGCCGACAGGCTAAAAAAGAAGGGCGGCGCCGCGAGGCGCCACCCTTTCAGTTGGGGGACTGTTTAGAGTGACGCGCCGACCGTGACGAAGAACATGCGCGGGGCCAGCGGATAGGCAGAATAGCCGCCCGAGGTAGGCGAACCGGGCACGTTGATGGTCGAGATGCCGGTGGTGTCCGTCAGGTTCAGGATGTCGCCGCTGATCTTGAACTTCTTGACCTCGTCGATGCCGATATCGTCGAAGGTGTAGCTGGCCTCCAGGCCCAGCTGGAACTGCCCGCCGATCGCCAGATCGTTCATGTAGGTGGCATAGCGGCGGCCGACATAATCACCGCTGACCTGGGCCTCGAAATTGCCCCAGCTGGTGCTGGCGATGAACTTGTTCAGCCAGTCCGGCGTAATCGGCACCTGCTTGCCGGCAATCGCCACGACCGTCGGCACGCCGCCCGCCGTAGCGCCCGCGGTGTAGTTCGAGCTGTAGGCCGAGCTGTTGTAGGAGATGGCGTCGTAGAACTGAAAGTGGTCGCCCATGTGCAGGGTGAAGGCGACGTCCGCGCCATCAGTGGTCACGCTGCCGACATTGACCAGGATCGAGGGCGGCGGGTTGAACAGGTTGAACGGCGCCACGTTGAACAGGCGGTTGTGGAAGTCCACATGGTAATAGTTTGCCTGGCCTTCGATGCCGGTGATCAACCCCAGGTCCAGGTCGTAGTGGGTGCGCACACCCACCTCATAGGTCCAGGAACGTTCCGGATGCACCGTGGCCTTGAAGGTGTCGAAGGCCGACTGGGTACCCAGGCTGAAGGGCGATGAGCCATAGAAGCTGCTGCCCGCGGCATAGGGAATGGTCTGGCGGTAGTTTTCCTGGATATTGGCGAAGGCCTGCCAGTTGTCGCTCGCTTCCCAGGTCGCGCCGACCTGCGGCAGGAACCAGCCGTTGCTGCTGATGGTGCCGGTCGGGAACACAACGGGCACGGCCACGCCCGGCGCGTTCTGCTGGTTGGTGATGACATGGTTGCCCGCGGTCTGGAACATGCTCTTGAAGCCGGCCTGCAAAGTCAGCGTGTCAGTAACGTGCCAGGCATCCTGCAGGTGCAGGTTCAGGTCGTCGGTGCGCAACGACACGTCATACTGGGTGAAGGCCGGATTGCGCGGCACGTCATAGGGTGTCAGGTCGTTGTTGGCGGCCGAGAAGGGATACCAGCGGCGACCCGTGCGCGAGGCGTTGCGCTCGTACCAGGCGCCGAACTCGATGTCATGGTCGCCCAGCTTCCAGTCCAGAGTCGAGCGCGCGCCGAAGCGGTTGATGCGGTATTCGGTGGTGCGCACTTCCAGACCCTGGCCGCCGAAGGCGTTATTGATGTTGACCAAGGTGCCGGTCGAGCTGGAAGAACCACCCACCACCAGCTGCGGGAAATAGGTGACGAACAGCGCCGGCAGTCCGGCATTGTTGGTCGGGCCCGCCACGACGCCGCGACCGGTGGCATGGTGGTAATAGATCTGGTTAGACCAGGTCAGATCCGGCAGCGCATTCCAGTCGTACTGGGCATAGGTCAGCGCATCCTCGCGCTGGGCGGCACTGTGATAGTTGGGAAAGTTGTTGCCCAGGTTGGCGGGCGGCGTGCCCGTCGGGCCGAGCAGCGCGGTTTCGGCCGCCAAGTTCGGATAAGCGAAGGGGCGGGTATAGGGCTGGAAGGCCTGGCCCGCTGCCGTCTGCTGGTTGCCATAGGAGGTGGAATCCTCATTCGGCTCCACTTTCGAATCCCAGTCGGCATAGAAGGTCAGCTTGCCGGCGTCATCGGCATGAACATACTTCAGATTCAGCTGGTCGCCATGCTGGTAGCCGTCGAAGTCCCAGGCCCGCGCGTTCTGGTGCAGGTAGGACAGATAGACCGCGCCCATATCGTCGCCGATGGTTCCTGAATCCATGCGCAGGAAGGTGCGGCTGGTGTCGTAGCTGCCGCCGGTCTGGCGTACGTCCACGCCGAACGTGTCGGTGGGATCGCTGGAGAAGGTTTCGATCGCACCGCCCAGCATGCTGGTAGAGGCCACGCCCAGCGAGCCGGCGCCTGACGACAAGGTCACGCGGCGGACATTTTCGCTGGTCAGGGCGCGCGACGGCGACAGGCCGTTGTAATTGCCATACTGCTGATCGCCCAGCGGCACGCCGTCCATGGTGAAGCCCAGCTGCTGGGTGGTGAAGCCGTGCACCACCAACGATTCATTCTGTTCATTGTTGCCCCACGGATCGGCGGTGTTGAACACCACGCCAGGCAGGGTCTGGATCGCCTTCAGAGGGCTGATGCCGGGCACGATCTTCTGCGCCTGGACATTGTTGATCTGCACCGCCGAATGGGTGCTTTCCCGATCCGAGGTCACGATCACGCTTTCCACGTCGCCGCCGTCGGTGGGCGGCGCCACGGTCTGGGCCTGCGCCCCCAAAGACAGGGCTCCCAAGGCGGTGGTGACAAAGAGCGCGCGCTTGAGCATGCGGTGGCGAGACAGTGACATGAGGAACCCCTTTTGAAGGCGCAATTGCGCTGGGGGCTAACTAGGTGCGGCGCAATACGGATAGGAAACATTTGCGTTGCGCTTTTGTGAAATGCACAGGCGCGTACGCGGCCGATTGTCATCTGCCTGTCGAACAGGCCGGTTATTGAACATCTTTTCGGCAATGAGGAACTTTATGCTGCGTGTGACATGTCTGGTGGCCGGCCTGCTGATTGCGCCGGCGATGGCGGAGGCCGCACCAGTGCTGATGATTTCCATCGACGGCCTGCGCCCGGGCGATGTGCTGGACGCCGACGCGCGCGGTATCAAGGTTCCCGCGCTGCGCAAACTGGTCGAGGGTGGCACTTATGCCAGCGGCGTGCGCAACGCCCTGCCCACGGTCACCTATCCCAATCACACCACCCTGATCACTGGTGTGTGGCCCGCCAAACACGGCATCCCCAACAATCCCACCTTCGATCCGTTCCAGAAAAACATGAGCGGCTGGTATTGGTACGCGCAGGACATCAAGGTCAAAACCTTGTGGGACGCGGTGCATGACAGCGGCGGCAAGGTCGCCAGCCTGTCCTGGCCGGTCAGCGTCGGCGCCCGCTCGATTGATTTCAACCTGCCGGAATATTGGCGCGCCACCGACATGCATGCCGAAGACGTCAAGCTGGTACGCGCTTTGTCCACGCCGGGTATCGTGGGGCTGCTGGAGAAGAATACCGGGCTAACCCTGGCTGAGGCCGACGGCGAAAGCGTCGCGGTGGATGTCGGCCGCACCCGCTTTGCCGGCGCGCTGATCGCCGCCAAACATCCCCAGTTCACCACCGTGCACCTGCGCGGGCTTGATCATGTCGAACACGAATCCGGGCCCGGCTCACCCCAGGCGATTGCGGCGCTGGAAACATTGGATGCCGCGGTAGGCCGCCTGGTCGGCGACGCGCGCAAGGCCGAACCGGACCTGGTGATCGCTATCGTCTCCGACCATGGCTTCGCGCCCGTCGAGCACTCGGTCAACCTGATCGCGCCCTTTGTTCAGGCGGGCCTGATCACCCTGGATGCAGCCGGCAAGGTCGCCGCATGGCAGGCCGAGCCCTGGGGCGGCGCCTCGGCCGCCATCGTACTGGCGCGTCCCGATGATGCCGCGCTGAAGACAAAAGTGTCGGCCTTGTTGAACGGCCTGGCCGCCAAGCCGGAATTGGGCATCGCCCAGGTCGCGGATGGCGACGAAGTCGCCCGCCTGGGCGGCACACCGATGGCGTCCTTCTGGGTCGATTTCAAGCCGGGCTACACGATGGGCGCCAATCCCGCGGCGCCGCCGGTCGGTCCCGCTCCAATCAAGGGCACGCATGGCTATTTTCCCACCCATGCGGAAATGCGCGCGACCTTGATTCTGTCAGGCCCATCCATTGCCAAGCGCGGATCGCTGGGCGAGGTGGACATGCGCGACATCGCCCCCACCCTGGCGAAAATCATGAAAGTGTCGCTGCCCGGCGCGGACGGAAAGCCGCTGCTGTAAGATCAGGCCGGCTTGGGGGTCCTGGGGTTCTTGCCCTTGTAGCCGCCGCCGGGCTTGCCGAACTTCTTGCCGCCGAATTTCTTGTCGCCGAACGGCTTGTCGCCAAATTTCTTGCCGTGAAAGCCTGGCTTGCGCGGCGGGGCGCCGCCCGGCGCGGCGTCGCTGCGCAGCCTCTCTTCACGGGGCTTGGCTTCACGGGGCCTGTCTTCTCGGGCCTTGTCTTCACGCGGACGGGCAGTGGACTCGCCGCTCTGGTCCAGCGCGGGCGAAATGCGCACCCCGCCCTTCTTGCGTTCACTGACCAGGATGGTGAATTTCGGCGCCGCTTCGGGCGCGACCTGGAACAGGGTTTCCATCTCGAACACGCGGATCGCGCCGATATCCTTCTTGGTCAATTCGCCCTGGCGGCAGATCTCGGGCAGCAGCCATTTGGGATCGGCATTGCGCTCGCGTCCGACATTCAGGCGGAACCAGACACCGTTGGCCATGGCGCCCGGAGCAGCGCCGCGCTCATGCGTCGGGGCATGCTGGCGTTCGCCCGTCTGATGCGGCCGCGGGCGCGGCTCACGCGGGCCTTCGCTGCGCGGAGCATGTTCACGCGGCGTATGCTCGCGGGGTGCATGTTCACGGGGCGCATGTTCGCGAGGTGCCCGTTCGCGCGGTTCGCGAGGACCTTCCGCGCGCGACCCGCGCGGCTTGCTGTCCCGCTGATAAGGCTCGTCTTCAATTTCTTCCGGCGCGGGCAATCCGGCGCGGTACATCTTCACAAAGGCGGCCGCCAATTCGCGCGGACTGCGCAATTTCAGCAGTTCGTCGGCCATCGCCAGATCGTCTTCCGTGCCGGGTTCAACCAGCAACGGATTCTGCAGCAGCCGTTCCTGGTCCACCTTGCGGATGGCGTCGGCCGAAGGCGGCTCGCCCCAGGTCGCGGTGACGCGGGCGCGGCCCAGCATCTCCTCCGCACGACGGCGGCGGGACGGCGGCACCAGCAGGACGCTGACGCCCTTCTTGCCGGCGCGCCCCGTGCGGCCGCTGCGATGCTGCAGCACCTGGGCGTCGTTGGGCAGGTCGGCATGGATCACAAGGCTGAGACTGGGCAGATCAATGCCGCGCGCCGCCACGTCGGTGGCGACACAAACCCGGGCGCGGCCGTCGCGCAAAGCCTGCAGCGCATGGTTGCGCTCGCTCTGGGACAGTTCGCCCGACAGCGCCACGCAGGAAAAGCCGCGCTCGGTCAGCTGGGCTTCCATGTGGCGCACGGCGTTGCGGGTGTTGCAGAACACCAGCGCACCGGGCGGCTCCATGAAACGCAGCAGGTTGACCACGGCGCGTTCGATCTTGTTGCCGGCGACGCGGATGGCGCGATATTCGATGTCGGCGTGACCCGCCGTGTCGCTGCGCGTGGCAATGCGCAGCGCGTCTTTCTGGTAATGCGTCGCCAGGGTGACGATGGCCTTGGGCAAGGTCGCGGAGAACAGCAAAGTGCGGCGCTCTGCCGGCGTGGTCTCCAGGATGAATTGCAGATCTTCGCGAAAGCCCATGTCGAGCATTTCGTCCGCTTCGTCCAGCACCACCGCCTTCAGCGACGACACTTTCAGAGCGCGGCGTTCCAGATGATCGCGCAGCCGCCCTGGCGTGCCGACGACGATATGGGCGCCATTCGCCAGATCGCGGCGCTCGCGGCCAGGGTCCATGCCGCCAACGCAGGAGACAATGCGTGCGCCCGCATATTGATACAGCCAGGACAATTCGCGCTGCACCTGCAGCGCCAGTTCGCGCGTCGGCGCGATGATCAGCGCCAGCGGATCGCCGGCCGGACCCATGGTCTCGGCGCCTTCCAGCAAAGTGTCGGCCAATGCCAGGCCGAAGGCGATGGTCTTGCCCGATCCGGTCTGGGCGGACACCAGAAGATCGCGCCCTTCGGCTTCCTCCGCCACCACCGCCAACTGCACGGGCGTGGCGTCTTTATAGTCGCGCTCGACAAGAGCGCGGGACAGGGCGGGATGGGTGGTGGGAAACGTCAAAGGGGAACTTTCAAAGGGGAATTTCGCCCCCTCTTTATCCCGAAACCCTAAAAAAGATAGGGAAACCCGCTAACTGCGCTTCATACCGCCCATGCGCGCGAACATCTGGCGGTCTTTATTGTCCCGCATCAGCAGGCTTAGGCCGGAAATGGTGGAAAAACCCAGCCCGCTGGGCATGCCGGTTTCCGGGTCCGGCTCGATCTTGGAATAGCTCTCATTGGCGACCTTTTCCCACTTGCCGGCGGGTTTCTTGATCTCGACGCTGGCGACGGTGGCCTTCAGCACCAGCCGCACAATGGCGGGATGCGGGGCGGCCGGCTTGGTCAGGCTGGGCACGCCGTCGATCATCGTCCAGCCGTTGGCCAGCGCCCAGGTGGTGATTTCGTCCTTGGTCATGACGGCAATAAAGCAGAGTTCAGAGTGCTTGTCCCGCGCACCAGCCCGACGACCAGGCCCATTGGAAATTGTAGCCGCCCAGCCAGCCGGTCACGTCCACCACTTCGCCGATGAAATACAGACCGGGCACGGCGCGCGCCTGCAAGGTTTTGGAATCCAGCGCCCTGGTGTCCACGCCGCCCAGGGTGACTTCGGCGATGCGATAACCTTCGGTGCCGGCGGGCGTGATGCGCCAGTCGTTGATCTCAGCCGCCAGGGTCTTGAGCTTGGCGTCAGACAGTCCGCCCAGCGCCCCGGCATAGTCGGTGTCGGCAATCTCTTTCGCCAGCCGGCGCGGCAGCAAGCTCGCCAGGAAGGTGGAGGCCGATTGCTTGCCGTTCTGCTGGCGCGCGTCACGCAAGGCCTCCAGCGCATTGGTGCCGGGCAGCAGGTCAATGGCGATTTGTTTGCCCTCACGCCAGTAAGACGAGATCTGCAGGATCGCCGGACCGCTGAGGCCGCGATGGGTAAACAGCAGCGCTTCATCGAACTGGGTCTTGCCGCAGCTGACACGCACCGGTGCGGCGACACCGGCCAGGGGTTCCAGCCGCTCCAGCAATTCGCCGTCGAAGGTCAGCGGCACCAGCGCGGGCCGCGTATCCGTCACCGGCACGGCGAACTGCTGCGCCAAGCGATAGCCGAAATCCGTCGCGCCCATCTTGGGAATGGACTTGCCGCCCGTGGCCACCACCAGCGCGGCGCATTCCAGCACATCGCCGGTTGCCAGCTGGACGGTGAATCCGTCAGCGGTCTTTTCGACATACTGGACCTGAGCCTTCAGGCGCAGGTGGGCGCCCGCCTCTTTCATCTCGGTCAACAGCATGTCGATGATCTGCGCCGCCGATCCGTCGCAGAACAGCTGACCCAGGGTCTTTTCATGCCAGCCGATGCCGTAACGGCGAACCAGGGCAATGAAATCCTGCTGGGTGTAGCGGCTGAGGGCGGAGATGCAGAAATGCGGATTGGCCGACAGGAACTGGCCCGGCGAGGCATACAGGTTGGTGAAGTTGCAGCGCCCGCCGCCGGAGATGCGGATCTTCTCGCCCGGCGCCTTGGCCGACTCCAGCACCAGCACCGTGCGGCCGCGCTGGCCGGCTACCGCGGCGCACATCATGCCTGCGGCCCCTGCGCCGATGACGACAACATCCCACTTCATGCGGGGGTTATGCCGCTCTAGTGCGCAAAAGGACAGCCACTCAGGGCTTGGTGGGCGGCGCGGTCACGAAAGCGGCGACATCCTTGGCCGCCAGGGTTTCCACGCCCGGCTTTTCGAAAAAGCCCAGGTCGCGCATCCAGTGGATGAAGCGGTCGGGCCAGGTGCCCTCGCCGGTGAAGTCGCGATAGGCCAGGCCGTTGCCATGCGTGCCGCGGGCATAGATGTGCATCTCCACATTGGGGATGCCGGCATTCAGCATGGCCGCGAAATATTCGGATGCCCACACCGCATGGACCTTGTCCTGCCAACCGGCACCCGCAATGAAGGACGGCGGCGCATCCTTGGGGATCGGCGGCGTGCCGTTCTTGGTCGTCCAGGCCGGGGTGAACAGCGACGGCCCCGGATAAATCGAGCCAACAAAATCGGGACGCGAGCTCACCCCCGCCAACGCATCGCCGCCATTCTTGCGATCAAAGTCAGGATACTGGATGGCCGCCGCCATGGTCAGTTCGGCGCCGGCGGAAAAGCCCATCACCCCGATCTTGTGCGGATCAATGTGCCATTCGCTCGCATGTGCGCGCACGGTGCGGATGGCCTGCTGGATGTCATAGACGCCATCGGTCTTGGGCTCATAGCCGTCGCTGCGGAGACGATTGCGCAGGATGATCGTATTGATGCCGTACTGGAAGAAATAGGGCACCGGATCGGCGCCCTCCAACCCCACCACCAGGGTGGCGTGGCCGCCGCCCGGCGCCAGGATGATGGCCGTGCCAGTGTTGTTGTTGGCGCCGGCCAGATGCACCTCGATCGAGGGATTGTGGATGTTGACGATCCGCGACACCCGGCCCGGCACCGCCGCGTCCATGGTGTATTTCTCGGCTTCCGACACGCGCTTGGCATTCAGGAAAGGCGAGCCGGCCGGATACAGCGGCATCACGATGCCGCCCGGCAGCAGGGCCTGCGGTGCGTAGGGCCCCTTGGTCACCGGTCCCGGCTTGGGGACCATTTGCGGTGCAGGTACCTGTGCCCCGGCGGGCAAGACCAATGAAACAGCCAGCAAACCGCCGATGATGATTTTGTGCATGTCGTTCCCGCCCCTGTTTCTTCTTGTAGGAGAGAATGGAGCAGGGATGCTGTTTTTGGAAGCGGCCGGCTCAGCGCCATCTAAACCATGCCTCGCGTGTCTTTAAATGGTGGTCGGCACAGGATCGAATATGTAAGCCCCTTCCATGTCGCCGGCTTGGTCATGCGATAAAACCAGCAATTCTGGCGCTTTTTCTGACAGACTGTCATTGAGCAAGTGCCACCGATCGTCCGCAACACATCGCGCCGGAAAGGCACGTAAGTTGAGCCATTTAGGCCTTAATCGCCGCGATGTCGGCCCATTATCAATGGCCGATACTCACAACATCGCGAGCGTTCGTCCTAGCCAACGCCCACGAGACGATACTTAATGGGGAACTTGTCCCATCGTGGGCGCGGCTACGCGATATGCGCTTTAGGCAATGGCCGCGCCTGACAACCACACGAGCTATCATGACAGCGCTGATATTGATGAGCGGTGGGGTGGACTCATACGCCTGCGCTCACTTCTTCAAGAGCCAGTTGAAACGATCGCCAACCGCCTTTTTCGTGGACTATGGTCAAGGCGCCGCTCGAAACGAGAGAAAGGCTTTTGACCGCGTTGCGGCCGCTCTTGGCGGCAAAACTCTCTTCGCCTCGCTGAACCTTCAACGGAAGTTTGGCACCGGTCTTATCCCGGGCCGAAATGGACTCCTCATCATGGCTGCTTTGGCGATAGCCCCGAAGAGAACATCATCAATCGCGATCGGGATACACTCCGGCACTAACTACTACGATTGTTCAGAGCACTTTTTAAAGAGAGCAGACGAATTCGTACAGGAGTACTCCAATGGAGCGGTGCGCGTCTCGGCCCCTTTCCTGCACTGGTCAAAGAGGCAGATATTTAATTATTGCCTCGAGAAGCAATTAGACCTGAGTTTAACATACAGCTGCGAAAAAGGCGGCAAGCCTTGTGGGAAGTGCGCCTCCTGTCGAGATCGGAACGCTTTCGATGCTCGCTAAACGCAGGAAAATACAGCTGGCGAATGGTACGCAGATCACGACCCCTCTGCTGCTTCCATCGTTTTCAAGCAAAACGCTTTTGGATGAGCGCGTAGAAAAGATTCTTGAATATCACAAATCAGTTATCACCGACGAACTTCTAGTAAGCGCTTATGACGTCTACTACAAATTGATCAAGGAAAAACAGACTCGGTTTTGCTCGACCGTTTTTCTCGACAGTGGCGGATACGAAGCATCGCAAGACGTTGACCTCTCCGACCAGACAGGCATCGCTGCAATTCCACAACCCTGGAAGAACACGTTTCATCAAAAGGTCTTGGACGCTTGGGACTTCACCCATCCCACCGTCGTAGTCAGCTATGACAATCCGCGAGCCAAAATAACCCTCGAAAAACAGATAAAGAGAGCGACCGCGCTCTTTGCTCGCTACCCTAACGCAACAGCGGAATTCCTGATAAAGGCCGAGCGCTCCGATCAACGCTTCCTGTGCATCGCCGACATTACTAGGCGCGCCCATGATCTCTCGAAATTTGCCATCATTGGGATCACTGAAAAGGAAATAGGTGGTTCCACCATGGAAAGAATGGTGAAACCTGCGAAGTTACGGAACTCGCTAAACCTTGTGGGACTGGAAACGCCAATTCACGTCTTCGGCAGCCTCGACACGGTCAGCAGCGTCTTATATTTCCTTGCAGGCGCTGACATATTCGACGGGCTGACTTGGCTTCGATACGCATACGAGAACGGCAATACACTTTACAAACATAACTACGGTGCGCGGACACTTGGCATCACGTTCGAAGATTTCCGAATGAACGCCAAAATTTGGAACGACAATTATTATTACTTGCTTCGCCTACGAGATGACATGGGCCGCTACTTGCTCAATTCTGACTTCAAGGTCTTTGGCGCCAATGCAGACTTCTTTTTGCGAGCGTTTGATCAATTCCAAGCTCATATGAAAGGGATTTGAGATGGGTGGCAGCGGTGGTGGTGGCACGTTTTACAGCCAATCGCCTGAGACACTACAACAGCAGATTAGGCAAGCTGAGCTTACTGAAGCTGAGAAGCTGTTCACGCCGCGCCTGGCGGAGCATCTTTCGGGAATACTTGCAGAAACCCACAGAGATGCAGAGAAGACGACCGAGAGACTGGCCTCTGTTAAGAGCGCTCTGAGCGATACGCTCGAAGAGGCTTTTGACCTTCGTTTCGGTGGATCGGTCGCTAAACATACCTACGTGGACGGCTTGAGCGACGTTGACACTCTCGTTGTTATCCGCTCGCCCGAAGACATGCCTAAACCATCTGATATTCTTGAACAGGTTGCCGGCCGCCTGGGCAGGGAATTGGGGAAGGAAATCGAAGTGAGCAAGGGTCGAATGGCCGTAACATTGACCTATCCAGATGGAGATGAACTGCAGTTAGTACCGGCTGTTCGGAACCATACTGGCCTGCATGTCCCTGAGTGGCAGTCCGACACTTGGTCCCACATCAAACCCGACGGATTCAAGAACGAGCTGACCAAGGTCAATGAGAAATGTATGGGGAAATTGATTCCGACGATCAAGTTGGCTAAGGCGATCAATGCCACGCTGCCAGAGGCCCAGAGGCTATCCGGCTACCACGTGGAGTCGTTAGCGATCGACGCATTTAAACGATATCCAGGCCCTAAGGTTTTAGAGAAAATGTTGCCGCAATTTTTTAAAGCCGCTTCAGAAGCGGTCTTGGCGCCCATCAAGGATTCGACGGGCCAGTCTGTCCACGTCGATGAATACCTAGGTCCTGCCAATGGGAAGCCACGCCAAGCAATGGCTCTTATGTTGGGTCGGATTGCGCGCCGAATGGAAAATGCCACCGCAGCGCAGTCAATGATGCAATGGAGCTCAATACTTGGCGAATAGCTCTTTGCAAGAAGAATTGGCGAGATGCTGTCGGGTGGCTGACCAAATGGTCACCTGCCACTCAATTCTTCGTGATAGTCTTTACAGAAAGGCTTTAACGCTCGACGTTACAATCCTTGTGTTGAGCGCCTGGATAACGGCGACAGCGTTCGTTGATCCGGCAATCGCAGCGCACCTCGCTATTGGTTCGCTCAGCCCAACGGTTACAATTGGGGCAATCGCAACAGCAACCTTCTGTCTTTCGCTCTTCCAGCTCAAAGCAGATTGGAAGCAACGATCCGATCGCCACGCTGAAGCAGCCCGGGTGTATTCTCGAACAAAGTTCGCCCTCGGCCGTGCAATGGATCAGGCGGCCTCGACAGAAGGAGAACAAAAGGAGGCCTTGGCCAAGTATTACAGCGTCGGGGACCAACACATCGCCATCCCCGATGGGAAATTTAACAAACTTAAGCAAAAGCATCTTCTGAAGATCGCCGTCAGCAAGGCGATTTCTAAGAACCCGGGTGCGCCACGCCTCCTCCTATGGTTTAAGATTCGCTTGATTGATTCGGTCAATCTGTGGCGAGGCGATGACAAATAGATCTTCGGCACCCGACCTCCTATCTCACTACTCTTTTGCCAAAGAACGGGTCCTAGCCGGCGGCTACGAGGCGGAGCTCACGTGGGTACAAAAGCTCGACGAGAAAAGCTTTTCCGAGACCGACCTTATCCGTGAAGCTGCATGGGTTATTCTTTGCAGCGGCTTCAGAGAAAGTGTCGTCCGCGCGAAGTTTTCTTATATTTCACTTTGCTTCTGTGATTGGGAAAGTGCTGATCTCATCGCGAGCAACAAGGAAGCCTGCGTGAATCTTGCAGAGAAAGCTTTCAAATACCGCCGGAAGCTTGATGCAATTGCCGCCATCGCAACCGAAGTAGCCAGTTGCGGTTTCGCACAAATTCGCCTGGAAATATATCGCGATCCTCAAGGCCGACTGATCCGGTTTCCATTCATAGGCCCAATTACTTCGTACCATCTGGCAAAGAACTTGGGCTTTCAATTCGCGAAGGATGATCGTCATTTGCAAAGACTAGTTAAGCTATTTGGTTATCCAGATGCCCAAGTTCTTTGCGCTGCTATCGCTTTAGAAACTGGCGATTCAATCGCCACGGTTGACACAGTGTTGTGGCGCAATGCTGCACTCATCAGTGCGTTTCTATAAACGCGAACTGTCACGTCGCGTGGTCTAGTGATCTGACTACGAAGATATGGCGTCTACGAGCCGGAACATTTGAAAGAAGTCGCCGCGGCGGGCTTGGCACCACTTAACGCCACGCCTTCGCGTGGTCCAAAAAACCGGCTTGTTCCTATATTACTTGCCGCGCCCTCGCGGGACACACGCTGTCGCTAGTCCGCCCATACGCTGCCGCTATGGGCCGGGCACCATTTTAAGCCACGCCTTCGCGGGGCTTAAAATGGTGGGCGCGACAGGGATCGAACCTGTGACCCCTTCCATGTCAAGGAAGTGCTCTCCCGCTGAGCTACGCGCCCCACCTGCGGAGGAGCGCCCGTATAGCCGGATGGCCTTGGGGGCCGCAAGCCGGTTTGGCGGCCTTTTGGGCGACCGAGACGGGGTTTAGGGCTGCTTTCTGGCTTTTCTGGGCGAAATCAGACGGCCGCTAGGCCGCCGCCAGCATCCGGTCCACTTCCGCCACGATTTCGCGCAGGTGGAAGGGCTTGGACAGGACCTTGGCCTGCTTGGGGGCGCCGGAGGCCGGATGCAGGGCCACGGCCGCGAACCCGGTGATGAACATGATTTTCAAGGTGGCGTTCAGTTCGGCGGCCCGCTTGGCCAGCTCGATGCCGTCCATGCCGGGCATCACGATATCGGTCAGCAACAGGTCGAAGGTGAAGCCCTTGATGCACTCATAGGCGTCGCCGCCATCCCCGAAATCGGTGACGGCATGGCCAGCCTTGACCAGCGCCGCCGCAAGGAATTTGCGCAGGGATTCGTCGTCTTCCGCCAAAAGGATGTGCGCCATGCTTACCCGCCTGCCCGTCCCTATAAGAGCCTATACAGGGTAAAGCTGTAAACCGCGGTTAACGGGGAACTTGGCGGTGCTTGCCAGCCGGGGGGCCCGGTGCAACCTTAGGGGCGGTTACGAGTCTTAATGCCCATGGCCCTGCCTCCGTCCCAAGACCCCGAGCCGGCGCCGCAATCCGGGCCTTTCCGCCTGGAACGCCCGGTGCGCCAGACCGTGCCTTTCCTGTTTGCCTCGCCGCATTCGGGGCGCTGCTATCCGGCCAGCCTCTTGGAGCGCAGCCGGCTGGACGCCGTCAGCCTGCGCCGCTCGGAAGACGCCTTCGTGGACGAATTGTTCGCGGGCGCCGTCGGCCTGGGCGCACCGCTGCTCAGCGCCCATTTCCCCCGCGCCTTCCTGGACGTCAATCGCGGCAGCGCAGAGCTGGATGCGGGCATGTTCAACGCCCCGCTGGACGTGCCGGTGGATGCGCCCAGCCCGCGGGTGTCGGCGGGCCTGGGGGTCATTCCCCGCATCGTGCGCGATGGCGCGGAAATCTATCGCGGCAAGCTGGACCGCACCGAAGCCGATACGCGGCTGAGCCAGCTTTACGAGCCCTATCACCGCGCCCTGGCCGGGCTGATGACCGAGACCCGCGCCCGCTTCGGCGTGGCCGTGCTGATCGACTGCCATTCCATGCCTTCGGCGCTGTCGGTGCCCGACATTGTTCTGGGCGACCGCTATGGCGCCTCTGCCGCCCCCGGCCTGACGGCGCGGGCCGAAGCCGCCTTCACCCGTGAAGGTTTCTCGGTGGCGCGCAACACCCCCTATGCCGGCGGCCACACCACGGTGCTGTACGGCAAGGTCGCCGCGGGTTGCCATGCGCTGCAGATCGAGGTGAACCGTGCGCTCTATCTGGATGAAGACCGGATCGCCAAGAAAACCGCGTTTGAATCGGTGCGCGCCCGCCTGACGCGGGCGATGCAATGGCTGACCGCCATGCCGCTGTCCCAGCTCGGCCGCCCCGACTCCCTGCCCGAAGCCGCCGAATAAGGCGAAGTGGCGATATTTGCACGAGCTTGAAACCGGGCGGGTAGCGGGCGCGTTTTAAAGGCGATCCCAGGAAAGGGTTCCGCCATGTCCCTGCTTCGTACCGCTGCCCTGTGCAGCCTGTTCATCGTGATTCCGGCACTTGCCTGCGCCGGTGAGATGGCGCCGGTGGCGCTCAACAGCCTGTCATCCGCGCCCGGCAATATCGCCGCCGCCAAGGTGGTGGACCAGAACGGCCATGCGCTGGGCCAAGCGACGCGCATCCAGACCGATCAATACGGCAAGCCCTCTGCCCTGGCCTTCCGTGCCGCGAACGGCAGCACAGTGGTCATCGGCGCCGCTGCCGTCAGTTTTGACGGAACCACGCTGGTTGCCAGCAACGACCAGCCCCAAGTCGCGGCCCTCACCGGCGCGCGCATCGCCGCCAACTGAACGCAGTTTTTGACTAGGGATTTTGTGGCCTGAGCAGGAGCGCGGGAGCGAAGTGGGCTTAAGGCCCATGAGCGACTGCGCGACGCACTCAGGACGCAAAAGACCGGTCAAAAAAATGGCCGCTCCGAAGAGCGGCCAAGTTCAGGGAGGAAACGCCCAGGAAGGGCGGCGGCCTCGCAATCGAAGATCGCGATACCGCGCTGCAACAATATGCCGAAGCCGCGGTTTGTCTGCAAGCTGCAAAGTATAACGATTCCAGACAAAACGCCGCAGAAACACTGGAAAAATCTGTCACAATTGCCTGCATTTTGACCGGACTGCTGCCTCCTTCAGCATATGTGCGACGCAACAACGGGCAGCTTCGTTAACGCAGCGGATTCATCGCACCGTCGCACCCGCGCAACAAAAGATTCGCGCGAAGCAGCTATTTCGCACCGCAGATAAGGTGCGGAGACATCCGATGGCCGAGATTGCGTGGTTCGAAAATGCGCTGGGAAGCTTTGCTCCAACCCGCGTAGCAGCGCCGCCTGCGATCGCCACCGACACCGCGCGCTTCCACCGCCATCGCACCATCTTCATTTCCGACACGCATCTGGGCACTCGCGGCTGCAAGGCCGAGGCGCTGGCGGATTTCCTGGCGCACAACGACTGCGCCACGCTGTTTCTGGTGGGTGACATTGTTGACGGATGGCAACTGAAGCGCCGCTGGTACTGGACGGACGCACAGGGCCAGGTAGTGGCGCAGATCCTGCGCAAGGTGGATGCCGGCACCAGGGTGATCTTCGTACCCGGCAATCATGACGAGTTCGCCCGTGATTATGCCGGCCGCCTGTTCGCCGGCGTGGAAATCATCAGCGAAGCGATCCACGAAACCGCCGACGGCAAGCGGCTGTGGGTGCTGCATGGCGATCGCTTCGACGGGGTGATCTCCTGCGCCAAGTGGCTGGCCCATGCCGGCGACTGGGCTTACGGCTGGGCGCTGCGCTGGAACGACATGCTGTTCGCGGTGCGCAAGCAGTTCGGCCTGCCCTACTGGTCGCTGTCGGCCTGGCTCAAGCACAAGGTCAAGAACGCGGTCGAATACATCTCCCACTTCGAGGAGATCGTGGCGCGCGAAGCCCAGCTGCGCGGCGTCGACGGGGTGGTGTGCGGCCATATCCACCATGCCGAAATCCGCAAGATCGGCGACGTTCTTTACCTCAACGACGGAGACTGGGTTGAAAGCTGCACCGCCCTTGTCGAAGATGCCCACGGAAACATGGAGATTCTTCGCTGGGCAGATCCTTCACAGAGACGCGCCGCAAGAGCTCCAGCAAACCTTGCAGCGATGGTTGCCGG